>Ga0194134_10004653_pt1 | contig 13595 bp, 24 predicted proteins | sample TA2KigOff0mmetaG_FD_148602 | JGI IMG/M metagenome (GOLD analysis project Ga0194134, IMG submission 148602) | Freshwater microbial communities from Lake Tanganyika, Tanzania - TA2015056 Kigoma Offshore 0m | ecosystem: Environmental > Aquatic > Freshwater > Lake | place: Tanzania: Lake Tanganyika... | reverse complement strand
AATATCTTTGTCAAATGTGAGTCCTTTTGTAGAAGACGGTGGTGGTAGTTTACTCAAGTCAATATCAGAAGCAATTACGATTAAATTAAGAGATATGACCAACGAGATGATTGATAAAGTTTTATTATCCATATGATTTTGTCTGTTACATGTTATTCTTGTAATCTACATTACCACAAAACTTTTATTTGTCAATGTATTTACTACCTATAAATATCAACAAAAAATAAACCCACACCAAAATGATGTGGGTCAAATTATATATTTGTTCCTTTATTTTAATAAATAAATGTTATTTTAGATTAATTATTTAGCGGTCCAAGGTCTACCTTTTCCAAATAGTTTGTCAGCCTCTGGATTTGGTGTGAGACTATAGTATTTGCCGGTCTTGGTTTTCTTAAGCCCCAAACGATTAGCCTCATTTTGTTTGTCAGAGGGAACATTGTAAAAATACAATGTCTTGCCAGTTAATGATGGTCTTGGACGATATGATGATTTACGAGCACGAATATTTGGTGTGTATCCATATGTCGCTTTAAAATCACGCATTGCATCATACAAATCATCACTATCACTATCTGCTAATCTTTGAAGATACTGTAACATTTTATCGTGTTCGTCATCGCCCTCATTGATCTTATTTTTCATAAGATTTAAATGTTTTGTAAATGTCTCATTAAGTATGTTGCTCATATAAGTTTCGTTAAATTTGTTGTTCCTTTATTTTATAAATATATAAATTATTTAGTTCTTTTTCTTTTTGTTTTCTTTACACAATTAGGATACTTCTCGCCAAATAATGTCTTTATACCTTTTTGTGTATAACCATGCCAACACTTTTCAACAATTGGTCTGGGTACTCCACCTGCTGTATATAATATATCCAACAATTGCTTAAAGTTATCATCACTCCAGTTTGGATATCCACTTCGTATATCACTATCACCACCACCTTTGCTCAATTCAACAAAGTCTTTTGAAACAGTCTTTAAAGCAGCTGAACCTTTGCCAAATCGTTTAATATATTCATTAGCTGTATCACTTACTTCTTCTTTAGATACACCATCACCACTATCCGACTTCTTTACAAACATATCACCTACCAAATCAAAACCTCTTTGCTTCATAACACTTACTACCGCATTAAATTCAGCAGTACCTTTTTTGATGCGTAAATCATTCAATATAGCATCTACATCAAATGATGTTTCATATCCACTTGAATTTTGTTCAATCCAACTGCTTAAGCTAGATTCAACAGATTCATTCAATTTGTTTTGAACATATTTTAAGTGTTTATTAAAAGATTCTGTAAATGTATTTTTCATATTATTAAATTGTATTAGTTGCTTCTTTCGGCACTGAAATAAACTGGTCCACCTATAGCTTCTGGATAAAATACCATTTCTCCTCTATTCAGTGGTACTCTATAAGCTGAGTCTTTTAATGTTGGTGTTACTCTTTGTTTTTCTTCATCACTCCATTCATCTTCCCAACCCAAATCCTTGAAATCAAGAATATCTAAAAATGTACCTTTATATATAAAACCAACTAACTTACCACTAAATCTATCCACTTCAATTTCAGTGCCGTCTGGAAATGATTTGTAATAATTAGTATTTTCTTTAATTAACCCCAACTTTTTGTGAAGCAATCCCAAATGTTTAGTGAATGTCTCGTTAATCATATTAATAAATATAAAACCCACACCAAATAAATGATGTGGGTCAAACTATATTATGTCAATTCGCTTTTAGATCAATTTTGCATCAAAAATTTTCTTGGTAACAGGATCACGTAATTGTAAAATTATATCTCCACGATGTTTATCTACTCTAACCACTTCCGCATTAATTAATTTTTGTCTTATAATTTCAATATCATCTTCAGGTTCACCAAACATGCCTGGTAACCTTTCTTCCATTATTGTTTGTTTAATTAATTTTTTAAGTTCACTCTTTGTCATAATATTATTTTTTCTTTATACATAATCACCAAACATCAGTTCACCAGCTTGACCTTGTTCACCGTTAGCATATACATTTACATAAAAGCCAGATCCACCTGATGTTGCATCTGGTTTTGTCTTGTATGATAATTCTATCTCAACACTCTTAACTTTTGTTTGTACAGACTTTCTCTTGGAATCGTAACTATATGGATTGCCTTTTACAAGTTCTCCAGTCATAGGCATACCAATCAAAGCATCACTGATTTTGTTACTAAGTGCTTCACAAGCAGACTTCCATTGAGATAGTTCACCTGGAGCTATAGTTCTTGGATTAACAGGACTACCAGTCATACCAATTTCACTGATTGTTTCTTTGATTAACTTCTTGAGTTCATTCTTTGTCATAATATAGTTGTTCCTTTATTTTAATAAATATATAAATTATTTAGTTCTTTTTCTTTTTTGTTTTAATACCCCACTTTTTTTTCAATCGTTTGACACTCTTCCACAATGCTTGACCAAATGTCTTTTCAATTCTTATTATATTTCGTTCACTCAAGTCAGGCAACAACAGATGAAACAATTCATGCGTACAAGTCAAAAAATATTCTTTGTCACTTTGATTGGGATCTATCTCAATATATGGCTCCGATTCACTATAAGCATATCCTACCACTCTGTCTTTACGCAAATTCTTATGATATACCTTTACACGCTTTATTACAACCTTGCTCTTGATGTGCTTCTTAGCCATAACACTATATAACTATACAAAAACCCCGTGCGGGTCATCACAATCTATTTACACATTTATCTATTTTTTACCATATTTGTTATCTAAATCGTTTATTATCTGAAATAGATTATCCATCACAATTGTTGACTTTTTTCCAACTATCCCAGAAATATCACTGTGACCATCATTAACCAATGTTTCGTAAATTTGATCAAGTAACGCATCCAATTGATTACGATGTTGTTCAAGCTTCTCAACTAACTTAACACCGCTATTATCATCACCGCCTAAATTAAATAATTCGGTTTGTGCCTCATTCTCATTTAGTTTGCTTTTAAGTAATCCTAAATGTTTTTCAAATGTTTCGTTAAGTTTGTTGTTCATATTGATTTATACCTTGTCTTAATAAATATAAATATAACTATTATACATCAGCACTATTTATCAAATCAATACAATGTATTTGATTGCCGTCAACACTCGTATAGTGAATTATAGCAACTGGTAAATTTTTAATAATATCACTAAGAGATACATTTTGCATTATAACAGTGTCTCCATATACACAATCATATCCATACCGCACACCGTTACCAGTAAACGCATTCACAAACCTAGTTTTTCGTACATCACTCAAAAAAGCAGGAAATTCTCTAAACCAAGGGTCCGTATTGTATGGGGCTATCGCATTAGCACCCCCCCGCACCTTTTTGTCAGTCAATACACCGGTTCTGACAAAATAATGTGGTACCACATTATTGTATAAATGAAAAAATAACCAATTGAATTTGTTAAAATCATTCAAATTATACATCTTTTGTAAATAATCACCCATCTTGGTAGCGTTACCATCAATCAATACCCACTCATTGTTAGTAACCGGGTAAGATTTCATAATTAATCCACTTCACTTTTAAACAAATCCAAACACCAAACAATCTGCCCGTCAATGCTAGTGTTAATTAAATATCCCACAATCACAGTCCTATTATGCTTATATACAGGCTCATACTTGTATGCTATCTTACTGTTACGATTAATAGTGTTCAATTCGGGTTGATGCGGAAAACATACAAAATCACGATTCCATGGATCAAGCCTAACACACCTCGCCATAGTATCTTCATCATAATAATTGTGCCTACGATCCCAATGAGATCTATACTCACATCTATAATAATAACCACTTACACCCAAATGATCGTATACACCCACATTTACCGCACAATCACTCAAATGACGCAGTGTATCCTCTAACAAACCATTGTTTATAAACTGCCACATACCGTTGCGAACCAGGCCACTTATTGTTCAATTCATTGATTTTTTCGCTCGTCATATCATCATACTATCACACATTTTATAAAATGTCAACACAGTACCCCTATGGTAGGCAAGGTTTATATAATTAACCCCCCCCCCGACCAAGATTGACCACACGATTTTGTGATTGAGGTTGTTTTTATGCCTCTATCAAATCCAAACATGGCACAGTAACACCATCCAAACTGGTTGTGGTCAATATCATCTGAGGAACAACATTTTTTATTAATAATCCAACACGCGATACACGATCGTTATAAAATACACAACATCCATATCTCGCTTTGTTATCACATTTATCATAATAATTGCTAATAACACTATTGACAAAAAGTGGAAACTGTCTACCCCACGGATCATAATTGTCAACGATCCACGGATACTCCATCACAGTTTTATCAATAATAAACGCGTTGCTTTTGATAAACCTTCTAACATAATAAGGACTGGTTATGTTGCTATACTTGTTGATTTCATTTTTAACATAATTATTGATATTCACACAGTGCATTATCATCGTGTTAAACATATACTCATGCAAGTTTAATCTGTATCCATATACATCGGCTTTGATACGAGAAGATCGCGAGCCTGGATTTCTCAACTCCCACTTGTCGTTCAAAGGCTTATACCGCGAATATACATCATCTTTGTTATTATCAATAGTATTGCTAGAAATCATACAACCAAAAGACTCTACCGCCTAAATATGCTCGGGTCAACACAAAAATTATAATTACATCATATTAACCCAGAAATATCTCGGGGTTAACATTATCAGACTTTGTTACGCTTTTTATCTCTTCTATTTATCTCCTTAAACAATATCTTGCGGTAATTATGCACAATCTCAATCAAATTAACATATTCACGCAAATATACATACATTACTATATTTATTAGTTAAACAGATTAAGATATTATGAGCCAAAATGTACCAAAAATTACTTGGAAAGTAACAAACCTAGATTGTTATCCGAAATATCATCAAGAAATAGACGTTGTATTCACAGTCCATTGGGATTGTCTTGGTAATATGACCGTTGCTACTGGTAGTTTAAGTGGTAGTACCTATAATAGTCGTTTGTATGGTACAACCGGTGTAACCTATCTTAGTGGTAGCAGTTTCACACCATATCAAAACCTAACGCAACCACAAGTATTGGATTGGATATTTGATGTAATGGGTACAAGTCAAAAAAATAGTATTGAAGCTAGTGCCGCGAACTCAATTTACACACAAATTAATCCTCCTGTAATTAGCCCTCCATTACCATGGTCACCAGTGCCTCCAACTATTGTGGTACAACCAGTTGGTGGTACGGTATTAGCTGGTAATGACTATACATTCACATTTGAACCAACTGGCAGTTTGCCACTCACCAATATATGGGTAAAGAATGGTAACACAATTGCTGGTCAAACTTCATCAATTTTATCTATTATAAGTGCTTCACTTAATGACTCAGGTACTTATTTTGCAGTAGTAACCAATCCGGCCGGATCTGTAACAACCAATCAGGTAAATCTACAAGTTTCTAGCTCAATCTAACACAAACAAATAGTTATAACATATGGAACAAAATAAAATAAACGTATCCGAACTAAATATCAATGAATTAAAAGCCCTAGCTTTTGATGAATTAGTAAAAATCAATGTCTTAAACAACAATTTGAGAGTTCTTAATCAAGAACTTTCACAACGTCAACAGCAAGGTGATTCAACCGCATCTCCAGTTGTTGTAAAACCACTAAATAATCAATAAAAGAAAGTTATACAAATATGGAAAAAAAGTTATCAGACCTAACAGTAGTAGAACTAAAAAGCCTAGCCTATGACGAACTTGCTCGTCTTGAAGCAGCACAATCTAATTTGCGTATTCTTAATCAAGAAATCGCAAATCGTGTACAACAATCTCAACAAAGTAGTTTGACAACACCACCTGATGTATCATCAGGTTCACCAGCAGGCTCATTGTCCATCTAATTTCGGCGTTGGTTCATATGCTAAAAAAGGGATCCATTGGATCCCTTTTTTTTATTTATTGTTCAGATACCATTCATACGTCAATTGTAATCCAGTCTCAATATCAGTCTTGGGTTTCCATCCTAAATTCAGGATCTTATTTATATCCATAACTTTTGAGATGGTACCATCAGGTTTAGATGTGTCAAAAACAAGTTTGCCGCTATACTTTACGGTGTTTGACACTATCTGGTATAATTCACCCATGCTGATCTCAGTACCACTACCTATATTAACGAAATCATCATTGTAAGTGTTCATTAATAATAAAACTGCTTCGGCTAGATCATCTACATATAGAAACTCACGTTTTGCTGCGCCAGTACCCCACATAACGATTTCTTGTAAATTGTTGTTCTTGGCAATATCAAATTTCTTTAATAAAGCACTAATAACATGACTCTTTTCTAGATCGAAACAATCATTGGGTCCATATAAATTACATGGCATAACACTAATAAAGTTACAGCCATATTGTTTCTTATAATACTCACACATCTTTAACCCAGCAATCTTGGCCAAAGCATATGCTTCATTGGTAGGTTCAAGTGCCGCACACAATAACCTATTTTCATTGATAGGTAATGGATTTTCTTTTGGATATATACAGCTACTACCCAAAAACAATAGTTTCTTTACTTTATGTATATAACTAGCATGTATGACATTGGTCTGTATCATCAAGTTATCATAAACAAAATTGGCTGGGTTAGTCTTGTTGTAATTTATACCACCAACTTTTGCAGCTGCCAAAAATATATAATCAGGCTTTTCAGCCTGAAAAAAAGTATCTACTGCCGATTGATTAGTCAAATCCAACTCATTTCGGGTTTTCACTAATAAATTTGTATAACCCAACTTGGTCAATAATCTATGAATTGATGATCCAACCAATCCTTTGTGTCCAGCGATATATATCTTGTCGGTCTTATTCATTATACAGGATCTCCATAAATGTTAAATAACTTTGGTGATTCTGGAATAATATCTTCTTCAACCACTCTGATAGCATACAACTTACTATCCAATGGTGCCAATCTATATTCACCCTTGAACTTGGTTTCTATAAAATAAGCCTCCAATACCTCAGTTAACGAGTTATATACAATTTTACGTGGATCACATTCTTTAATAACCAACGATCGCCCGGCGGCATACGTGTTGCAATCAATTCAGATTGCTCAATAATTTTTTTATCTTTCATATTACAAATAAGTATTTTCTATAAACTTATTCATCACATATGGATAATTATTATCTTTTTTACTACGACTTGTTATTTATTCTTTTCTTTTCAACAAATAAGTATTGCTAATTGCCTTGAAACTAAAATCACTCTCAAGACCACGTACTACAATACCCTCACGATCAACACCCATATTTAACAAACTCTTACCTTCAGCATACTGTAGCATATTATCAATCAAGTTCTTTGTCGGTAACTTATATCCATGCTTTTCAATTATGGGTACCATCTTCAAATCAAGACGAAACAATAACCACTCTAGTTCATTGAAGAACATGCGTTGACCCTTATCAATATCATAACCTGTAAAGAAATATAAAGAGTGATCCTGCATTTCATATAAATTACCATTGATACCAGCACCAATCAATTCGCCTTGAAGAGCAATGTTCTTGCCATGATTGGTCAACTTCTCCTTTAAGTTAAGCATATTAGCCATGCGCCATAGACTATTATCATTCGTTTCATTCATTTCCCAATTACGTCCACATACACCAAATACGCCATCCTTAAAGTAACAAGTAAAACTAGTGCCATCCAACTTTTCAGTAATATAGGCGTTCTCACCAACAGGCAAAAAGCCAAAATCACTCTCATAGTTTTGAATGCGGATTTCATCAGTCTTTGGAATAAAACTTGGAAATATGCCTTTGACCTTTCCAGTTAACTGCGCAGAAATAGGAGGTTCATACTTGACAATATCAAGTGCTTCAGTCAAATCATCACCTTCCTTTGGATTGAAAATACCTTCGGGAATTTTAGTAAGTAATCCTTGACTAATTTGACCACGCAAATTGATGGTCTTCAAACGAAAACCCTCGTTGTTGCCCATGCGCTTGTAACTGCTCTTACGAAGAAACTCAAAGTGTGGACGGATTGGTAGAAAGCTGTCAATCTCATAATAAACAGCCAAATCACCCACCTTGAATTCTCCCTTTTTGATAACTACATTCCAACCCTTTACCTTAGCTACCACGATGGCATCAGCATTAGGAATAGGCTGAATATTAATAATTTTAACTACACTTGCTAATTTACGATTCATAATTATCCTTTTTTGTACTCTTTTAATTTACCAAAGTTTTCTAAAAGTCAATAATCAAAACGAAGTAGTCAATCTTGAAGCGTATCCCATGTTGCTTCCCTTGTTCATTCTGTAAGATACCTTGCTGTAATTATCAAAACCACGTTTACTGGTGATTACGATTGACCCCGCAGTCTTATGACCATAGTGAACATAACCATAAGGCTTTTGTTTTGATGCAGACTTATCTCCACATTTTAAACAAATTTTGTATCCCAAAGCATGACGCTCTGGATGAATTTCGTTACCACATCCACAATTAATCATAAGCAATAGCGATGATACTCCAGCATACAAACTAACCAACTTATTCTTGTTTATTTTTATTTTTGTTTTCTTTGATGTTACTGACCAACTTGGTCACATCACTCTTTAAAAATAATAGCCAACTCATAAAAAGTCCAGCGAAAAGTGCAGTTCCAAGCAAATTTGCTATATCACTTTTTTGATTAATTAAATTTTTACATGTGTTGTATACATAAGCACCCAATGTAAGTAAAAAAAAGTATTTTGCGCAATATTTCCAGATATTATAGTTAGTAAACATATTTTTTTATGATTTTATTCACTATACATCAAACTGATACAATGTCAATTTAAAAATAGAGTTTTTATGTAGTATTAAATATTTATTATTATGGATATTTATTAGTATGAGTGAGCCTATTAATTATACAACTACATGGAATGTAAACTTGCTACATTGTTATCCCCAAGAACAACAGTATACTGATGTTGTTTTCAGAGTTGATTGGACATGTAATGTATCTGCGCCTTATGTAAGTGGATCGCAAAGTGGTAGTTTAGCCGTAGCGAGCGAACCACATGTTACACCAGTAACTTACACAACTGGTAGTCCATTTATACCATTTAATCAATTAACCAACGATATTGTAATGGGATGGGTATTTCCGATTATTGGTACTCAAAAAAACAATATTCAATCACGTTTGGAAAGCAACGTGAAAAACATGATATATCCAAACGAAGTTATATTACCACCACCTTGGGCACCACCACCCCCAAGTGGTTCTCTCGTTCCATGAATATAAAAAACTGAGTCGAACCTCGGTTTTATGTTTAATAATTTTTATCTCGATTTACATGATTCTTCTTCATGCATGATATTTCGAAGTTTAATGAGGATACTCTATCTTATCATGGAAACTACAAAAATCAAGTCATTTAAATTATTGTATGTGAGTTTTTTTATTCTTGAATATTGAAGTCTAAAACCTGTAGTTTCGCCTATATATACAAATTCTTTAACGAAGTCTAGAGCACATCTATCTTTTAACCATTTATAATAAAAATCGATTTCATTTTTATCAACTTCAACTAGACAATCTAATTGTTTAAATGTGGTAGCATATAGTGTTAGTGTTCTAAATGCTGATACTTCACTAGGAGGAGCAGTTAATTCACTACTAATCAATAAATTCATATCAATAATTATTTTGTTAACCAAGTGTAAAATATGTTTTTTTTAAAATATGTTATGTTATTTATAGTATGTAATCAATAGTGGTTACGATAAATAAAGGAAAATATGTTCAAATATCTAATTACATTAACCTCCACATTTTTAATGACTGGATGTGTATTCGCAATAAACTCAAAGTTTGAGGGAAAACCAAATGGAGATGGCCCTAAAGGTCCACCATCTGGTGCTGGTTGGGGAAATCGTCCACCACTTCGTCCAAAATTGACAGAAGAACAAATCAAACAACGTCAATCAATAATTAAAAAATATGATACCAACAAAAATGGTAGACTGGATGAACAAGAACGTAAAAATGTAAGCGAAGAGGATCGTAAAATTCTAAGAAGTTTTGGTCCTCCTCCAGGCGGTCCTAGAGGTCCACGAAATAAACCAACTCCAATTAATGAATTGCCTGCCAATCCTAATAAAAAAGCAACAGCTTGATAATTAATCCATAATTAAATTGTTGTAACTAAAAAACCCCACTAAATTAATAGTGGGGTTATTTGTTAATTTTTTAACTTATAGTTTATTGTATGTCTTTTCAAATTCTACTTTGGCAATTCTATAATAACCAGTATTGGCAGGATCTTTTACCAAATAATCACCTGGTTTAATTACCATATCTTCTCCCCATGGCGCTTTGAATGTTACTGGTTCACCACTATATAAAGCAACTTGTCTTGGTGATTGTTCTGGATAAATATCACTACCTACATTACCAGTATATAGTTTAGGTAACTTAGCTGCTTTAACCACATAATTTTCTCCAGTAGCACCACTAATTATAATATCACCAACATCAGCAGTATTTTGTGTTTCTTTACCATCTGTTGTTGTGGTTACAACTGGTTGTTGAACTGTGGATTTGGTATATGTCATTGGAGACATAGAATCAGGTTTACCATCTTCAACATATTTGTATACTAATTTTTGTTTAGTTACCGGTTTAAATTCCAATGTGGATGCCACTTGATTGATGTCTACATTTTCATTTAGATTTAACTTCTTGTATAGAAGTTTAACATGCTTTTGAAATGTTTCATCAACTGGTCTTTTTAATCCGCCGTCTGTATAGAGAATATCTAATAATTGCTTAAAGTTTTCATCACTCCAATTTGGAAAGTTGCTTCTAACATCAGAATCTCCGCCTCCTTGACTCATACTTACAAAATCTTTAGCGGACATTTGCAAAGATGGTGATCCTTTACCAAAATGTTTTATATATTCATTAGCTGTGTCTTTCACTTCTTTATCTGAAACACCACTACCTTTTTTAGTTATTTTTACAAACTCGTTTCCTTTCAACTCAAAACCTGCTTCTTTGAACTCATCTACCAATTCATTAAACGCAGGCGTGCCTTTTTTTATATTTAAATCTTTTAAAACTTCATCGACTTCAAAAGAAGAAGTATAACCACTACTATTTTGATCTAACCAATGGCTGAGTTTAGCACCTATGGTATCGTCGTCAGGCTCAAATAATCCTTCATTCAATTTTGATCTCTTGTGTAGGAGTTTAAGATGCTTTTGAAATGTTTCGTTTAAAATCTTATTATTCATATCTATATATATTATTTTTAATTCGTTTTATTGGCGTTGCCTTTCAATTTACTTGAAATTTTATTTAAATAATTCTTGATTTTATCTTTATATATCTGTTTAGCAGTAATATTGTTTGGCTCTGTTGGCGCACGATCACCCCAATAAATTTTTTGTGTAAAATACTTATCTCCAAATCTTTGCTTCAATTCCTCGGTTCTTATTACGAATGTATCTTCTGGTCCCTTATTTTGTATTATACCTAATGCAAATGCGTCCTTTAACTTAACTCCCTTCATTTTTAATCCGGCGATTACACCCACAGGTTTACCTGTATCGGGATCAATCGGACGATCAACATCGTCTAAAAATCTTAAATCGGTTCTATCTGCATCAATTACTTTATAACCACGATAATATTCTGGTAATTCATCAAATATTGCAGAAATATTACCGCCTGCCTTCAAATATTTTTCACATTCTATATTGTTTTGTAAAGTTTCTTTTCTTGAAAAAGTCATATGTGGTCTTGAAGGATCTTCGAGACTTTGTATTGCCCATTTAAACACGGCTGTATAGTCGTAAAATTTAACATCTGGATTTGCAGATTTCCAACTTTCCAATTTTTTATGAAAATCTAGATCGCTTGTACCATTTAATCTAACCGATAACTTTAAATTGTATTTATCAGCCACTTTTTTCAAAAATTCCATTTCAATTTGCAATCTTTCGATGAAATCTTCAGGACGCATTGGGTTCAATATTCTACCACGTTTGCCTTCTGGCCCGGGTCTACCTTTGCCATAAAATCTATCTATAATTTTTGGATCTGTGGGAATATTTTTCATCTCATCAGATGTCAATTTGTCACCAAACAACCAACGAGTTTTTCTAGTTCTTGCTGCTAATTTTGCTTTTAGATATGCGGGGTTACCAGCAAAATTCAAACAACTAGCGTTACATTCTGGACTTTTCTTTGGACATACTTCATGCCCCGATGAATCAGATGGAGCCAAATATAAAATTGCAGTTAAATAGCCTTTGTCATCTAAAAAAGATTTCAGTGTTTTTGGATCGCTTAATACACTCAATAGTTTTAATCTTCCTTGAGTGTCACGCACAATATTCTTCATTAATTCGGCTAGTTCATAACTAATAGGCTCCTTTTTGTTTGCTTCGGTCAAACATATTTTCAAATTGTTATCGACATCATTTATAGCTTCATATAGAGATTGATTTACGCAATTTTTACATTCACATACAAACATATCTAGTGAGATAATACTTTCACCAGTCAAACCCAGACTTTCATATCCATGTTCTTGTAATGCATTCATAATTTCACCAAAAGAATTGGCTCTATTACTGTCATTATGGGGCTTAAAAATTTGACTTCGGCTTTCGTTTAATCGCAATTCACTAATAACTTCTTTAATTAAATTCTTTAATTCTATTTTGGTCATATCTATATAAATATCTATATAAAAAGAAAACCCCACTAAATTAATAGTGGGGTTAGTCGTTTAATTATTTCTTGTCTTACTTTTTACAGATGAATGAGTTGTATACATTCTCTGCTCTTTGAACCGCATCATGTAGTGGAAAATCACCATGATATTCTAATTGTTTTCCACTCTTTTCCGCATTACGTTCTGCAACTTCTTTCTTAGCAAACCATTCTGCACTGGTTAGACTAATCATTTCTTTTAGTATATCCCAACGCAATTCGTAGGGAGTCTTATTATTATCTGCCATATATTTCCTTTGTGTGTGTGTATTACGATAGCCATTATTGACTATCAGAATATACATATAAAAGAAAATATTAACTTAATTATTTTATTTCGCACCTTGGTCAATCCAAGCTCGAACAATACCAACTTGTTCTTTGGTTAGAGGTTCACCTTTGCCTTCGGGTGGCATCATACAATCGGTATCAAGACCTGAGATAGAAGCAATAATAGAACTCTTGAGACTATCTCCTTTTACTATTGTCGATCCATCCGCGCCACCTTTCAATGTAGCCTCAAGAGAGTCAAGACGAAGTTTGCCTTTTTGTTTTTCTGCGCCATGACACTTTATACAAGACTTTTCAAAGATAGGTTTAATATCTTTGTCAAATGTGAGTCCTTTTGTAGAAGACGGTGGTGGCAGTTTACTCAAGTCAATATCAGAAGCAATTACGATTAAATTAAGAGATATGA
>Ga0194134_10004649_pt1 | contig 13600 bp, 22 predicted proteins | sample TA2KigOff0mmetaG_FD_148602 | JGI IMG/M metagenome (GOLD analysis project Ga0194134, IMG submission 148602) | Freshwater microbial communities from Lake Tanganyika, Tanzania - TA2015056 Kigoma Offshore 0m | ecosystem: Environmental > Aquatic > Freshwater > Lake | place: Tanzania: Lake Tanganyika... | reverse complement strand
ACACTCTGGAATACAAAAAAGAAGAAGATACTGGTTCATTTGTACCGGCCAATGCTTTTTTAAAAGACTATTTGGTTGCACAGAAGCAGAAGTTAACGCCAGTCCAGGCAGCAGCTCAAAACTTTGGCGATCTTCCAATTATTGGTCCGATGCTGCAGGTTATTCGTGATTACGAGGATCGGGCAAATTATCGAAACGCTGACCCTAGACTCAGAAAAATGATGCATTTGGAGTGATAAATGCCTACTCAACTTATTAAAAAATACCTGGAAGATCTTGCTTGCTGGTTGAGGAATGAGAATTCATATGATGACTGGGAGGTAGGCATGGAGCCTATCCCTGGAGACAAGACGTGGTGTAAAAAATGCAAGTCTTGTTCCTGTAAAATAGACAGTAAGAAAGGAAGCTAATGTCACAAACTAAGGCCCAATTACTTGACGGAAAAGGGATTTCTTTATTCCAAAGTCCAATCCGAATTAGTGGCAGCACCAGCGGCTACAGCCAGATCGACGCACCAGCCGTCGCAGGCGATCAGACCTTCACGCTGCCTGGCACGGGTGGCACGCTGGACCGCCTCAACCGGGCGGGCAATGTGCTGCAGGTGGTGGAAGCCAATTATGCAACGGCATCTTCAACAATATCTAACATTACGCTTGATTCTACAATTCCGCAAAACACAGAAGGAGCTGAAATCCTTTCTGCATCTATTACGCCTACGTCTTCTGCCAACAAGCTGCATATTTTTGTATCGCTTCCATTTTTAGACGCAAATGGAGCAACTGTTATCACAGCGGCATTATTTCAAGATAGCACCGCAAATGCTATTGCTCTTGGCGTTGCCACTCCTACTACCAGTGGTTTTCCGCAAAACATTAACTTTTTGCATTATATGGCTGCCGGGACAACATCTAGCACAACATTTAAAGTGCGTTATGGAGCAAGCACCGGCACTGCATTTATAAACCGCGCACACGGGGGTTCTACACTGGGCGGCACCAGTGCAGCGCGAATCACCATCACGGAGATCGCAGCATGATGAACCACGAAGCCATTTATCGCGCACACCCTGAGGTTGTTGCGATCTACGAAGACCGTGGAGCCTTCGACAAGGACGGTAACCCTGTCACCCTCGATCAAGCCAAGGTCGATGCAGCAGCGGTCATTGTTGCCCACGAGCAAGCCTTGGAGTCAGCCCGTCAGGCACGAGCCGCCGCCTACGCCAGTGAATCCGACCCGCTGTTCTTCAAAGCGCAAGCCGGAGAGGTCGACCAATCTGAGTGGATTACAAAACGAGAGGAAATCCGAGCTCGGTTTCCGTATCCAGAAGAGACAGCTTCCTAAACCTCCAAATTAAAGTGCAATTCACTTGCATGGAGTCAAGGCGGTCTTCGGACCGTCTTTTTTATTCTCTTGAGCCTTCAGGGAGAATGGTGCCGTGATTAGCAAATTTTGGATCGCTATTACGGATTGCGAGGCCTTTGATGAAAGGTTTGCCTTGCTTTGAGAATGAACGGATTTCTTTTAACCCAAGTTGGTTGATGCAGCAGTCAAGCAACAGTGCAATAAAACGCTTCTGACCGACGGGTTTGCTGCCCGTGTCCTCACAGTAAGAACAATAACTGGCGTACAAATGGAAGTTACTGTTGCAATACCGCTCTTTATCGTCTTTAGCGGCTGGAATTTTCTTACCAACAGAAGAAACAGCATCAGGTGCATGCACAACTTCTGACTGAAGCCATTCAATCAAGTTGTTACTGTTCAGCAAGATTTCATTCCGCACACGCTTCAGAGAGGGAACACGATCGTAAGTGTCAAGCAGATATTCACGCATTTCTTTCTCACTCATCTGCAAGACCCAGTTCACTAACCCAGGTAAATAATTCTTCCATAAGCCCTTTACTATTCCGTTATCGATCTTAATCATCTCTTTTGCTTCTGAACTCTTATCGTAAAGAGGGCGATTAAATTCGAGAGTAAGACGACGGCGAGTCAAGCCAGAGGTGTTATCAGTCGTCTGAATTGGTTCATTGGCGCAAACCATAACCATTCCGGTAAAGACAAAGGGTTCACCTACGTTTTTGTTCTTTTCTTCGAACCTCAGATTGTCACCACCGGTTAGTGCTTTAAAGATCTGGGCAGAGCCACCGTAACGCTCGGAATCGTTGATCAGGACCAGACGTTTACCCTTGATAGAAGCCACCTCAAACCGACTTTGCTCCAACTGGTTGAGGGTTGTACTGGTGAAGTTACGATCACCCACCAGGGAGCAGCAGAGGTTGGCGAAGGTGGATTTACCACGACCACCAGGACCGATCACCTCCAGGAAACGCTGCAGCTGGTGACCTTGACCGAGCAGACAAGCCCTCAGCCATGCCCTGAGCACTTGGACACGATCCTCATCCCCATACTGAGTGCGACGTAACCAATCAATAATGGGACCAGGATCAGCGTGGGGGTCGTACTCAAAATCAAGACCCCAGGTGATGTGGTTCTTCCTGGCGTGCTCAATCAGTTCACCGGTATCAACTTCTAATACGCCGTTACGGAAAGCCAGGCGATCATCGTCATTATCCCAGTAAGTGTGAGTGATGTACGCCTGTGTCAGGGTGGTTACGTCAGAAATCAAATGAGAGGTGAAACCACTGGGGGTTTCAATTGCTGATTCGGTTACAAAAAGGTCCTGTACGGCGTGTTTGTACTCATTTCGGTGATGTTCCCGACGCCAGATCCCACGATCACTTTCATAAAACATGAAGGTGTCAAACTTCGGATCGTATAACCAACCCGACTCCAGCATCATTCCGGTCACCTGCTCAGCTAAGTACGAGGCAGGCGGTGTCTTGGGTTGACCTTTACCACGAGCTAGACCCTTACCTTCATGGCGGGAATCCTCATCATCATCGTCATCCATCACCCGTTTGAGGGCTGATTGGAACATCCCACCACCGAACATCTCCAGTAGGTCACCCTCTTCTGCCATTTCTTTCAGCTGTTGCGCCAAGGATTCTGGTGATTCAACGACAAATCCACCCAGTTCGAGGTACCCATCCTCTTTGGCCATCGCTCGGAGAGAATGAAGCCCCTTAGCACCTTCAGGACTGGGGCCACCTGGCAGACGTTCAAAAGAGCGCCATTTCTGTTCGCATGCCCCACTTTCGAAGGCATCGGACATCATCGACCATTCGATCCACGCCCCAAGAAGGTCATCACTAACCTGATGAAGCGCCATACCGACGCCAATCCACTCTTCGTAGTCGTCAGCCCTCTCGGAATCTAAGTGCTGGAGATAGACGCAAGCTTCTTCGATTGCATCTTCCAGTGCGTATTTTGACTCTTCCTCGTATTGCAGGTTGATGTTTTGGGTGATGACGCCCTGCGTTACTGGTTTTCGATATTTATTCGTCGGAAACGCCTTTGCGATTGCCTTGTACAACCACTCTGGCATTTCCGGTGGATTCTTGGCAAACTCAAAACCCCCGTGGGGTGTGGTGAAATAACCTTCCGTATCGGGGTGGGAGCCCATCAAGGCTCCTTGTCGCGACCGGAAGAGGATTTCGAACGATGGCACCCCGATTTTGATGGTTGCCTTGTCCGGCAACATGGACATCTTGGATGCCGGGACGCTGTAGAGCATCCTTTGGCGCCCAGGCTTACCGGATGAGACGGTAAGCGTCGGCGGGAAGATCAGATCAAGTGGACCACCAGCCATCTCCTCGAGAACCGGGATGGCATCTGGACCGTCGATGTCCGCCCAAATCAGACCACCTTCGTTTGACCACTGACCGGTGATGAGACCAACGCCTGTAGCCCGACCATCTTCCAGCTCTCGGCGGATCTGCTCAATCGTGTAGGCTTCTTGGGTCCAACCTGGGACATACGCCCTTTTACCGTTGAGCGGAGTCAGAGCCCAGTCCGGTGGTATCAGACTGAGATCAATCTGTCCTGGAGTGAGATGCTTGCGTGGGCGCTGGGGTTCGGGCGAGGAAACAGTCACGGTCTGGGTATTGCGGTCGTTTTACAAGGAAAGACACCATTGACAGCCTAGCCAGATCCGTCAGATCTGAAAAGACTGAAATCGGAAGTTTTTTCTGCTTCCTTCAACGTAGGCTGCATACACCTGTGTCGTCGATCTCATTGTGAGTCTTGCGCGTCACCATCGATTAACTCAAGGTCCATCTCAGCCGCTTGCTGCGCCGGTAAAATCTCCAAGTAGTACTTATTGACTGCTTCCAGCCACTTTTCCTTATATTTTTCAATCGTTCCCCCCTGCACAGCAAAGACCTGTGCTCGTTCCCGAGTCGCCACAAAAATCATGAAGATTTCGGGGACAATGTTGACGGTGTGCTCTAACCCAAGGGCATAAGCCCCAAGTTGCATCATGCACTTCTGATATTTAAGGAAGCCAGCACGCCGCATCCCGTACTCATTTTTCGGGCACTCAGGACCTGGCCACTTGGCATAGTACGGACCGTTTGAGGTTTTCAGATCTCCTAGAACGATCTTGTTTTTGTACTCCGCGACGATGTCTGGCGCCCCAGACCAACCATAAGTTTCACCCTCAACCACTCCTGGATGCCAAACCCTGCTGATGTCATCCTCACCTGTACACCAGGGAAATGCTCCTGCGACTGGGTTTTCAGCCCAGATTACGCGCCCTAGTTTGTCCAGATTCTCGGGAAGTCCGCTCCAAAACTGAGCGATCTCTTCATCCTCAATGACAGGTTCCTTGTTAATTCCAAGGAGATACTCCTCCATTAGGGAGTGAACCTTTATTCCGCGAGCGGCTGCGGCCTCTCTGCCACCGGGGTTTTTTTTAGCCCACCTTTCTAACGCCGCCTTATTTCCTGAAGTAGCGGAAAGGATTGTGGTTACGGATGGGAGATTTCCATAAGGAGTCCGATAATGGCGCGACCCATTAATAGTGACTCGGGTGTCGCCCTTTGATCTGTAATCCACGAAGTCCGACCAAGAATATTTCTTCGTCGGATCGTAATCTGTATAAATTTTGCGCTCTAGTTCTTCTCTTGAGACAACAACTGCAGGAATTTCATGCACTGCAGGGTTCACAAGGGTGAAGCAACTCGACGCAAAGTAGCGAGTTTTTTAGATCCTGTCTACCCTTTGGCGCGATTCAGCAGCCGTAGAATAGTCAAAATTATTTCTACGACTGCGGTGTTACCGGCTCCCAGCGTTACAGGTCGGCACTGCATTTTTCAATTGCAGGACGGCAACCCGACCCTGCTAAATGATGAAGATTTTGTAAAGACTGCTTTGATTGTGGCTGCTGAAGCTTCAGGAGCAACGCTACTTCAGGTAGCAACGCACAAATTCGAGCCTCAGGGGGTGACAGGGTTTGCTCTTCTGGCGGAATCCCACATCTCCATCCACACTTGGCCGGAACACGGGTTTGCTGCAATTGACAGCTACACCTGTGGTGAACACACCAATCCAGAATCTGCCTGTCGCAGCCTCAAGGATGCTTTTCAGTCAAAGCACGGAGCGATGCGATTGTTGAATAGGGACTTCAACCCTAATCGTGCTCAACTTCCGGCGGCTTGTCCGTAAAGCAGTTCTCAATGTTGCTTACGAACTTCATGGATTCGTAGTGGCCCACATGGTTTTGGATCCTGGAGTAGATGTCAAATGCGCTTTTGACAGCATCTTCTGGGTTGATCATGAGCTTACTGTTGGCCAACAGCCCAGCAGTGAGAATGGTAATTGCCAGCTCATGCGGATTCGGCGCGAAAGCCCTTAAGCTTCTTCCATTGTCGGTAAAGGAAGAAAGCAGAAAGGCAATCGTCTCCAGGTTTGTTCCGCTTTTATCATCAGTCACGGCTGATCTTCCTGTTCATAAACGGCGTAGAGGGTGGCAGTGTTCTTCTTGATGACCGGGATAAGCAGGTTTGCATCTCGCAACGCACTGATACGTCGCTGGATGGTGCGGTGATTCCGCTCAAACTTAGCAACAACTTCCGTAATCGGAATTAAAACAAAGTTCTGGCCTTTGTATTCTGTTGCAATTTCAAGAAGGTAAGAGTGAATCTCCATGGCCAGATCGTCCATGAGATCACTGTGTCGAAATGCAGGCCGTACCACTTTCTACGCCTTAAGGATTAAATACAGTGCTCATTTTATCGGTACTCTACACGGATGTTGTACTGTTAGCCGCCTCGTGTTTTTTGTACTTCAGGATGCCCTTTTTGGCGGTTTCCAGGTCCATGGTCCAGCAGCCCTCCCAATCGTGAGCTTCACTAGGAAAACGGTAGAGGATGTGACCGGTATTACCGTGTCTGAGGCTGCGGATTTCATACCCCTCGAATTCGATGGGATTAAGGATTTCTGAAGCTTGACCCCGGTACCTAAATTTTTTCATGTCGTTGGGCATGACAACAGGGGAAGTTTAAAGAACCTAATCTTGCCACCCAGTCCGTAAATAGCCATAATCCCTGGCTTCAGTTACAGGCCGCTCCTTATGACATACATCACACTCCCCTTCGTGGTAGGTAGCACAATGAAGACGGGGTCCTGAATAGGTTTCACCATCCCACCAGTTACCCCACTTCACCCCGCAATCGTCACAGACCCAATCAGGTTGTTCAACGTTAATTGATCTCATCGTAATCTTCCAGCCAAAAAACGTAACAATGTTTTTACTAAACTAACGCTACAGACCATGGCCGAAACCGCAACTATTGCTTCAGGCCAATTCATCTTTAGAATCCTCCTCTTTTGATTGAGTTTTAAGCCATTCCTGACGCCTAATCTCAGTCTCTTGCAAATTTTTAAGGCGTTGACGATAGAGATTACCAATCCAGGCAAGCTGTTCTTGCTGGTTTTTAGCTGCCTCCTCAATCATTTCCTGCATTGACTGGCGCTGATCAGGTGATAAATCCATCTTTTAACTCCTCATCTGTGTAATCTTGACGTGAACTTTTAGTTAGCGAAATCGTACCATCTGAATTATCCTCCCACTCCAGGAAATCTCCTTCTTTCCACTCAAGTCGATTGAGAAGTTCTTCAGGGAGGGTGAGAATACCTTCCTCATCAACAACAACTGTCCAGGTGTCAGTTTCATTTGTAATGTGTTCGTAGGTCATGATTCGGATTTAGTGTTGAAGTAACGTTCAATTTCTTCGCGAAGAAGGCTACGCATTTCCTCCTTAGCGTCATCTTTAAAGGAATAATGGAAGAGATGATCTCTTTCTTCTGTAATTCCTTTTTCTTTTTCGTAGGATTTGTCGACCATGTATTGCATATTAGTGACCATATTAAATAGGTCTTTGGGCCTACCTACAACCAGCCCAGTTTCAATGTTGATGCAGGTATCCAAGATCCGCATCATGTCTGCGATGCGCATGCTGTATTGATGGAAGACATTGCTGTATGTCTCGTAGTCATCCATGAAGTACTCGGGTTTGCCCATGGTGTAAGACGGAAGGCACTCCAGAATACCAGCCCTTTTGGGGCTTGGTAGGGGGCTTTAGGGTTTTTTAACGCTGAAATAATCTAATACCGTATCGAGCGCTACCGGGGTGAAGTCATTCCTCTCCACGCAGGCATTGAAATACCTTCGATCTACTTCACCATTGATCATGACCTGATAGCAATGGAGATGGCCATGAACATTGCCCCGGTAGTGTCCGGAAAGACAGTCAGGGTGGACAGGTATATGAGTTAGTACCAGACCTCCAAGGAAGTGCGATCCCGGCTTGAAAAAGAAAGCGCCGCGTACGTCCTCGAAATACTGGGAAAAATCTTTTAGTGCCCCCTGATCGTGATTTCCACGGATCAAAATTTTCCTGCCGTTTAGTCTGTTCAGGATTTTTAAGCTGGGGCGAGGGATAACTACGTCACCAAGGTGATAGATCGTGTCATGTTTTCCAACTACACGATTCCAATTTTCTACCATCGTCTCATCCATTTCTTCACACGAAAAAAATGGACGCAGTAGTTCTCCGTCTGGCCTTAGAAACGAAAGGCTTTTTGCGTGTCCGAAGTGAGTATCTGCCGTGAAGAAGATCGAGGACATCGCTGTAATGAAAGGTCGCTTCTAGGAATCGAACCCAGTATTCCAGGCTGTGTGCCTGACGTGTGCCAACACTCAAGCGCAGGTGCGGGTCCCATCCCCGCTGGGCTTGTCAGTAAGGCCAACAAGCGCAACCCCCTCGTCTGTGATGGGCTTCAGATAGATGGCCTAAGCGTGAAAAACCAGAAAGGGTAGGACAGGGGCTTAGGCTCTATCTCAAAAATTTTAGCAGATTTCCCTCATCTAGGGGAGGGTTGGGTGGAACCAAATCTTTCCATAAGCTCATCGATAGTCTCAAGAGATTCAAGCCTGACGAGAATGTCGGTAATACTTGCGATCATTGTGGGATGCTCCGTGCGGGCTGCAAAAGCAAGAGCTTCTCTTAGTGCTGAGGTTGCTTGGTTGACGGACTCTTTAACTTGGCTGGAAAGCGCCATTTCAGACTTTCGGGGTTTTCTAATTGTAGGTGTAAGTACGAGCATGGTGTTCGGTTTGTTCGACATTTATTATTTTTACAGGATTTCAACATCTGTTGAAACCGTGAAAACCTAACAAATTGGTTCGGGTTATTGGGCAGTCAGCCTTTTGCGACGCCCATAAACGAATGCATACCCAGGAACAAGGTGTGCTGTAGCTGGAGCAGAACCCGTATCATGCTCCAACTCCAAGCGAATTCTGTCCTTGTCAGGAAGGTCCTCTTGTTTCATATCCACGACGGTCCCATCCTTCAAACGGGTGATGGTGACAGTCTTGCGGAGTCCAAATTCAGAAATTTCCTCTTCACTCCACCCATTAAATCCATCAACCAATCTCGATTTGACCCTCTTGATGGTTGCTTGATACTTGGTTCCCGTAGGCTTTTGATCAATTAATTGTTGTTGATATGCATACTTTATAAGTGAAACCATTTTCTCTTTGTTTTTCTTCCACATATCAAGATTTTCTTTGATCTCATCGAGCTCTTCTTGCAGTGCTGCGATGTACTTATCACAACGCTTAATCAGCTCAATAATTGAATCAAATTTGCTGGCTTGCCTGGAGGCTAACGCTTGTAGGTGCTGCTCCAGCTCATGCTTTTCGTCATCGCCAACCTCTGGCAAATCACGGAGGAAACTAACGTGTTGAATCGCCTCTGACAGTTGGGCGTAGGTTTGGGAGTCAGACATGGTGTGGTGGTGTGCGTGTGTGACTTAGTAAAGATCAGCCCTTTCCTTGTCCCCGATAAGCCTTGGAGCGCTTGAAGGAACCCCGTTTTCTTAGGCCGTGCCCGACGCTAGTCCGCTTTTTGACTGGCTCTCGGTGAACCTGTCCCGTAAAGCTTTTCTTGGTTGCCATGTGGTTGGTGGCGTGAAGTGCTCGACAATCATACAGACTTTTTAAATGCTGTCAAGTCCTAATCTTAATAATCTTTTTGTATTATTTTTTACACAATGAAACTTATTAATGACTAGAATGGACATTATGTTCGGACTCTATGAGTAATTTCGAACTGATCGAAGTTTCATTCGATCCAAATGATTTCTCTTCAACGCTTGAGGACGAGTTTCTCATGGCTAAGATCACTAAAGAATTAGAAGCTGTTACAGATATTGATCAACTTAGAGCCGGCGCCCTCAAGCTATTGCATGTCGCCGTACTTCGACAAGGGATGATTCGCGGACTTTGCAAACGTCTTGCTAAACTGGAGTCGAATGTAATTCGTAAAAAATATTCAGAATAAAAAACCGCCCCTTTCGGAGCGGTTGACGGTTCACCAACGGGATTCCGATGGCAGCTTATCAAAGCTGAATTTCACCCGTCTCTTCATCGCGAGCACCAAACAGGGCCTTGCTTCCACGGCCTCCGTCAACCGGCGGCAATGTGAAATCAAGACCTGGCTTGATAGCATGGTGTCCGATTTCCTTGGCACACTGATCGAAGAAAGATTTGGCGTACACTTCTGGCGGGCAGGTCTCCCACACTGACTCGATGAAATCAATATCTTCGGCATCTTTCGGGAAGAAATCCTCCACGGTTTCAGCAGTCGGGATAACCCACTTTTCAGGGAAGCTAATCCAAGACTTATTTCCTTCACCGTAAAGTTGAGATCCGAAAGTCGGGGTGAAGATTGCAGCGGCTGCTTGCCTGGGGTCAAACCCAGCAGCAGACTTGAGTTTCATGCGATCGGCAAAGGCTGCCTCCAGTTGCTCGACGAATGTGCCATAAGACTCGCAGAACAGCTTCGAAGCTCCGCCGTGAATTGAAAGGATCAGGGGTTTCTTGTGCTGAGCAACGCCATCAGCGTTCACCAGAAACATTAGAACCAGGCGACGACGCTTGTAAGGCGAGGGCTTACCGGGGTTTGCGGCTTCGAAGTCGTCGTAAAGAAAGGAGTCCCTGGGATAGATACCATCGATCCCGCCCTTCTCACTGTTCTCGATAAATGTGACATTCTTAGAGAAACCACAATGGATGACAACCATTCGGGGACTCTTGAAGAAGATGCCGGGGGTCTTATCACCCGTGTTGTAAACGTGAGTGTAGACCTTGGCATCAGGAAATTCTTTGACATCCCCACTCCAGCCAATGCGGGCAAGGGCGGTGTCTTTCAGGAATAGGCCTGATTGGGTTTTGTCATTGATGATCTGACAGTTGACGAGCTCACGGAGCTCACCTTGGTATTTTTCTTGGTTGAGGTACCGGTCAAGTACAGAAGCCATTTCGATTGGTTCATAGAACTGCGCCAGTCGACGCTCCATAAGAATAGCCCCTCCCGGAGCAGGGAAAAGGCTTTATGACATATTAGATTTTTTTATAGGATGTAATTGATAGGGGCCACGCCACCGCTTGCACACCTGGCCCATCAACTTCTAATTTGTTCCTAATTTAAAGTAGATTAGGAGTTTATTAGGAGTTGAGATGACAACTCTGGTTGCCAACGTCCCACCAGTCAAGGTGTGGGTCAGGCGTGAGTACCTACGCGACCTGAGGGATGGACATGGTGAGTACACCCCCGGCTACTGGGTGACCTGTAAATCTCTTACGGGACGTGCCCTGTACTTCGAGACGTACCTGACGGAGTACGGCGCTTTATATGACAAGCTGCCTATTAGTGCGTTCTTGTCCTGGAATCCCGACCATCCGGACAAACCCGTAGCACCAACCCCAGATCTAGAGCTGACCGATCTGCAGTTCTGGAATGGATTTGATCATGGCCTTACAGTCGTTGAAAAGAACTTAATCTTCAACATGCGTTTTGAAGTCATGACACGAAGCGCAGGCGTAATGGGCGGCACATATTTATTTACTGTTGACAATTACCATGCACATCGGAATGAACCCGATTTTTATTTTGCGGAGTTTCCTGATGAGCACAAATCCCATAACATCGTGGAGTTGGACAACGGTCAAATTGGTGCCTATCCCAATAACCGTTGTCGCATGTGCGATCCATCACTGACCAACCACGACTTAAAGACGCCAGATTTCAAGGTATCTACTCGTTGCTTTGATGTAGAACAAGCACCCAAGTGGGGCCGCCTTGGAGAACAGGATGATTACTTCTGGAAAACTCCAACTGAGCAAGTAGAATAACCGGGTTCCCGCTCTCTTTTGATCGGGCAGCAGGGGGTACTCGCTAGGTAGATAGCCTAGAAGGAGGCCCCATATTCGGGGGATTAGCGCAGTTTGGTAGCGCATCTGCTTTGGGAGCAGGGGGCCGCAGGTTCAAATCCTGCATCTCCGATTATCAAGAATCCAAGTATCAGAACGGTACGTTATCAGGCTCAAACGAGGCCGGAGCTAAATCCTGCTGCACAGGGAGTTTTTGATTCGGTTTTGGAGCCGTTGACAATACCGGCTCCTCTGTTGTTTTTGGTTGGTTCTTGCCAAAGACGCTGTATTGTGACGACCGTACCCGTACTTGGTAGGTGGCGCGTTGGGAACCATCCTGTGCTTGCCAGGCGTTGTAACGAAGGCTACCGGACAACGTCATTTGCCTTCCGACATACAGCAGACTGCTGAGGCGTTTGGCGTCATCGCCCCACGATTCGATCCTAAATCCCATCGAATCCTCCCAGCGGTGACCAAGAATCTGTTGACTGGGGGCCTTACACATCAGCGAAAAAGTAAACAAATCTTCAAGTTTCTTCTCGCCAATAAAACCAACTCCTCCGGCCAGGTTTACCTGATTCAAATTGAGGTCTTTAGGGGCCACCTGCAGCGCCTGTGTAGGTACAACATACATCTGGTAGTCATTACGGTTTGGGTACAACCGACCAGAAATCAGAAGTTTACAACCTGGGGCGAACACATCAAAGGTTTCACCCGCAGCCTTGTTAGGGACAAGGTTAAAAGGAACGCTTGGGTTTTTTCCGCTACCAGGGATTTCAAGCTTCATAAAGCGAAGACCTGAATCTGTGAAGGTTTCGCTGACGTAGGTCGCGGTGCAGAGGATGAGGTTCATGGGTGCGTGTAATACCGAGGCAGCTTAGCACTAAAATTAAAGCACAGCAAAAGTTTAATAGTGTCTAAATCTTTTTTAAAATCGGTAATCCCGTTTGCTGCTGTATCCGGAGAAATTTACGGGGGAGATCCTTTTCGAAAACCGGTAAAAGATACCCCACTTGGTCTCAAACCATTCCCACAAAATGCAGACAAACCAGTAGACAAGTCTGGCTGGTATCCCGTAAGTCCACAGTTAGAGCTTCAAAAATCGCCAGAAGCTCAGAGAGCCTTAGATTTTCTACAAACTCAAATTGGCAAAAAAATTAATATTTTTGAAATTAATGATACTACAGCAACAAAACGAGGAGTATTGGGTGGATTCGATGCTGCCTCAATGAGTACACCTGAATTTAAAACAAATGTAAATGTTTTATTAAATTCAAAAAATGCTGGATATGAAACATTATTCCACGAAGTTGGACACGCACGAGATCCAAAATTAAAAGAGAATTACGCAAAAAGGAAAAGTTTTAATCCGCAATATATTGACTCTTTGCGGGCACCAAGTGATCGCTTAAGTTATTTTGTTAACACAACAGCGCAGCCGCGAGTTGAAAGTGAAACAGAAGCGCAAGCATATTCAGCCGATCAACTTCCAAGATTTTCTAAAGAAAATCCAGACATTAATATTCCGTATCAAAAAACTTTTGATGATCCATGGTTTAAAGAATATCCGGCCTCTTATGCTAGCCAGGGGATTGATAGGTTTTACGACCAAGAACTATATGGTGGCACTCGTCCCGCCCCATTTGACGAAAATTCTCCAGCCGCTGTTCGCTTTATGTTTCCCGTAGATTCAGCACAAAGGGGGTTATCTTTTGCATTAGATTCAAATCTACAAAAAACTGAAAAAGATATATTGGAGCGAACAAGGGAATTTATTGATGAACGGTTAAATCCGTATCAATCAAAACCGACGCCAGCCGCTCCAGATTATTGGGCTTCTCGTAAATAATTACGAAGGGTCAATAACTTGGTAGTGGACACCCGCTTCCGCAAGCATCTTACTAGCCAGGATCATGTTACCAAGCCAGCGATCAGGCACTACGCTACCGCCAGCAACGTAAACAGCTGTAATACCCGCATTAA
>Ga0194134_10004640_pt1 | contig 13633 bp, 21 predicted proteins | sample TA2KigOff0mmetaG_FD_148602 | JGI IMG/M metagenome (GOLD analysis project Ga0194134, IMG submission 148602) | Freshwater microbial communities from Lake Tanganyika, Tanzania - TA2015056 Kigoma Offshore 0m | ecosystem: Environmental > Aquatic > Freshwater > Lake | place: Tanzania: Lake Tanganyika... | reverse complement strand
CAGTGATTTTGCCAGGGGTCAGGCTGCTGGAGTCCGAAAGGACTTCAAAATCGCCAGACAGGTTTGCCTTCCAGAAAGGAACGTTGATAAAATCACCACCCTCAGCAGCGTTCAGCTCAGCCATCGGTTGCACCACACCGCTTGCCAGGAAGGCATCACGCTGAGTGGTTTGCTCGATGACGTAAGGCGTAAAAACCTCTGGGATGATGATGTCAGAGCGAAGAGTCGCCATGATGAATCACCAAAAATGGATTTACGGGTGTGGGCACAGCCCTATTCACCAGCACAGCCGGTGACAACAGCTTAGCGGTTAGCTGTTGCTTTCATTCTTTCATACAGGTCACGGTCTGTTTTAAATAGCCGTGCTTGTTCGGTCAGATTGAATGAATCACGGTTGAAAGGATTAGTCATGCCAGCCGGGATGCTGCCACCTGTTGCACCGCTAGATGGGGCGCCACTGCCCTGCGGCTTGGGTTGCTTTTGCATCCATGCCGGCAGGGTCTTGGCCCATTCGGCAACAGGTTTGCGCTCGTAGCCGTCTACTACAACGACGGTGCCATCAGGCTCGCGCTCGATTGCTTCGGGCTTGAGCTTGGTCTTTAGCACCATGTCGGGGTCATGAACAATCTCGGCCAATGCAGTAACTGCAGGCGTTACCAGTTCAAGCTCACGGACGCGGGATTCAAGCTCAACAATGCGCTGATCCTTGGCCGCAGTTGCCTCTCGAAATTGCTGCTCTAGCTGTTGCCGTGCTTCGGTGTACTTGCCCTGCGATTCAAGCTGCTGCTGTTCATAGCTGCGCTTGAACTCCAGTAGCTCGTCAACATTGACTCCATCCGGCACAGCCTTTGCTTGGGCGATGGCTTTTTTGTATTCGTCTAACAGCTCTGAGTTCTTACGCCGCATGGCGTCAAGTTCAGCTTGCATGTTGGCTACTTCGGCATTTTGCTCCACAGGAGCTTGTGCTTCATCAGACATGGATAAGCCGCAGGCTTAATTACGCTGTCATCGTAATGGCTCGCTCGCGCCATGTCAAAACGTGAGTGGAATACGCCAGTGCGGGAACCATGGAACCCGCTAATCAAGCAAACGCTTGATGCCATTGACCGGCACGAGCACTTGTATCGCAAGACCGGCAACGGTTGGCACGCAGCCAGAGCGCATGACCTGAGGCGTTACATCTGCGAGCTGAAGACTTGGATACATCGCCAAGAGGCTGCTACCACTTCACCTTGTCTGCCCAGTAAGCCGGTGACATCTTTCCCTGAGCAATGTTGCTGGCGTGCCTTGCCTTGAATGATGCACGCCTAGCTTTAGCTGCGGCAGATTCACCCTCGCGTGCAGGGCTGCCGCTGACGCCCTGCTGGCCAAATCTGATCAGCTTAACCGTATCGCCATCCTTGGCTAGTACCGCGTGCGATTTGGTCGGATGCTTTGGCGTCCGTTTGGGTTTGTTGTAGCCCTCAAACTCTTCGCCGCGATAGGTGATGCTCATCGCCTTGGTGCTGGTTTCAGCTCTGAACGCTTTTTGATTACTGCATTGCCGGTTGACTCAGACTTGATTCGCACGATCGGGTCATCCTGGCTGCCGACGCGGGTGACGCTGCCACCGCTGCGTGTGGCTATGGTTGCTCGCTCACCGCCGATGCTGGTGATGACGCCAAAGGTGCGGGCACCTTGGTACATCCAGCTAACCCGATCACCGCGTTTCATTTTTTAGCTTTCCGCTTGCGGCTTTTTCCGGCTTTTGCGTACGCGATTGCTTGTGCCTGTTTTGGTGACTTGCCTGCCTTGATCTCGCGGCGGATGTTCTCCGAGATCACTTCCTGACTCTTGCCTCGCTTCAGTGGCATGGCGCCATTCAGTCACTGGGCTCAGTTTAGCCATGTCCAATGTTGCCCAGTGCATGTCACCAGACGGCTCAAGGCATAGGACTGCTGATACCCAAGCTTCGCCAACCAATGCTTCGACCGGATCGCTATAGATCAGGCCATCCTTGAAATGCCTAAGTCCTGGCAGGTCCATATCGCGCTTTCAGTTGGTCCAAGGTTAGTTCACTCCCATCATCGCGCACAAGCTTGGCAAGCGCGTTCTGTGGTCCGTACTTTTCGGACAACTTGCGGAAATAAGGAACTTTGCCTGCACCAAGCGCAGTTGCTTGACGAACCAGTAGATCAGCATCTGTCTCTCCTGGGCGCTTTTCTTTTAGCCATTCCCCATAGCTCATGTTGGCCGGCACTTGGCCACCTGCTGCTGCGCGTGTTGCGGTCGTTGATGGCGGCAAGATGTCTGGGTCGATGACTGGCACCGTCGTGCTGCGGCAGTTGAAATGCTGCGGCGGTGTTGGACCTTTGCCATATGGAAACTCTTGACCATCCAATGCACGGCAAATGCTGCTGGTGCGGGTATCCAGTGTTGCCACATAGCGATACTTTTTAGTGATGTCTTGATTCGCCTCATAGACCTGCTGGCTGGCGCTGTTCGCTACCTGATTCACGCTAGTACGCACCAGTGCCATGATTTGATTGTCGGCAACGGCTGTGGCCTGGCCACCTGCAGCGATGAGCTGTCTAACATTGCGGGCACGTTCGCCAAACTGCAAGTTACCGATCAACCGTTTAGCGATTTCGGGTGTCGGTTCGCCGGTAAGAAGTCCTTGCCTTACCACTTGATTAAACCGTTCAGCTTGGTCTACAGCAATGCCGCGAAAGGCTTTCCTGACCACCTCGCCATTGGGCAGCGTGATAGTGGCACCCTGGGCAGCGGTCAATGCAAAGGTCTGCGGTGCGCCTTGCACGGCTGCAAACAGGTCATCGCTAAGCGCCACCACGTTGATTTGCGTCGGGTCGGTTGTGACCACCGACTGCGCAAACTGCGGGCTGATCTCGACGGTGCGCACTGCATCACGAGCGCCGACAGGCAGCGCCCTGGCTAGCTGCTCGGTAACAAACTCAGACTGCAACTGCGCGATGCCTTGCAGTTCTGTCGCGGTCAGCTCGGTAGCATCACCCGACCAAGTAGCCAATGACTCCTTAAGTTGCGCAAGGATCCCACGCAACCGTGCAGCTTTTACAGGTGCGGCAAGCTCATCAATGGTGCGTAGCTGATTGACCGCATCAATAATGATGTCGTTATAAGCGTTGATGATGCGACGGCCAACGCTGTTGCTGTACCTGTTCAGGTCAATCGCATTGCGGTATAGCGCTTCTGGTGTGCTCATCCCAGAATCCCTAATTGGTCTGGCCGATACTGCGATCTGATGCTTACATCAGCGCCGCGTGTCAATGCACCACAGACCGCTGCGGCGAAGGCGTCATAGCCATTTTGGCCATCTTCCATAATCACCATTTCGTCTACCTCATCAGCTTTGCCGTTTCGGTAATACTTCATGCGCACCACGGCAAGCACCTCATTAGGTAGCTTGCACATCGTGTAATCAATCCCCGGTCGCCTCGGTTTCTTCGGTTCCACCAAGATCATCAGCGCCACCAACCAGTCTGTCAGCCAGTCCAGTAGACGGTACGTCAAGCCCCGCATTGGAAGTTGCCTCAAGCTCTTCGTCTACATCAAAATTATCGCCAAGGACATCGCCTTCTGCCAGTTCGGTTAGCAATGTTTCCTGGCTGATGGTGCCAGCGGTGTAAAGCGATAACAACGCTTGAATGTCTTGCGGCTCAAGGCGTGCGCCAAGGAAGTCGCGGTTGACATAAGCACTACCGGCAGCGGTTGCATTGCCAAGGTACTGCGCGTGGTATTGCAGGCAGTTGTCGATCATGTCCTGCACGTTCTGCGCGATGACCATCATGGTGCTATCGCCTTGGCTGCGGTCAATGCGTTTTGCCTCGGCGGTCTCGGCGGTCAGCTTCTGACCAAGGACTGCTGACAGGCCAAGTTCATTGATTTGCAGTGCAAGCTGCTCCAGCCTGCGGAACTGCGCGTCAAAGGATTTGCCCTGCGGCTCAATGTATTCAGCACGACCATCAGCAGGGAATGCAATCGCCTCACCAGGGCCAGCGCTGACTTCCTCTGCTGCAGACGGGAAGCCGTAAAACGCCAGCATGGGCACGGCGCTGATGTGAAGCTGGTTGTCGAGGTCTGATTGGATTTGATAGGTCTTCAGGTTTAGCTCGGCAATATCCTCAAGCGGCGGTCTGGATTCCATAAAGCCATGCCGCTGGGCGTAGGCGACGCTGAACGGGATCTCGCTAAGGCTGGTGCGGCCTTCATCGACGATTTGAAAATCGCTGTTGTCATCCTTGCGGTGCAGTTGGTATTCACCAGGCGTCAGCACCCGGATCTGCTGCACTTCCTTTTCGCCGTACAGGCCATCAGGCACTGTGACCACTTCCGACAGCCGCAACTGCGTCAACACCTGTTTGCCTTCCTGCTGCTCGGTGCGCCAACCAAGGATTTGCCTAGGCGTGTAGCTCACCCAATAGGGTCTACCCCCAGAAGCCGGTGCATCCACCAAGACACCAACGTGCCCATAGCGGACCATTTTGCGTGCGGTTTCGTAGGTCCAGACATTGAGGTCATTGCCTTGTAGGTCAACGTCAAACAACTGCTCACGGATGGCATCAGCCGTATCGTCGAGCCGAACTGGCTTGCGGGTGAGCATCCCTGCCAGCATCCGCTCAAGTCGGACGTAATAGGGCGGCACCACGCTGCGTGCTAGACGGTTGTCGTAGGACTCGTCTAGCTCGCGTGGTTCCTGCGGCAGGTACCGGCGATGCTTTTTGCGCATCCCGTAAGTGCCGCCTAGCAGGTCTTCAATCAGGATCCAATGCGGCTCTTGCGCAAACCATGCCGTGTTCGGGTCTTGGACTTTGGTGACAGTCCGTTGCGCCAGAGGCCGGTCGTAAAAGTTATATCCGGTGTACATGACTAGACGGGCCGCTTGATGACAGTCTTGGCGGTGCCATCAGGCTGCACCTTGATCACATGGTAAAGGCGCGGCTCATTGCCTTTGGGCTTAAGGATGCGGCCTACTGCGGTGACGGTGGGACGGGTCATGGGTTAGGCGTTTTTAGGTTTAAGGGATTCCCATGGAATGGTGAAGTTTTTAATTCCACCTTTAACAGTTACACTTTTAGCGCTTACCCTGACAACTTCACGTTTTCCATAAAGAACTCCTTCAACTGTATCACCTTTTTTGAGCCCTTTGTATGATGCTTTAATTGTATCAGCTCTGCTAGCTCTTGCTTTTGCGGCATCTCCTTTATTTCTATTGGCTAAACGTTCAAGATTTGCAGCGCGTGATCTTTGTTGTGCTGCTTTTTCTTGAAGCCTAAAAGATTTTTCGGTTTGGGCGTTCATTCTGGCTCTGCCAGCTAAGCGGCCTGGTTGAGTATTAAATGCCGTATTGCCAGCAGTATTTGCGGCCTCAAACATGCGACTTGCTTTGGCTTCGTTTTTGGCAGCAGCATTGCTCAGCATTGCTGATCTTGCGGCCCATCGTTCTTTTTGTGTTTTGGGCTTGCCTTCAGTGGCCCTTGCTGCTCGTTTTTCATTTATGCGAGTTGTTGCTTCCCTAATATTGCGCTTAAAGGCCATTGAGTTGTCACGGACAACTTTACCAGTTGCTAAATAATTTTTCGCTTTCTTTAGCGTAATGCTACTCTTTAGGGTTTTAACATCACTTTTTTGATTAACTAATAATCCTTGGCTACGCAACTTTAGATTGCGAGCTAATTGCCTTTCAGCGCTAACCGCTTTCCGGTTAACTCTTTTAGCAACCTTGGCCGGTTCGTTTCCTTTAGTTCTTGCAATTGATTTAGGAAGAGTTGAGCCAACACGCTGAGCCCGCATGGTTTTAGGTCCAGCGGGGGTTGATGGGATTACGGATTCACGATTTGTTGAAAGTTTTCTGCGTGTTGCGGTTTTAATTTTTAGCCTTTCTGTTGCAGCTTGCCTAAGACTTGATGTCTGAGGCTTAGCTGTAACCGCCCCAGGTTTCAGCCCCTTCGGCTTACCGATAGTGCCCTTGGGCGCAGCACTTGCCTGCATGGTCTGCGTGGCACGCTTATTTCCGCTAGCAGTCTTTAGCCGTCCACCGCGAGCAGTGGCGCCAGCGCCTTTGGGCGCAAATCTGCCTTTGTTGTCGCGGGCGTACTTGCGTGCCATCAGTCTTCCTCTGTGTCTAAGACTTGCTGCACAAGGTCATGCTTGAGCAGCTCAAGGTAGCCAATCACCTCAGCGGCACTCATGCCAGCTTCAATCATTGCGTCAATTGCAGCGTTGAGTTGATCCATGAATGCCGTGAGGATGATTGCAGTCTACGGCTTTAGGTTGGGATGACAGGCCGGATGGTTGTGATGCGCGAGCGTGGCCTGATCACGGCCAGCGGCCATGCCGATGCCGTAAAAGCCAAACATGATGACAAGCACAGCGGCGCGGTTGATCCAGCGGTTGTTGATCATGGGGTGGAATGGTGTTGGACACCCACAGGATGCCACCCCATGCCGTCGTGGTCAATACAGCCTTACGCCAGTTCCGCGACCGGCACCAGCGTGCAGCGGGTTGAACTCACGCCAGACCAGGTAGCCCAGTGCGTCGTTCATGTGGTCAAAGCCTGCGTCCTTGTCGGGCTCGCCCTTGTCGGTGTAACACTGCAGCTCCAGGCACTCGATCACCCGTTTGCAAGTTTCTGACACCTGCAGCCGGACTTGACCCTTGCCGTTCTCCAGCAAAGCTTGAACAGCAGCCACCCGATCACGAACGGGAGGATTTGCACGCGGCGACTGGTTGGACATGCCATAGCTCTCAAGGATGTTGATGTCGGTCTGACTTGCGTTGGTGCTGCGATTGCCGCCGCTGGCATCTGGGTAGGCGTACATGCGCCGCTGCGGGTAGCGCCTGATGATCTCTTGCGCCAAGGCATCGGTGTCATGGGCGCCGCTGATCTCATCAATCACTAGCAGGCTGCTGCCAAGCCTGACGGCAATGACGGCTGACATGTTGCCTACGTTGAAGTCAACGCCGATACGCAACGGCTCTGATGTGGTATTTGGCAGCTCGGCAATGCAGTGTTTGGCGCGGTCAAAGCGGTCGTAGACCTGGCCTGTCGTCAGGTTGACAAACTCGCCGTCCAGGTACGCCCGCAGCAGGCTGGGATCGTAGTTGGCCTCTAGCCGCTCAATAAAGTCCGGCGGCAGATGCGGGTTATCAGCGGTGCGCATCTTGATGAGATGCCGGTCTGGCCGTGCCTTGGCTTCATCGCTGCCAAAGGTGTTCCACATCCAGCGGAAGCCCTCGGGCGTACTAGCCGCGCCAAACTGCCGAACGTTGCCAGCCCTGAGCCTGCCGAGGATTTTTGGGAATGCCTTATTGGCGATCGAAGGCGTCACGGTGTCGATCTCATCCGCCAGCACCCATGCCAGGTTCAAGCCAATAATGCGTGACCAGTTCTCAAAGCTGCGGCACAGGATTTTGGTATCACCGCCCGGCAGGTGCAGCATGTATTCAGGCAGTGGACTAGCCCTGAAGGTGTACGGGATCTCGTACGCCTCTAGGAAGCTCTCGAAATCGGTCTGCCAGATGTCACGAATCAGTGGTCCGGTTGGCTCCATAACGGCACCTATAAAACCCTGATTGGCCGCCGCAAGCATCACCGCCTTAGCGCAGAGCGCCCTGGTCTTGCCGGCGCCATAGCCAGCACTGATACCAAGGATCTGCGTTGCGGTGTCATCAACAAACGCAAGCTGCCCAGGGTGTAGGTCGGCGCGGATGCGGTCTAGCAGTTCCGGTACATCAATGACACCATTGCCATAGTTGAGCTGCTGCAGCACGCTGCCAGTAGGCGCTGCGGCAAGGATGCTCACGAGCAAAGCTGCGCCAATTTTGCAGCGGTGTTAATGGCGCCAAGCGCAATGTGGTACTGCCCAGCGCGGCGTGCTTCCATTTGAAGGGTGGAGCACTGGCTAAGCAGGTCTGCAATCATCTGCGGGCGTTCGATGTCCCAGTCAGCCTTGAGCATGTCCCGCGCCATGGATAGGTAGCGGTCACATGCGCCGGCCTTCACCCCCCAGTTTTCTTCCGCATACCTTAAGCAGTCCGACCTACGCCCGCCATTGGCGATGATGCGTGCAAACCGTTGTGCCCGCTGTTCGGTTTCGGCCTTAGTTGTACCAGGGGCGGCCATTAGAACGCCTCCTTGTGTTCCTCAAGGATAGCTTTCTTGCCAGTGAAGTCTTCCCAGCGCTTGACGATTACGTCGCAGTAAGCGGGGTCTAGTTCCATCATGCGGCAGTGGCGAGAGGTTTTCTCGCAGGCTATAAGAGTGGTGCCTGAGCCACCGTAGAGATCAACGAGCATGTCGCCAGCCTTGCCCCATCGCTTAAAGAACCATTCAGCAAGAGCTACAGGCTTTTGCGTTGGATGGACTCTCGTTTCATCGCCACGAGCTGTGTAGTTAGTCGTCACAAGAACACGAGCTAACTCGCGCTTGTGTTGCGTCTTTGACCAGCAAGTTTCAAAGGCACTGCCAAATCTACCATCTAGCAAGCCTTGGCGTTCTTGATCGCTGTATTTATCCCAAACAATCCAAGAGCCAAGGTTGGGGTATGCACGTCGCAGTGTCTCAACATAATAGTCGGCACCCCAAAGGAAGATCTCTTTGCAATAAGCAAATGTTGACAACAGAAAGCCCGCGTCGTATTGCTCATTATCTGCGATGACAGCCTTGTGAGTTTTGCCACCATCACCCATTTTTGAGTAGTCGGTATCCAGATTCATGCCATAGGGCGGATCCGTGAACACCATGTCCGCCTTCTTGCCATCCATCAACCGCTCAACGGCTAGCACGTCCGTGCTGTCACCACAGAGGAGGCGGTGATTGCCAAGGATCCAGAGGTCGCCGGGCTTGGTGATGGGATCGGCAGGTGCCTCGGGTACGTCATCTGGATCGGTGTTGCCCTGCTCAGGCTCTAGCACCTCGGCTAATAGCTCGTCATCTTCAAACCACGGCGACAAGTCGTGCTCTTCACTGAGCTGCCGCAGCATCTCGTTGTCCCACTCACTGAGATCTGAGCTGCGGTTATCGGCAAGGGCAAGGCCTACCTTTTCATCTTCGGTGAGGCCAGCACGTCGTACAGCAATCAGCTCATCGCCATCAGCTTCGACAATGCGGAGCTTGCTAATGCCTGCTTTTTTGGCGCCTTCTACGGTGCCATTACCAGCAAGGATGCGGCCTTCTTCGTCTATGACAATGCTGCGTGCGGCGCCGTAACGCTTGAGTGATTCTGCGATAAGCCCAGCGGAGCGATCAGTACGCCGCCGGGCATTTTTATGGTCTGACTTGAGATCCTTAATGGATGTCACTCTCTAATCTGCACGGGCATTACAAGATAAGTTAACGCATCTTCATCAGTTGGTGTCAATACTGCAGGCGTGGTTGCCGCATTAGCTGACAGCGCGACCTGTTCATGGCCGCGCATGGCTTTGAGGCCGTCTAGCAGGTAATGGACATTGAACGCCCAGGTGCCAGTTGCGGTGCCGTCATGGTGCAACACTTCGCGGCCATTATTGGCATCTGCTTCGGCTGTGATGGTGAGATCACAGTTGCGTGCTTCCAGCTTGACGATGCTGTTGTGCGCTTCTGCAATCAGTGCCACGCGCTCTAGGGCGCGGGTGAAGCGATGCCGGTCAACGGTGATGGTGTGCTTGAAGCTGTCGGGGATCAGCTTTGCCACGTCAGGGTATTTGCCATCAAGGATGCGGCTGTAGATGGTGATGCCATCGTCAGTGGTGATGACGGCCTGACCGGCTGCGTGCGCGATGGTGATGGCGTGATCCTGCAGCAGGCGCATGGTGCTGGCTGGTAATACCACATCAAGGCCATCGGGCAGATCAACAGCAACACGCATGAGGCGATGACCGTCTGTGGCTTCCATGTAGCCGGCTGCGAGATGCACACCAGCCAAGAGCGCTTTGCTCACATCAGTGCTGCAGCACGGCAGGCAGGCGCGCACACCAGCCGACAACATCAGCTCGGTGCCAGCAGCATCAACAACGGGCATAGCAAGATAATCATCCGCATCCATCGCTGCAAGCCCGTAGGACGCCCCAGAGGCGCTTAAGGCGCCATCTGAAAGGGTCAGCACCTCGCCATCCTCAAAGCGGCTTACAAGCCCTGCTAGGAGCCTGTGAGGCAATGCCACAGTGCCGGGTGCCTCTACGGCTGCGGGAATAGTGACGCTGATGCCAAGTTCAAGGTTGAAGCCGGTAATGGTCATGGCGCCATCAGCAGCAGTGATCAAGGCACTGCCAAGGATGGGATGACTGTTGCTGGTGCTGATCGCAGGCGCCACGGTGCGTAGCGCATGGGCGAGGTCGCCTTGTGTTGTGATGAGTTTCACAGCGATGCTGCTTGGGTGAGATAAAGGATGATGCGGTCGTAATTAGCCTGAAAGCTGGCGACCAGTTCAGCTGGTATGGGCTGAGCTTCATCGGTCGCATTATCCATGACTGCAGCGGCATATGCAACCGCTTGGTCCATGATGTCGCTCAGTCGGTTGATGACGGGTCGTTGGCGTTCTGAGATTGAGATGCGATCCATGTAATGACAAAAGCGGTGAGCAGCTCCACCATCCGACGTGGCATGTCACCACGTAGGTAAGCGGTCGCGTCGGAGATTAAACGGTGATAACCAGAAACAGTAAGTCCACTGTTGCAATTCAACACAAGCGCTCGGCTGCGGATCAACTCTGCACGCGCCACGCCAGCGGCTGCTGCCTGCTGATCCAGTAGCGCCAGGTCGGACTCTTCAAAGCGAACTTTGACTTCACGCATCATGCGGGCTCCAAAGGGTGCAATTTAGGGCATGTCCCACCTCCAACGCAGGTAGGGCAGAGGTAGGGCAGGCAAACCCCCAGTCCAGCACTGGCATCTCCCTACCTACCCTACCTTCCCTACCTAGAGTAATAAATAAAGAAAGAGAGGGGGAGGGAAAGGAACGCAGGGGATTCTTGGCAAGAGGTAGGGCAGTGGCAGGTAGGGCAGGAAAGGACCAGATAGCCTGCGGCGCAGCGGATTTGGAAAATTGAATAGGTAGGGCAGGCTGCCCCACAGGTAGGGCACTATTTTCGATAGACATACCCCCTGCTCCCCCCTGTGCTGACGCGGTAGCGCTTAAAACCAAGCTGCTTGAGCACGTCTGCTACCTGCATTTGGTCTTGCCGTGTTTGACGCTCTACAGGTTTTTTTATGGCATCTGTTAGTAATTTTTCAGTGGTGATGTCAATGAATGGATGCTCTTTCAACCAAGACATAATTTCAGCCTGCCAAGGATTATCAACCACATAAGATTCGTTCTCAGTTGCAAGCAACCCTTCAAGTGCAGCAGGCAGGCGGCTGGTTTCACCATTGCGGTATGCAGCAACAGCGGCGGACCATATTGCATCACGCTCTAGCAACAGCGAAGCGGTGTCGATTTGGTCCTGTTGTGTCTTGGTTGTAGGGATTACCCAGAAGCGGCGGTTGCCAGTTTCATCGACCAAAAAGCCGGTGGTACGGTTAGTTGTGCCGACAATGATTCCGCGCCTTGGGAATGCTTCAGTGGATTTACCGTAGGGCACGCGGAACATATCAACAGCCTGCGATAAAAAGGCTTTGACTTGACCAGCGTGCTTGCGATTGGTCACATGGTCAAGTTCTGCCCACTCCATAATCCACGAGCGGTGCAGCACCATCAGATCATCTTTGGAGCTGATATCACCTAACGCATCTGAGAAAAACTCACCGGCTAGGCAATTCCAGAACGAGGACTTGTAGGCGCCTTGATCGCCCATGATGACGCAGGCGGTGTCGTGCTTACAGCCAGGGTTGTAGGCACGGGCAACAGCACCGATGAGGGTGCGTTTCATCATCTCGTCGTAGATGGTCCCCGGCTTATCACCAACGCGGAGGTAGGCGCTGGCTAGGGCTTCGATATAGGCAGGCTCGACGGTTGCGGCTACACGGTCGAGGTATTCGACTACGGGGTCATAGGGCGACTCATGCGCTACCTGCACGATGCAGTCAAGCGCCACCTCTTTGGAAACCTTGTACCCCATCTGCGCAAGGGTGAGATAGAAGCGCTCGGCACCCTCGATGGCTGTGCCGTCTACTTCGATGCGTTGAGTGAATGTGTTGTAGCGGTAAACGCTGCCGCCATCGCGCAAAAAGGCCAGTAATTCTGCAGCATTCATCGGCTGCAACTGCGCTAGCGGTGCAGTAGCAGCAGGCTCAGGCTTGGGCTTGCCGGCACGGGCAGCACGGCGCGGCTCTATTGACTCACGTCCACGCCAGCCGTCTTTCTTGGCTAGCTGACCGAGAGTGCCGAGGGTGATACCACCATCAGGCTTGAAGCCACGCCATTTGTGTTCGCAGTCTCCGGGTTTGAACTTGGACGATTGCGCTGACCATGTGATCCAGTCCTGCAGCAGGCTGTCATCTGCAAGGCTGTGTAAAGCCATGCCTACTTCCAGCCATTCGTCGTAGTCATCAGCGCGAGCAGGTGATAGCGCTTCGAGGTATGACCGTGCTCTGGCGGCATCTGCATCACCGGTAACCAACGGCAGGGACAGAGTGCTCTGCATCGTCTGGTGCAGCATCCGTGCAATCAGATCCGCTGGCGCGTCGGCAATGGGCAAGTCTGACGGCGATCGGCCTGGCAGCCAGGCATAGCCGCTAGTGAGTGGGTGAGCACCCGCTACAACGGACTGGCAACCATCCCAGCGGAGTTCTACTTGTTCGGGCTTGCCTTCGGTATCGGTGACACCGGTCTTAAAGCGCCGGGTGCGGATTTCAGACCAGTATTGCTTTGGGACTTGATAAATGACCTGAAACCGGCCATCGCGGCCTGAGGTAACAGTCCAGCTCGGCGGCAGCGAGGAGACGGGCATCCCCCATGACTCCAGCATCTGCGATGCGGACTTGCCGTCGTGGTCCAAGAACAACAGACCGCCTGACGGTGTGCCACAGCAGACGCCGATGGCGCGTGCGCGACCGGCTTTCAGCTCCTTGCCGAGTTCAGCGCGTGTGATGTGATTCTTTTGCCAGCCATCCATGTATGGCCGCTTCTGACCGTCAACTGCCACATAGGACCAATGGCGGGGCAACGCAGCAAGTTGCTGCAGTAATTCACTGCTCATTGCTTTGCTGGCAGGATGCCGTCAAGCTGCAACCGCAGCGCCTGTTCCAGCAGCAGCCTTATGGCGGTGGCGCGATTCATGCGGTCACCACGCCACAAGTCAAGGCGCTGCAGCAGGTCTGGGCTTAGGCGTATGTGGGTTGGATGGGCAAGGCGCACGGATTCTGGCGGGATGCTTGCACAGCGTAGCAGCGGGTGCTACGGTGTCAAGCATGAACCTCCGCCCCTACCAAACCCAGCTCATCACCGACATCCGCCTGCAATACCAGCTAGGCCACCGCAGGGTCTTAGCGGTGCTGCCAACCGGCGGCGGCAAGACCGTGGCATTCACCCACATAGCCCAACAGGCTGCCCGCAAGGGCAACCGCGTCTGCGTACTGGTCCACCGGCAGGAGCTGCTTGACCAAGCCAGCCGCACCATGCCAATGCCGCATGGTTGCATCCGCGCTAACCGAAGCATGGACCTGAGCCATGCGGTGCAGATCGCCAGTGTGCAGACATTGT
>Ga0194134_10004639_pt1 | contig 13634 bp, 9 predicted proteins | sample TA2KigOff0mmetaG_FD_148602 | JGI IMG/M metagenome (GOLD analysis project Ga0194134, IMG submission 148602) | Freshwater microbial communities from Lake Tanganyika, Tanzania - TA2015056 Kigoma Offshore 0m | ecosystem: Environmental > Aquatic > Freshwater > Lake | place: Tanzania: Lake Tanganyika... | reverse complement strand
GAAGGGCCTCGCAGACCATCGCCGAGTAGTCGATGGGCCCGGACCGGTCGTTCAGGAAGAGCACCGAGGAGTCGGACTGGTCGACGGTGTACACGACGTCATCGGTCCGGTACCGGGTGTTCAGCGGCACCGTGACCCCACCGACCATGGGGATCGCGTACATGAGGAACAGCCACTCGGGGCGGTTCGTCATCCAGATGGCGACCTTGTCACCAGGTGCGACCCCGAGGGCGATCAGCGCCTTCGCCGTCCGCCGGACCTCGACGGCGAACTCGGCGTGGGTCCAACGGCGGTCGCCCTGCACGAGCGCCTCGCGGTCGGGCCAGCGTGCTGCCGCACGATCGGGGAGATCGCCGATCCGGAGCTTCGGGAACCAGTCCACGGTCGGGCCTCCCGGTTCAGCGTCGCGCCTGGGCGGCGGGCGAGGACTTCGTGTTCACCCAGCCGACGCGCATGCCGGCCTGGAGACCGCCGTCGACGGGGAGGTCGACCCCGTTCAACCAGCCGCACGGGCCGGCGAGCAACCACGAGACGACCTCGGCCTGGTCCTCGGGCTGTCCGGGGCGGCCGACCTGCTCATTGAACCACGCCATCTGCGCGGCGCCGGCGTCGGCCTCGAAGTACGGGAACAACGGGGTCAGCACCGGACCGGGGCTCACGCTGTTGACCCGGATCCCGTCGTTGAGCAGTCGACCGGCGAGCTGCTGGGAGTAGTGCACGACCCATTCCTTCGACAGCACGTACGCCGCGGGTCCGTCACCGTCGTAGGCCTGGGCGACCTCGACGCCCGCGGCGAAATCGGCTGCGGCGTCGAGTGCGGCGATGCGGTCGAGGTGACGCTGCCACGCCATCCCGGCGAGCGAGGCGATGTTCACGATCGACGCACCCCGGGCGAGTCGCCCGGCAGCGAGCATGGCGTCGGTGAGGTGGCGTAGGCCGTACACGTTGACCTTGAACACGAGCTCGGCGCCGAAGGATCCGGGGACGCCGGCGATGTTGCCGAGTCCGTCGTAGGACCCCTCGAGCTGGGCGACCGCAGCGTCCATGGAGGCCGGGTCGGCCATGTCGCAGTGGATGTGGTGGGCGGAGCCCTCCGGGGCGTCCTTGATGTCGAGGGTGGTGACCTCGTGGCCCGCCGCCACGAGCATCCGGAGGGTGGCGAACCCGATGCCCGTCGACGCGCCGGTGAGCACGATCCGCTTGCCTGCCATGGTTCCTCCCCTGTGGCCCGGATCCCCCCGGGTCCCCCGGGGGGATCGTAGCGAGTCCGCTCGACGCGGAGCAGTGGCCGGCGCCGTCGCTACGCTTACCCCCGTGGGGGAAGGCACGGAAGTGAGTGGTCGCCACGACGGTCGCACGGTGCTCGTGACCGGAGCTGCGGGCGGGATCGGACGTGCAGCCGTCGGTCGCCTGCTCGCCGAGGGCGCGAACGTGGTGGCGGTCGACCTCGTGGTCGACGCGTCGTCGTGGCCCGGTGCGGAGGGCCGGCTCGTCACGCTCGCCGGCGACGTGACCGACGCCGCAGTCGATGCCGAGGCGGTCGAGCTCGCGACCCGGCGATTCGGCGCACTGCACGGTGTGCTGTTGAACGCGGGGATCCTCCGCCAGGGGGACGTGGCGCGCGGCTCGATGGAGGACTTCGATCTCGTCATGGAGGTCAACGTGCGCGCCGTCGTGGTTGGGCTGCGAGCCGCGATCCCGGCGCTCGAGGCCGCAGCGCGGCGCGACGGCGACGCCGCTGCGGTGCTCACCGCGTCCGTCTCCGGCCTCGCGGGCGATTCGGGGATCTTCGCCTACAACGCGTCGAAGGCGGCGGTGGTCAACCTCGCCCGTTCGGCGGCGCTCGATCTCGCCCACCGTGGGATCCGGGTGAACGCGATCTGTCCCGGCCCCACCGAGACCCCGATGACCGCCGACATCGACGGCACCCGGGTCGGGGACGCCATGCGCGCGCGCATCCCGATGCAGCGGTTCGGTCGGCCCGAGGAGATCGCGAACGTGGCGAGTTTCCTGGCCTCGCCGGAGGCGAGCTTCGTGACCGGCGCGGCGGTCCCCGTCGACGGAGGCGTCACGTGCGGCACCGGACAGTGGGCGACCTACGGCGGACGCAAGGCGGGGTACCTCTGAACGCGCCGTCGCCGTCCCGCGACCTGACGCGCTTCGCATGGTTCTCCATCGGGGTGGCCCTCGTCACGATGGCGGTGAAGGGGTCGGCGTGGCTGCTCACCGGGTCGGTGGGTCTGCTCTCCGACGCCCTCGAGTCCCTCGTGAACCTCGCCGCAGGCCTCCTCATGCTGGTGGCGCTCCGGGTCGCGGCGCTCCCGCCCGACGAGAACCACCAGCACGGCCATGAGAAGGCGGAGCTGTTCTCCGCCGCGGCGGAAGGGCTCATGATCGCGGTCGCCGCTGCGGCCATCGGCTGGGCGGCCGTCGACCGGTTGGTGGATCCACAGCCGGTCGAGCGCATCGGCGTCGGTGTCCTCGTGTCGGTGGCGGCAGCGGCACTCAACAGCACCGCAGGCGTGGTGCTGCTCCGCGCGGCTCGTCGGCACGATTCCGCTGCGCTCGCCGCCGACGGCCGCCACCTGCTCGTCGACGTGTGGACGACAGCGGGCGTGCTCGGCGGGCTCGGGGTCGTGGCCGCCACCGGGTGGACGGTGCTCGACCCGCTGCTCGCACTCGCCGTCGGCGTGAACGTCGTGCACACCGGCGTGCGGGTGCTGTGGGGATCGGTGCGCGGCCTGATGGACCCGACCATCCCGGTTTCGGAGCAGCTGGCGATCGAGGAGGTGATCGGCCGGTGGGAACGGCAGGGGATCGCCTTCCACGCGCTGCGGACCCGAGCCTCCGGTCCACGGCGGTTCATGTCGATCCACGTGCTGGTACCGGGGCGTTGGACGGTCGGTGCGGGGCACGACGTTCTCGAGCGGATCGAGGCGGAGTTCCGCGCTGCGGTACCGAACCTGCACATCCTCACCCACCTCGAGCCCGTCGAGGACCCGAGCTCCTACTTCGACGAGGGCCTTGAACGCAGCGACGAGCGATGACGGGGACGGTACGGTTCGGGCATGCGGAACAACATCGTCTGTGACCTCCTCGGGATCGAGTTCCCAATCCTCGCCTTCACGCACTGCCGAGACGTCGTCGCCGCAGTGAGTCGGGCCGGCGGCATGGGGGTGCTGGGCGCCGCCGGGATCTCGCCGGAACAGCTCGACGTGGACCTGCGCTGGATCGGCGAGAACGTCGGCGGGCGGCCCTTCGGCGTCGACGTGATCGTCCCCGCCAAGTACGAGGGGCGCGACGAGGGTGGTCTGTCGTGGTCGGAGATCGACGATCTGATCCCAACGGCGCACCGGGAGTTCCTCGACGACCTGTTGCGTCGCTACGACGTCCCCGAGCTTCCCGAGAGCGACCGGATCCGGACGTCGTCGTCGACGGCGGCGCCGATGACCTACAATCAGGCGCAGCCGCTGCTCGACGTGGCGTTCTCGCACCCGATCGCGCTCATGGCGAACGCACTCGGGCCGCCGCCGCCGGACATGGTGGAGCGGTCCCACGCCCAGGGGGTCGCGGTCGCGGCACTCGCGGGGAAGGCGTCCCACGCGGTGCGTCACGTCGCTGCAGGGGCGGACCTGATCATCGCCCAGGGCCATGAGGCGGGCGGGCACACCGGTGAGATCGGCACCATGGTCCTCGTCCCCGAGATCGTGGACGCGGTCGCTCCGGTGCCCGTGCTCGCCGCGGGGGGGATCGGTCGTGGTCGGCAGATGGCGGCATCCATCGCGCTGGGCGCGGACGGGGTGTGGTGTGGGTCGGTGTGGTTGACGACCGAGGAGGCCGAGACGCATCCGGTGGTGAAGGAGAAGTTCCTCGCCGCGACGTCGTCGGACACGCTGCGGTCGCGTTCGCGCACCGGTAAGCCGTCCCGCCAGCTCCGTTCGGCGTGGACGGAGGAGTGGGAGCGCCCGGACGGGCCGGGGCCGCTCGGCATGCCGCTCCAACCCGTGCTGATCGCCGAGGCGTCCCGTCGGATCGACCGTGCCGCCCAGAACCATGCGGGTGCCGCGCAGTTGGCGAACTACTTCGTCGGTCAGATCGTCGGGTCGATGAACGAGGTCAAGCCGGCCGCACGGGTCGTGCTCGAGATGGTCGACGAGTTCATCGATTCGGTGCAGCGTCTCGGCACGATGCTCGAATAGGGCGTCGATGCCCGTCGTCACGCTCACGCTGAACCCGTCGCTCGACACGTCGTCGTCGGTCGAGGCCATGGAACCGGACCGGAAGCTCCGGGCCAGTGCGCCGCGTCACGATCCCGGAGGCGGAGGGTTGAACGTGGCGCGGGTCGTCGCCGAGTTCGGGGTCGAGGTCCTCGCCGTGGCGGCCCTCGGCGGCCACTTCGGCGAGATCGTGGCCGGTCTCGTGCGCGAGCGGGGCCTCCCGCTGCGTGTCGTCCCGATCGCCGGTTCGACACGGCAGAACGTGACGGTGCACGACCGACGGTCCGGCGGCGACTACCGGATCATCCATCCCGGTCCGTCGCTCGGGAACGGCGAGTGGGACGAATGTCGTGACGCGGTGGTGGATGCCGTCGACGACGATTGCTGCGTCGTCCTGTCGGGGAGCCTGCCCGCAGGCGTCGCCGACGATGCGTTCGCCCGGCTCGCCTGTGAGGTCGTCGAGCGCGGCGGGAGGGTCGTCGCTGACACCTCCGGGGCGGCGCTCGCCGCGGTGCTGCAGGCTCCGATCGTGTTCGCGAAGCCGAGTCTCGACGAGCTCGCCGAGGTCGTGGGTCGGCCGCTCGCGGGGCTCGAGGAGGCAGCGGACTCAGCGCTCGGGCTCCTCGGGGCGGGACGCTGTGAGGCGATGCTCGTGTCGGCGGCGGCCGCGGGAGCGGTGCTCGTCACCAGGGATCGTCCGCCGATGCTGCTGCGGGCGCCGGAGGTGACCGTCGTCAGCACCGTCGGCGCCGGCGATTCGGTCGTCGGTGGTCTCGTCGCCCGCCTCGCATGCGGCAACGACCTCCTCGACGCCGCGGTGTGGGGGATCGCTGCGGGCACGGCGACGGTGACCGAGGCCGGCACGTCCCTCGCTCGCCGTTCCGTAGTCGAGCGGCTCAGACCTCTGGTCGAGGTCCGGTCGCTGCGCTGACCGGCTCGCCGCCGGTCTCGCCGGCGCTGAACGCCGCCCACAGCTCGGCGTAGACGCCGTCCGCGGCGACGAGTTCCGCGTGCGTGCCGGTCTCCGCGACCCTGCCGTCGACGAGGACGATGATCCGGTCCGCCTGTGCGGCGGTGGGCAGCCGGTGGGCCACGGTGACGGTGGTACGACCTCGGCGCAACACGTCGAGGGCTTCTCGCACCCGGCCCTCCGCTGCGAGGTCGAGGTTCGATGTGGCCTCGTCGAGGAGCAGCAGGTCCGGGTCGACGAGTCGGGCCCGGGCGAGAGCGAGGAGCTGCCGCTGCCCGGCGGACAGGGACCGACCCCGCTCGGTGACCGCGGTCCGGTAGCCGTCCGGGAGGGCGGCGACGAAGCCGTGGGCGCCGATCGATCGGGCGGCGGCCTCGACCTCGGCGTCGGTAGCGTCCGGTCGCCCGTAGGCGATGTTGTCGCGGATCGACCCGGTGAACAGGAACGCTTCCTGGGGGACGTAGCCGATGTGTCGTCGGTAGGCGCCAGGATCGATCTCGGTGAGGTCGATCCCGGACACGGTGACCCGGCCGGCCGTGGGGTCGGCGAAACGGGCGAGGAGGCGGACGACCGTCGACTTCCCGGCCCCGGTCGGCCCGACGATCGCCACGTGTTCACCGGGACGCAGCTCGATGTCGACGCCCCGCAACGCCTCGGAGCGTTCCTCCACGCCGTCGCCGGGATAGCGGAACCGGACATCCTCGAGGCGGATCACGCCGAGCGGCTCGGGAACCGCGCGGGGGTCGAGGGGGGAGGGAACGACGGTCCGCAGTGCGAGGAGCTCGTCGATCCTCCGTACCGATGCCTGCGCCTGCTGCCAGGTGTCGAAGACCTGGGACACCTGTTGCACGGGGGCGAAGAACAGGTCGAGGTAGAGCACGAAGGCGACGACGACGCCGGCGGTCACCGTGCCCCGGGCCACGAGCACGTCGCCGGCCCCGAGTACCGCTGCGGTCGTGCACGAGGCGAGGAGCGCGACGAAGGGGAAGTAGAGCGACACGAGACGTTGTGCGCCGAGGCGATGGCCGAGATAGGCGCGGTTGAGGTCGGCGAAGTGCCCACGGTTACGGTCCTCGCGACCGTGCGCCTGCGCCACCCGGACGCCGGAGAGGTTCTCCTGCAGGTTCGCGTTGACCTCAGCGATGGCCTCGCGGGCACGGTCGTAGGCCATCGAGGCCCGACGCTGGTACGCCCGGGTGGCGAGCACGAGGGGTGGCAGGGAGAGCGCGGCGACGAGCGCGAGTGGCGGGGAGAGGACGACGAGGAAGACGAAGACGCCCACACCCGTCGCGACGCCGACGAGCAGGGTGACGAGTCCGGTCTGGACCAGTTGGGAGAGCGCCTCGACGTCGGTGGTCATGCGGGTCATGATCCGGCCGGCGAGCTCGCGCTCGTAGTAGTCGATGCCCAACCGTTGGAGTTGGGCGAAGATCCGCAGCCGCAGTTCGTGTAGCATACGCTCCGCGGTCCGCCCGGTGAGGAGGGCTCCGAGGTGGCTCACCACCCACGACGCGCCGACGGCGGCGGCGAGCACCGCGGTGGCTGCCCACAGGAGGCCGGGTCGGCTCTCGCCCACCCCCTGGTCGATGCCGACACGCAGCAGGAGCGGTCCGGTCAGCCCGAGGAGCGCCTCGGCGACGACAGCGAGCAGGCCGAGTGCGAGCAGGCGACGCCACGGCGCGACGAGTGTCCGGACCCCGAAGCCCGCACCCTCACGCGGTGGGGCGGTCGCGGCCACCTCGTCCACCGAAGGGTCCTCCGTGGCGGGTGGCAACGCGGCGAGGGCGGCGAGCAGGTCCGGCGTGGCGGAGAGCATCATCCCGTGCCCGTGGCCAGGTCCACCGATCCCCGCTCCGGGCCGGCCCGGCTCCGCGGAGGCCCGGGGGAGGTCGCCGGTGGGCTCGGGCCACGCGGCGGCGGTCACCGTCCCGGCGGGGGGTGGAACGTCCGCGGCGGTCACCGTGGAGGTCGTCGGGTCGACGTGGCCGAGGAGCTCCCGGTACCTCGGACAGCGCTCCCAGAGGTCGTCGTGGGACCCCTGCTCGACGACCCGTCCCGCGTCGACGACGACGATCCGGTCGGCGAGCTGCAGGGTCGAACGTCGGTGAGCGACGAGCAGGGTGGTCCGACCGGCCAGGACCGGACGGAGCTGGGCGAAGATCGACGCCTCGGTGCCCGCGTCCACCGCCGAGGTGGCGTCGTCGAGGACGAGCACGCTCGGATCGCCGAGCAGCGCCCGGGCGAGGGCGATCCGCTGTCGTTGGCCGCCCGACAGGCTCACACCGCGTTCCCCGACGACGGTGTCGTAGCCCTCCGGCAGGTCGTCGACGAAGTCGGCTGCCCCGGCGAGGACCGCAGCGCGCCGGACCTCCGCGTCGGTCGCGTCGGGCCGTCCGTAGGCGATGTTGGCGGCGATGGTGTCGGAGAACAGGAACGCCTCCTCGAACACCACCCCGACTCGTCGGCGCAGCGAGGCGAGCGTCACGTCCCGGACGTCGACCCCGTCGATGGTGATCGACCCCGCGGCCACGTCGTAGAAGCGGGGGAGGAGGGCGGCGACGGTCGACTTCCCCGAGCCGGACGCGCCGAACAGCGCGACGACCTCGCCCGGGGCGACGTCGAGGTCGAACCCGTCGAGCACGGGGGTCGACGCGGTGTAGCCGAACCGCACCCCCCGGCAGGAGACCGCGCCGGGACCGACCGGGAGGTCCGGTGCGTCGTCGCGTTCGGTGATGCCGGGATTCACGTCGAGGATGTCGAGGATCCGTTCGCCGCCGGCTCGGGTTTGCTGGGCGACGGCGACGAGGATGGCCAGCAGCCGGATCGGGGCGACGAGCTGGGTGAGGTAGGCGGCGAACGCCAGGAAGGCGCCGATGCTGAGGTCGCCCCGAAGCGCGAGGTGTCCGCCGAGGCCGAGCACCGCGACCTGGGCGAGTGCGGGGACCGCGGCGAGGGTCGGCGTGTAGCGGGCCTGGATCCGCACGAGGCGGGCGCGTGAGGCGTAGAGGCGGCGGGAGGCCGCGCCGAGCCGTTCGAGCTCCCGCTCCTCCTGTCCGAACGCCTTCACGACCCGGACCCCGTTGACCGCCTCGTCGACGACGCCGGCGACCTCTCCGGCCCGCTGCTGAGCGTCCCAGGACGCGGGGAACACCGTGCGGCGCATGCGGACGGCTACGAGCCACAGCACCGCGAGGACGGCGACCGTCACGACGGTGAGCGGCAGCGACAGGGTCGCCATGACGACGACGGCGACGACGATCAGGACGAGGTTGCCGAGGACGAGGGGCAGGAAGGACAGCAGCATCTGCAGCAGGCCGAGGTCGGTCGTGGCCCGAGCGACGATCTGGCCGGTGTGGAGCCGGTCGTGCCCGGCGAAGTCGAGCCGCTGCAGCCGTTCGAAGATCGCGTTCCGCAGGTCGTACTGCACTGCGAGGCTGACCCGGCCGCCGTACCACCGCCGCACGAACGCGAGCGCGAACGCCACCACGGTGATGGCGACGAGGCCGACGAGCCACGGCGCCGACGAACGTCGGTCGCTCAGGAGGGCGTCGTCCACCACGATGCGCTGGATGGCCGGCGCCAGCGCGGCGAGCCCCTGGCCGACGAGCGCTGCAGCGAGGGAGAAGGCGGCCGGCCGCCGGTGCGCGAGGACGAACGGGGCGAGCCGGCGCGCCCATCCGCCCGAACCGGGCGGGAGGGGGCGGGGTGGCGCGGCGTCGGTCCTCGGCACGACCGGGGAACCTACCGTTGCGGGGTGCGGTAGTGGACGGCGGGCGGGCGACCGGCAAGCATGCGCCCATGCGTGCAGCGCCAGTCCACCAGTTTGCGGCCCGGCCGCTCGGCTCGCGGATCGACCGTCGTGCCGAGCAGTTCCAACGGAATCGGGCCGACATGGTCGAGATGCTCGAGGAGCTCGACCGCCTCCTCGATGCGTCCGCCGCCGGTGGGGGACCGAAGTCGCACGAGCGCCTCGCGGCCCGCGGGAAGATGCCCGTGCGCGAGCGGGTGGCGCTCGCCGTCGATCGAGACTCGCCGCTGCTCGAACTGTCCCCGCTCGCAGCATGGGGCACCGACTACGCCGTCGGGGCCGGCATGTTCCTCGGCGTCGGCGTGATCTCCGGTACCGAGTGCGTCATCCTGGCGAACGATCCGTCGGTCCTCGGCGGGGCGATGACCACGTTCGCGGTGAAGAAGCTCATGCGGGCCCTCGAGGTCGCCCGTCAGAACCGGATGCCGTACGTGCAGTTCGTCGAGTCGGCGGGAGCCGACCTGCGGGGCGATCCGGACCCCGAGCGCACGATGAAGACGAACACGACGCACTTCGGTGAGTCCGGTCGGATGTTCTATGAGATCACCGAGCTGTCGAAGATGCGGATCCCGACGATCGCCGTCGTGTTCGGGTCCTCGACCGCCGGTGGCGCCTACCAGCCGGGCATGTCGGACTACAACATCTTCATCCGGAACCAGTCCAAGGTGTTCCTCGGCGGCCCGCCGCTCGTGAAGATGGCGACCGGGGAGGACGCCGACGACGAGACGCTCGGCGGTGCGCAGATGCACTGCGAGGTGTCCGGTCTCGGCGACTACCTCGCCGAGGACGAGAACGATGCGATCCGGATCCTGCGGGACACCGTCGCCCACCTGCACTGGACCAAGCTCGGTCCCGGCCCGACGTTCCCACCGGAGGAGCCGGCCCACGACCCCGAAGACCTCCTCGGGATGGTGTCGCGGGATCTGCGCCAGCCGGTCGACGTGCGCGAGGTCATCGCCCGGGTGGTGGACGGCTCACGGTTCGAGGAGTTCAAGGCCCGCTACGGCACGACGATGGTGTGCGGCTGGGCCACCGTGCATGGCTTCCCGGTCGGCATCCTCGGCAACAACGGGGCGATCTTCCCCGAGTCGGCGGAGAAGGCGACGCAATTCATCCAGCTCTGCAACCAGACGAACACGCCGCTCGTGTTCCTGCAGAACATCACGGGTTACATGGTCGGCACCGACTTCGAGCACGCGGGCATCGTGAAGAACGGCTCGCTCATGATCAATGCGATGTCGAACTCGACGGTGCCGCACATCACGGTGATCATCGGGGCCTCCTACGGCGCAGGGAACTACGGGATGTCCGGGCGGGCGTTCAACACCCGCTTCACGTTCCTGTGGCCCACGGCGAAGATCGCGGTCATGGGCCCCAAGCAGATGGCGGGGGTGATGTCGATCGTGTTCCGCGGGCAGGCGGAGCGGTCGGGCCAGCCCTTCGACGAGGAGGCCGACCGCATCCGTGCGGCCGGTGTGGAGGAGTGGGCCGAGAAGGCGTCGCTCGGGCTGTACGCGACCTCGCGGGTGTCCGACGACGGCATCATCGACCCCCGGGTCACACGGACGGTGATCGGGATGACGCTCTCGTACTGCCACAACAACGTCGTGCAGGGCGCACCCGGCTACGGGGTGTTCCGGCCGTGACCGACGCCGTACAGACCACACGCATCACCAAGCTGCTCGTCGCCAACCGCGGCGAGATCGCCCGACGGGTGTTCCGTTCCGCCCGCTCGATGGGCATCGCGACCGTCGCCGTCTACGCGGACGGCGACGCGGACGCGCCCTTCGTTGCGGAGGCCGACGAGGCGTTCGCTCTCGGCGGCACCACGCCGGCGGAGTCCTATCTCGACGTGGCCAAGGTGCTCGAGGCGTGCCGACGCAGTGGTGCCGACGCCGTGCACCCGGGCTACGGCTTCCTGTCGGAGAACGCCGGGTTCGCCCGGGTGGTCATCGACGCCGGGATCGGTTGGGTCGGCCCCTCGCCGGAGGCGATCGCCTCGATGGGCGACAAGCTCGAGGCCAAGCGGCTCGCGATCGCGGCGGGGGTGCCCACGCTGCCGATGGCGGTCGACGTCGGCGACGCGGCCACGGTCGGCTACCCGCTTCTCGTGAAGGCGTCGGCGGGTGGCGGCGGCAAGGGCATGCGGATCGTGGAACGCGCGGAGGATCTCGAGGAGGCCGTCGCGTCGGCCCGTCGCGAGGCGACCGCGGCGTTCGGCGACGGGACGGTGTTCCTCGAGCGCTACGTGCCCCGGGCCCGTCACATCGAGGTCCAGATCCTCGGCGACCGGCACGGCACGATCCTCCACCTCGGCGAGCGCGAGTGCTCGATCCAGCGCCGCCACCAGAAAGTCGTGGAGGAGGCCCCGTCGCCCGCCGTCGACGGAGCGACCCGGGCGAGCCTCGGGGCGGCAGCGGTGGCTGCGGGTCGGGCGGTCGGCTATCACAACGCCGGCACCGTGGAGTTCCTCTTCGACGACACGACGGGCGAGTTCTTCTTCCTCGAGATGAACACCCGCCTGCAGGTCGAGCACCCGGTGACCGAGGCGGTCACCGGTCTCGACCTCGTGCGCGAACAGATCCGGATCGCCGAGGGCGAGCCGCTCGCCTTCGGGCAGGACGACGTGACCCTGACCGGCCACGCCGTCGAGGTCCGCCTGTACGCGGAGGACCCGGCGAACGGGTTCCTGCCCGCGATCGGCACGGTCGCGGTGTGGGAGCCCGCCCCGGCACCCGAGGCGCGCTACGACTCCGGTATCGAGACCGGATCGGTGGTCGGCGTCGAGTTCGACCCGATGCTCGCGAAGGTCATCGCCCACGCGCCGACGCGCGCCGAGGCGGCGCTCAAGCTCGCGCTCGCGCTCGAACGCACCCGGATCGGTGGCCTCGTCACGAACCGGGACTTCCTCGTCGCCACGCTGCGCCATCCGGCGTACCTGGCGGGCGACACGACGACGGACTTCATCGAACGACACGCACCGGCTGCCCGGCGCGACGCCGGACCCGAGGACCGGTTCGTCGCCGCGGCGGCACTCGCCATGTGGGTGCAGGCGCGCAACCGGGCGTCGGCACGGGTGCTCGCGTCGATCCCGAGCGGATGGCGGAACACGAAGTTCCCCCCGGAACGGATCGAGCTGGTCGCCGACGTGGTGGAGTACCGGTCTCGTCGTGACGGATCCTTCGCCGTGACCTTCGCCGACCGGACGGGTTCGGCGCGGCCGGTGTCGGTGGACGGTGATCGCGTGGTGGTTGAGGTCGACGGGCGACGGCTCGCCGCCGGGGTGTGCGAGCTCCCCGACGGCTACCTGGTCGACCTGCCGAGTGGTTCGGTGACCTTCGAGGTGCAGGGGCGGTTCGCCGCGACGGAGGTCGCAGGTCCCGTCGGAGGCCTCGTCGCACCGATGCCGGGGCGGGTGCTCGACGTGCGCGCCGGCGTCGGCGACCGGGTGACCGCCGGGCAGGTGCTCGTCGTCATGGAGGCCATGAAGATGGAGCACCATCTGTCGGCTGCGGTCGACGGCGTCGTGTCGGAGGTTCGTGCCGAGGTCGGCGCGCAGGTCGACAACGGTGCCGTGCTCGTCGTGGTCGACGCCGAGGGCTGATCGCCTCTCAGGGGCGTGGGCCGGGATCGGGCCGTTCGGTCCGGGTCCGCTTCAGCTCCCAGAACCCGTCGAGGCGGGCGAGCGTGGTGGTGGCGTCCCAGAGGGCGAGCGCGTCGTCGCGCGGGGGGACCCGGGTGATCACCGGGCCGAAGATCCCCACGGTCCCTGCGCCCTCGCCGATTCCGATGATCGGCGTGCCGACGTCGGTACCGACGAACGCGAGCCCTTCGTCCATGCGGCGACGCACCTCGGCGTCCCACGTCGGGTCCGAGGCCGCAGCGGCGTGCGCGACGTCGATCCCGACGGCTCGCAGCGCGTCCTCGGCGGCGAAGGAGCGGTCACCGTCGTGGTGGATGCGCCGGCCGTACTCGACGTAGAGCTCCCCGAGGTCCGCTGCGCCGCCTGCTCCGCGGACCGACTCCATGACCCGGAGCAGGCCGAGGCTCCAGGCGACCGCCTCGTAGTACTCGCTCTCCGGTCCGACCTCGTTCTTCATGAGCAGGCTGATCGGCTCCCACGTGATGTCGAGGCCACGTTCGGGGGCCACGGTGCGGATCCACAGGGCGGTGACCCAGCACCACGGGCAGATCGGGTCGACCCAGAATCGGATGGGGGTGGTCGTCATGGTTCCTCGTCTCGGCGTACCGAAGTGCTCATGCCGAGCGTCGGACGGTGCGGTCCCGTGCGGCGACGAGTTCGCGGACACGCGGGATCAGTTCTCGACCGTAGTCCTCGGCGTCGAGGAGAGGGTCGTAGCCACGGATGAGCAGGGTGTCGACGCCGAGGTCGACGTAGTCGAGCAGGGCCTCGGCGACCGTCTCGGGGGTGCCGACGAGCGCCGTCGAGTTGCCCGGGGCCCCGGACGCGGTGGCGAGCGGGGTCCACAGGCATCGGTCGAAGCGATCGGATCGCGCTGCGGCGTCGAGGAGTCGCCGGGAGGCGATGTTGTCGGGTCGAGCCGGGGTGCGTCCGCCGTGGGACGCCTGGATCCTCTCGAGGATGTTGTGTGCCCGTTCCCACGCCGCCGCCTCGGTC
>Ga0194134_10004636_pt1 | contig 13640 bp, 19 predicted proteins | sample TA2KigOff0mmetaG_FD_148602 | JGI IMG/M metagenome (GOLD analysis project Ga0194134, IMG submission 148602) | Freshwater microbial communities from Lake Tanganyika, Tanzania - TA2015056 Kigoma Offshore 0m | ecosystem: Environmental > Aquatic > Freshwater > Lake | place: Tanzania: Lake Tanganyika... | reverse complement strand
TCCTTGAGGGCAAGAACGCTGGGATGCTCAGGGCGATGGAGAAGGACCCGGTGCTGAACGCCGACCCTGACTTCATCAACCTCAGGGAGAAGCAGCAAAGGCAGGGCGGACTCAACCTCGCCGACAACTCAAAACTGAACGCCCTGCTCGTCACTTACGACGAGCAAAATCGCCTGCGTCAGGAGGGCGAGATGAAGAAGCTCTACGCCGATCAGGCCAAGGCTGCCACTGAGCGGCAACGCTTTGAACTGGATGAGGAGAAGCGGCGCAATGCAGCATTCATCGCGTTCAGTCGCAATCGCTCTGCCTTGGGCGAAAACGCCACCCCGGAGCAGCTTCTGAATGCGGCCATTGCCGCTGGAATGCAGCCTAGGGACTACAAGGACGTCCTAGGGGTTGACCTCACGATTGAGCAGATCAACCAATCTAGGATTAATTTCCAAAACCAACTCTTTGACCGCACGACTGCGCTTGAGGAAAAGGCTAGAGACGCCGAGTTTGTTAAGAGGGTGATGTCTGGGGATGAGAAGGGCTACCGTATTGAAAAAGACCCCAACACCGGGGCTAGCATTGTGGTTCAGGTTGGACCGGGCGGAATTAAGCTAAGCTCGGTTATTCCGGCGCCTGATAACAGAGTGGACCGTGGCACCAAGGCAGAGCAATACCGCAAGGACTACCTTGCTGCTGTGGCCACGGGGGATCTGGCAGCGCAACGCATTGCAGCAACCAACTGGGCGGCAGAAACCGGGACCACCGGAGGTCTTGATATTGCCGAGCAAATGCTGCGTCGGAGCGTGAACCAAGGCAAGGGTGAGCTTGAGGTCACTGGAGGGCTCAAGCCCGTGCAGCTCCCCGCCTTCGACCAACAGATGCCTGACATTGGACGACTCAATCTTGGCGTCCCCCCGCAAAGCGGGCCGACGCTGGTGGACATTGTGCGTGGTACTGGCACCGCCCGGGCTGACGCCAACGAGGCAGGCGCCAACTTCCTGCGCGGAGCCGCCAATCGGATTGGTGAGCTAATGGACAGCAAGAACTGGCGCGGTGCCTCCTCAAAGGGTGGCGGGGCAATGGTGTTTGAGAACAAGACCAAGCTGGACAATCTGAAGAGCCAGCTAAGGGCATTGAGCAACAAGGACTCGTTTGCCGCCGAAAGCCTCCGTAAGCAGATTGCTGCCTTGGAGAACAAGCCGTCCCCCCTGAAGTAAGCTGGTAAGATTGGCCTATGCCAACTTTCACCATCTCCACCAGCAAAGGCATCTTTCAGGTGGAGGCCAATCGCCAGCCTACGCCTGAAGAGGCGGAGCGGTTGGTGCTCAATCAGGATTTGGGCGCCGACAGAATGTCGTTAGCCGCCCGCGTGGAGAATGAATCCACGGCAAAGCTGGCCAGAGGCATTGGCCTTGAGTTGGGCGGGGCGGTGGTAGGTGGTCTTATGGGCTCAATCCTAGGACCAGCAGGGGCCTACGTAGGGGCCGCAGCGGGCGGTGCGGCTGGCAACTACCTCAAGCAACTAGTGGAGGTGAGCGAGGGAAGCGCCAAGGAAGTCCATATGGGCAAGGTGGCGGCGTCTGGCGTTTACGGCTTGGCAGGTGGAACGGCTGGCAAGGTGGCCAAAGCCGCCACTGGCTTTGCCCGCCCTATGCTGGCTAGGGCCACTCAGGGTGGCCTTGCGGCAGCTTCAGCCGAGGTGGTTGAGAAGGCCATCGACGAGGGTCGTCTGCCTACTTGGCAGGAGGTCCGGGCACCCATTGCCATTGGTGCCATCGGAGGTGGCGCTTTAGGCGGGTTGGAAAGGCGCTATGCCACCAACGGTAGCTTAATCACCAACAATGCCTTGGCTCAGGCTGCTCAAATCTCCACTGGCCTAGGGGTTGGAGCCTACGTCTACAACGACGCTCAGGAAAAGGGCGACAAGGACCCATTTGTGAAGGCTGCCCTGTACGCCGTTGGGGCTTATGGCGCCACCCACATCCCCTCCTTGGCCGGTAGATTGGACAAGGACAAGGTGCGCTTGACGGTGGCTGGACCTGAGCAGGTGGCCAATCGTGAGGTGGTTCTGCAAGTGATGGATATGCAGAACAAACTGAAGGCCACCGAAGATCAGGCGGCACGGATTGGGAGTTGGATCAACAAGGAGATTTCAAAGTCCAGTGATCCAACGGCAATGACTGCCACGGTGCTTAGTGTGATGGACGGCAAAGCAAGCAAGACAGTCCTGCCTGCGGATATGCAGACGTATATGGACGAGTTCTTCCGCCTGCGGGATGAGAACTCTGACGCCATCCTAGCCCTCTATCCACATCTGGCGCCTCAGATTAGGAGCGCAATCGACAAGAACCGGACCTCATACGTTCGCACAGCCTATGCGGCGCACGACCCCAAGGCCAAGCGATACACCGACTTTGACGTTCCTGCTGACCGTGAGATCTACCGCAATGAGTTGATTTCGGACATCGTTGCGCAAGAGCCCGACAGGCAGGTAGCCCACTTCCTCAAGGTCAGCGGCGCCGCTGGGAAGCAGGCCGATGCCATAATGGCCAGAATGCTGGACGATGTGGCCTACGTCGGCAGCGGCAGCATCCCCGGTGCTGGAGCTGGAATTGCGAGCTCGTCCCTGATGTCCAAGGGCGACCTGTCTTCCGCTGGACGCAAGTGGCTGGGTGAGGTGATGGACCCGGGCAAGCGAGTGACCCAAACCTTAAAGGCCCAATCTCGGCTAGTCATTACGGAAGAGCACGACAGGCAGATGGCCCAGTTTCTCAAGACCAGCGGTATTGGGCTGGAGGCACCTCCCGCAGCAGGAGGCTATGTGCGCTTGGTCGCGTCCGACGATCCTGTTTTGCATCGGTCGCTCAAGGACCTGTACGTTCCACAGGTGTGGGCGGATGCATACAAGGAAATCCTGTCCCCCAATCTGATTGGAGACGGGACCGTGGCCCGCAACTGGATGGCCTTGGGGACATTCTCCAAGGCTATGAAAACCGTGGGCAATTTGGCCGAGGCCATTGCCCCACAGGTGGTGGGTAACCTTGCCCTCGCCGCCTCTTCCTTCAAGGCCAACCCGCTCAACCTCATCGACGGCGCCCGCCAAACCATGTTTGACCTAGGATGGCGCGGCGGCAATCTCACTGCTGCCGCTCGCGTCAATATGGCTAGGGAGATGCGCGAACTGAAGTCGCTGGGCATTATGCGCGGCGGCGCTGACATTCAGGAGCTTGAGACGTTCCTGAAGATGTCGGCCAAGGAGAACAATGGCACCAAACTGCTGGAGAAGTTCTCAAGGGTGTACGGCTTCCCTGATACGGCTGTAAGATACGGAATCTACAAGTCCAATCTGGAGGAGCTCAAGAGCTTCCAGCCCGGAAAGGTGTTCAGTGTTGCGGATGAACTTGAACTGAAGAAGCAGGCCGCTCGCCTGACGAACGATCAGTTCCCCACCTACGAGCTGATTCCGAGGCGCTACCGGCAGGCTTCAGCCCTCACTGTGGCCAACGCCTTCGGTGCCTTTGAGTTTGAGGTGATGCGCACCACCGTGAATCAGGTGCGTTATGCGTCCAAGCTGTTAACCTCGGGCAACCCCGAGATGGTTAAGGCCGGTGCGGCCCGCGCTCTCTCGATGGCCAGTGTTGCGTCCGCCACCGCCGGACTGGCCGTGTGGGGCAGCCGTGCGATGGGCACAGATGAGGATACGGCCAAGCGGATCAACAACCTGCTGCCCTCCTTTGATCGGAACAAGGCCAACATCATCGGCCTCACCGAGGATGGGAAAATCAACTACGGGCCGATCAACTATCTGGCTCCTTACGCCAATGCTATGGCCGCCCTCAATGAGGGCCTTAACGGCAGAAACCCCCTGCCATACGTCAAGACGATGTTTATTGGCGATGACCTTGGTCCACTCGCCACCCCTGCGGTGGAGTTCATCAGCAACACCTACTACGGGACCAAGGTGCCCATCACTGAGCGCCGGGACAACCTCGCGCTGGCCGAACGCTTTGTCACCCGTGCGTTTATGCCCCAGTTTGTCAGTGGCACCCTAGCCCGGGTTGAGAAGGCTGCACGCGGAGAGGTGTCCAAGCTGGGCGCAGTGTACAACTTTGAGGACAGCACGAAGCGCCTGTTTGGCTATCGTGCCCAAACCTACGACCCCCTGAAGCTGGCCGAGGCCCGCATCCGCGATGCCATCACGCCAATGCTGGGAGACCTCGCTGGCTACCGCCGCATCCTCAAGGACAAGGTGAACAACGAGACGGGTGCCTACAAGGACATCGACGAGGAGTCCATCTACCGCTCCCGTGCGGCTGGCTATGCAGAGGGGCAGAAGGCCCTGTCTCAGGTGTTTATGGACCTTCAGGTCATCGGCCAGAAGACCGGGAAGTTCGGGGAAAGGGAAATCATCAAGGCGTTCAAGGATGCTGGCGTTCCTGCTCGCATCATCGCCTCCTCCGCCTTTGGCCACATCTCCGAGATGCCCCGTGGGCTAGAGCGTTCCTCCACTGAAATCGTCGAGGAGTTGATGTCCGACCCAGCCAAGCGTAAGAACGCCCTGTCCACGTTAATGGAGCAGGCTTCCAACGACCCCTTCAAGGCTCGTCGCCTTCAGGATGCTTGGAAGGAATACACGAAGGCCGAGGCCAAGGGCAATGACCCATATGTGAGTATTTTGGGCGGCTTAGGGGTTGCAGATGGTGAGCGAGCCAAGGCCATCGACAGCATTATGGCCAACTACGTGAAGCAGCCCGGTGGTGCTCAGGTGGCCGAGAAGCTCAGGAACAAGCTCTGGCTCTCTGGTGTAATCACCCCAGAGGTTTACTATCAGATGCTGGAGCTCAATCAGAAGAGGCGGATGGGTCCTTAACGCGGCTGCAAATCTGCTCAAAGGCACCGTCTGATTCGATCTGTATGGGCAGCAAAAATTCCAATCCGCAGTGAGGCCCGGAGACAATCTGGCACTCGATATGGCCATTCATACTTCGGCCTATGATCGAGAAGCAGTTACGCTGTGGGTCGAAGAACTGTGGGTTTTCATACCACCCATCTGCCAGCAACACCTTGCGTAGCCTCCCGTTGAACCTGAACAGGGGGACAGGGTCTGAATCAGCTAGTGCCACGGATGGAGAGCGTAAGACGGTCGCTTCCGCCCGTGGAGATGCGCTTGGGCGTCACCTCAAACTCAATCCAGCCCAGCGCATTGGGGCTGCGGCAGGCGTCCACGTTGTAGGAGGACTTGCCGTCCTCGTACACCTTGAGGAAACTCCCTGTACGACCCTGCCAGCTAGGCTGCTCATCAATCTCAAAGAACGGGAACTCACGGGTCTCGCGGGGCACCAGCACCACAGAGCCGCCATTGCACCCCTTGCCGTGGCTGTGGCCCATCAGGTTGATGTGTGCCCGGGGGAACATAAACCCCATCTTCTGGATCGGGTTGTACTGGCTCCCGGCCAGCGCCCCGCCCCCCAGCCCGTGGTGGGCCTGAATCCAGAGAGACACCGTTTGACAGCCCACTCCTCCCCTGCTGCGGGGGTTCTTACGCCCCTCCAAAAGCAGTCTTACGTTGATGAACGAGTGAACCCCGAGGTGCCTCGTCCCGAGAGCAGCCGCAAGCAGATGATCAGTGTTCTGGCCGTCATTGTAGTCAAAATAGTGATTACCGCCAAGAAGGCCAATGCACCTACCGCGCATAAAGCCAAGCTCGTTAGCAAGAGTGCGGACAACACCCTTGTACATATCGCCCATAGAGATCTTGGTGGTGGAATGTAGGTTGGAAGCATTGAGGATGGCCCGTTCTGAGGTGGATACGCCGTCTGTGTAGTCGCCCATCCCTAGGAAATAGGCGTTCTTCTGGGTCTTGGCGTAGTCCAGAAACTCCTGCCAAGTGGAGTGGGCGTGCATCTCCGAGTCCCGGTGGACGTCACCAAAGGGGATGATCTTGATCGGCTCCCCCAGCTTGCAGGGGATGTCCACCGAGTGGTTAACGTGCTTGCCGTCTGTTTTCATAGTTAGCGGGCTGTTTTATTTGCGATACGTTTGGGCTGGGCTACTCGCAGGAGTAAATCTCGGTCTGCCGTTTGAACTCGGTGGGCCAGTCTCCCGCATTGGTGGTGAACGAGCGTTCTTCGAACAGCAGGTGATCGGTCGGCTGCACCGTGAAGCGTCCGTTTTCCAATCGGATGAAGGTGAACTCCTTCCCCTGCTCGGGTACTTGGCTGAAGGCGTCATTGGCTGGCACCACGGTGAAGAGATACTCGCCCTCAAACGTTTCCCCACCGCACCGGGCCTTGGTCCGCAACTCCTTCAAGTACGTGTACTCGGTCGCGCTCCAGTCAGTGCCGTAGCAATCCCACCGCTGGGCTTGCCATTCGGCCCACTTTCTGGCCGGGTTATTGCTATGGCCCAGAGCGTGCAACGGCAGGCCACGGTACAAAGCGCCGCTCTCGAACAGGACGTTGCAGCCCCACATCCGACCGGGCAGGGAAACCAGCCCAAACCAGACGGCAGGTGCCCACCTGTCCGCTGGCGCCTTGTGGGTGAACGAGGTGTCCACCAGAACGTACTGATGCTTCGGCAGGGAGCCGATGACGGAGTTCAACGGTAACGTGCGGTCTTCTCGGCCACTTTCCTAGGCTGCCTAGAGAACTGCTTGCCGGCCTTGGTGGCCTTCCGCTTGGCCCGGTTGGTCGCGGCCTTCTCCGCAGGGCTCAGGGCCTTCCACGCGGCGTCAGGCAGGTAGCGTTCCCCCGTCTTCAGGGAGGGCTTGCCACTGGCTGTACGCCACTTCTGGTTGGTCCAATCACGGAGGCTGCGTTGTTGGGGCCTCACGACTTGTACCCTCCTCCAGCGGCTTTGTACTCCCGGGCCACCATTTGTGCCTTGCGGGCGCTCCACTGCCCCGGCCTCCCACCCTTGCTGCTGGCCTTCACCCGTTCAAAGATGCGCTTGCGTAGAGCAGGCTTCGTGTAGACGCCTGCGGAATTAACGGTCGATTTGGTTTTCATTGAATATCCAACACTTGTATCTGCCTTCCTTACGTATCGTGTAAGGCTTGGGCCTGAACATCTCCCACCCGAGCTCGCTTAGGTGGGCGAGGTTTCCGGGCTTTGGCTTTGGGGGTGGCGGAGCCTTCACCCACTCCACCGGAGCAGGCGTCTCCTTCGTGAACATATCTAGCTGCATCTGTCACCTCCTTGTGGCACGGCTTGCACAGCACCCTTAGCCCGTCTGTCTCGCAGAACAACCTCTCCACAAACCCCGGCAGGTCGGAGGTGCTTCTCAACTGCCCACAGGGGTTTACGTGGTCCAACTGTGTTTGCTTCTGCTGGAACCACTGGTGACAGATGGCGCATTCGTACTCCCATTTCTGCTGCTTCAGTGGACCGACGTAGGGACGCCTGCCTGCGTTTCTCGCGTGGTAGTTGGGAGGCCAGCGCACGAAGGCACGCCTCAAGGCGCTTCTTAAGAAGGACCAGTAGCGTGCTTCCGTCCACGTTTTAGAAGCCCTTGTTAGCTCTGGCTTTGGCTTTGGCATTCTTCCTCCCAGCGTACCACAGGAGGATGCCGTCACGGTCGTGGGGCATCCCCTCGTAGCGTTCAAGACGGCGCTTCAGGATGGAGGCCGTGGTGGTGGAGATGCCGAAGCGATGGGCCACCTCATTCAGGTGGACGCCGTCGTCCAGCGCCTTGCTCACCTCATACATCATCTCAGGCTTCTCAATCTGGTGGCGGGAGGCATCCTTCTTGGATCGGGGCATAGCTTCGGGGATGTCGTCCCACTTCCAGCCCTTGGTGTGCTTGGCCAGCAGATGACGGATGGACGCCATTGTGGCCGAGACATCGTAGCCTAGGCTCACTCCTCCCCTCCCCTAGCGGGCTGAAGGCCCTTCTGAATCCAGCTCAGGCAATGAAGGTAGCCGTGGGCATCGATGAGGTTGTCGTCCTTCTGGCGGTGGCTGTCCCGGCGGAGCTTCAGGGCCACCATCATCCGGGCCACATCCTCGGCGGTGATGTCACTGTGCAGCTTGGCGTTGATGAGGCCAGTCCACATCAGGGCAATCCCCTCAAAGTCCTCCCGGGGGTTGCCGTAGGCTTCGTTGCGGTCGCCTAGGATGAGGTCGAGCGAGGCTTCGGAGAAATTGGGGGAAGTGGCTTTGCCGGTCATAAACGAATGGGTGTAGCTCATACAGGTGCGTAAGGCAGCAACTTGGTGATGGGCCGGTCGAACATCATCCCGCAACGCCCAGTGCCATCCGAGCGGCCCTTGGCCTGAATTGCGTCCACGTAGATGAAACGCAGGTCGTTGTCGGTGATCGTTTGCATCGTGCCGTCAGGCCGATGGTCGGGGGCATTGAGGAAGATGACACGGTCGGCATCCTGCTCCAAGTTGCCCGACTCACGGAGGTCGGACAGGCGTGGCTCCCGGTTCTCCCGCTCCACGCTACGGCCCAGCTGGGCCAGCAGGATGACAGGCAGGGACAGCTCAATGGCTAGGTCCTTCATCGCCATCGTGAAGCGGCCAAGGGCCATATCGCGGGTTTCCCCGCGCTCCTGCTGGGCATCGTAGCGTTGCAGGTAGTCCACGCAGATCGCTTTGGGCTTGGCAATCTGGGCAAAAGCCTTGGCCCGGGTGACGATGTGCGACAGGGTGCGGTCTTGGTCATACACCGCCACCTGTAGCCCCTTCACCTTGGCCAACTCTGCCTTGAATGTCTCCAAGTAGGAGGTTGACAGGCGACCAGACAGGATGTCCCGGTAGGAGATGCCGCACTCCGTCTGGGCGAACAGGGGCGCCATCTGCTTGGTGGGCATCTCCCGGCTGAACAGCAGCACCTTGCCATCACGTGCCCAATGCTGGGCAATCTGGCGGCAGCAGCTGCTCTTCCCCATCCCCGGACGGGCGGAGATGATGATGAGCTCACCCGGCTTAGCCAGCCCGAAGCGCCGGTCCCAGTCGGGCCAAGGGAAGCTCATCCCGATGTCCTTGTCCGTGTAGGTGCCAGCCTGCACCCGCTCCACTAGCTGAATAGCGGAGTCGGCGGCATCACTCAGGGTCTCCTGCTTCTGGCCCTCGTGGTGCTTGGTGAGGAGGTTGTTCACCTCCATCACGAAGCCATCGATGGAGCCGCTGTGGGCCAGCGTCTTCTCCGCCATCCGGGAGCAAGTGGCGTGAAGCTCACGCATCACGTAGTGCTGCCGGACAACATCAATCCAATGGGGCAACTGGGCCGTGGTGCAAGCAGCCTGCGTCATTTCCACCAGCCCAGCCATCCCGCCCACCTCGTGCAGCTTGTTCACCTTCTTCAGCTCCTCCACAAGGGCGTAGAGCTCCAGCGGCTGGCTGTTCTTATGCTGCCATTGGATGGCCCGCCAGAGGCGGCGGTGATGCGGGACGTAGAACACCTCCTCATCAATCTTGCCGTCAATCGCCTTGGCCAGCGAGCCCGGGCCATCCAGCAGGATGCAGGAGAGGATGATGCGCTCCCCCTCCTCAGAATGGGGCAATTCCGGGGCGCTCACGACGTCACCTCCCGGGGATCGTAGTCACGACGCAGACGCCACAGGAGGCGGCACGCATTGAACCAGTGCCACGATTCCTCAAGCTGCTGGTTGGTGTAGCGCACGACATCCACCCGCCCCGGCTCGGTCTTGCTGACGTAGATGTTGAGGCCCACCTTCTCATCCCCCCACCACACAAGGGTGCCGGGGTTGTATTTCGCCATAATGTAGGCGGCGATCTGGGCGCAATGGTTGCGCTTGAACGGGACCGGCTCGTCCTTCTCAGACTTGCAGGTTTTGTAGTCGAGGATGCCCAACGCCCTGCCCTCGCTGAAGGCACAGTCGGTGGTGCCAGCGTAGCCAAGCGCCCTGTTCACCACCGCCACCTCCTGCTCGTGCACCTCCAGACCATTGGCCTTGAGGCCATACAAAGCCTTGTGTGTGGCCTCTACCAGAAGCTCCATCCCAATCGGAACCTCTCCCTCCATCGCCTTGTGGAAGGCCGTGCCAAATATCTGGGCCTGCTCCATCTCCTTGTCGGCCCTCTCCCGAATGATGGCGGCATACTCCGACAGCGTCGGAGCCACCGCCAGTGGATCGCCGCTGTCGTAGCAAGCCTCGATGATTTTGTTGGCCTTCCAGCGGTCGAGCTCAGGAGCCGCTGCCTCGTTCAGGATGCTGCTCACGGAGGGCAGCAGTCGTTCCAGACGGGCATCACGCAGCGTGGTGGCGCGGGTGGTGCCGGTCTTGGTCGTGCGGGTGTGGGACGGTTTCCCGTCTCTCGTGTACCAGTGTTCGCTCATATGTCGTCGTCAGGTGTCTACCATTGATGCCCGCTTTGCAAGAGTTTTTCCTATTATTTTGGATGACTATGGCAGGGCAATCCTCAGCGGCTCTGGCTCCTTCACCAGCGCCTTGGGCCAGCCAATCATCGGCTCGGGCTCTGGCCTAGCCTTGCGGGCGGCAAGAATGGCAGCGTGCTCCTCCTTATTGACGTAGGCCAGAAGGTAGCCCTTCCGGTTGGCCCTCTCGCCAACCATCTTCGGGTCCACCCGCAGCTCCTGCGCGATGTGCAGGGCACGGTGGCCTTCGGCCAGCATCCGGTCAATGGATGCCGCCATCTCGGGCGTGTTCAATTTGCGGTATTTTCTAGGCATTGGGATCGATTTGGTTGAGGGTTGGCACCGTGTACTCGGTGCGCAGCCATTGGGCTAGTTCGTCGGCGCTGGTGATGTTCTGCGCTGGCCCGTATTTCAGGTGGTTGCGCAGGTAGGAATCGATGTCGCCAATCACCTGCGCCATCATTGCTGCCCGCGAGGCTTGGTGGAAATCACGCTCCTCCTCGGGCAGGTTGAATTCAAGAACACCCTTCATAGTGTCTGATGTATTGGACGTTAGGGCTGGTTAGTGTCCGATGTATCGGACGTTAGGTGGCTTCCTTCAGGGCCTCGGCAATGGCTGGGAACTAGGTGTGTCGCTCACGGCTGCGCCTCCTTTCGGGCGGCGTGCAGCATCCGGTTAAACTTGTCTTGCGCCTCGCGTAACTGGCCTCCTTTTACCGTTTCGGGCAACATCCAGATGGCGGCGGCACAGCGTGCTGCCCATTGGTCGATCTCGGAGTCAGCAACGTGCAACCGCTCCCGCAGCTCGGCGTTCTCGGCCTCCAGCTTGTCCAGCTTGGCTCTATAGTCTACGCACGCGGCTAGGAGTTTTTGTTCTGTGGCGTCACTCACGGCCTCACCCTCCATTCCAGACGGGTGTCGCCCTTGTCGTCCACCAGCCACACCGCCGCGTTGTGCCTCACCGCCTGCTGCTCCACCTCACGCTGCCCCACCCAGCGGCCAGCGTAGAAGAAGCCAAAGGCCAGAAAGACGAAGGCCACGGAGGCCATTGCCAGATCAATTATTGTGTCACTCATTTGACTAGGAAGCTAAGTCGTTAGTGCAGCTTCCTAGTTAGGAAGCCTCTTCGATGGCGTTGTCCACCCGCGAAGCCTTCTTGCGGTGGTAGTTGGCGAGGCAGCGGTGGTTGTGAATCTTGCGGAGCAGTTCCTTCTCCCGCTCTGCCCACTCCTGTCTCTCCACGATGGAATGGCAGTCCTTATTGGACACCAGCTTTACCCCAAAGCACGCTAGCAGTTTGTTTATTGTGTTCATACGCAATCATTTCGACACGCCTCCCGTAGGCCAGCGTCTCTTCGCTCTTGTGGCCCCTCGGACCACCCTTGTGCACCCGCGCCAGCGTCTGCACATCCCCCAGCGCCCACGCCCTCGGGACGTAACGCAACATATACCCCTCCACCACTTTCTTGGCCTTCTCTAAGTCGTCGCAATCCGACCAGCTGCCACCCACACCACTGTCCTGCCAGTAGGCCCTGCTGATTTGCAGCGGCCCACGATACTCCCCCCAAGACACACGCCCCAGCCTCCCTCCACTCTCCACCCGATGCAGCGCAACCCAGAACGCCGCACTAGGCGCAGCTGAACAAGCTGTTGAAAGGAGGAGGATGGACAGGAGCGTGCGCAAGGGGAAGCTCTCCTTAGAAGGGGGCGTCGTCGGCCCCGGAGGCGTCAGCCGCCACCGTCTCCGCCTGCGTCACCCGGCTGTTGCTGCGGCTCTTGGCCTCGTCCGACGCATCGATTTTGGAACGAATCCATTCAGGCACCACATCCGGCACCACAATCGTTCCCGATTCGGGAATGTCGAATACCACCGTGTCCATCGAGGGACGTACAGGACCCATCCCCTTGGTGAGCGGCATCACCCCCTGAATGCGGGCATAGATGCGGGACGGATCGGCCTTCCCGGGCTTGTGCACGATGTTCAGCAGGCAGTTGGCCCCGATGATGTTCTTCAGGTCAAACCCAGCCAGCTCCTCGTTGGTGAAGGGCCGCCCACGCCAGCTCTCCAGCACCCCACGGAGCGTGGCCTTCTTGCCAATGCTCATCGTATACTCAGAGGAGATGATGCGCGGCTTGGGACCATCCTCGGTGGAGATGGTCTCGTGGGGCAGCTCCCAGCAGATCATCACCTTGCGGGCGGCTCGGTATTGGGGGTTGCCCGGGTCCTGTGTCCCCAGATCAATCACCCCATAACAGACGGCCTGATGCACCCCAGCGGGCACCGGCTCGATGGACTTACCACTGTCAGCTTTAACGGTAGGCATATGTGTTTTGGTTTTGGCTCCCCATTACGGGGAGAAGTGTTAGTTGGTGCCAGTGGGCTTGCTGCTCACCATAATGTTGCCGCCCTTCACCTCCATCGAGAAGCCAGCGGCCTCCCGGGTGCGCCGCAGCTCGGCATAGAGCTCCTTGGCGTGCAGAACAGCATCCTCCTGCTCCTTGCAGGTGGGCTCCAATTCAAACGTGGACAGGATTCCGTCGAGGATCACCTCGGTACGGACCATCAGTTCTATGACGCACTCGATGTCGTCATTCCGGCTCTTGCTGGTAGTGTTGTTGCTCATCCCCACCACCGTACACCATTTCCCCAAAAATAAAAGATTTATTTTTGAGAGGTGGGCAAGACCCTCCTTGGATGTGCTTTACGTAATTTCTTGTTGAAAAAACAGGGCATTATTCCCGTCATCCAATACGCTGGTGCTGATGCAGGAACACGGGTGCACAGTTCACCCATTGCTGGGTGAAACATCCAGACGCTGTCTGCCGAGAGACGAGGTTTCCGGTATGCTGCCGCCCGTGCTGGTAGGCCATTGCCCACGGGTTGTTCGGCGGTTCACTCCCAAAGGGAGCCTATTAAGGAGGGCTGGTGCTGTCCGTCAGGCCCTCCGCCAGAACCGTTGAGTGCTGCCTTGCGCAGGTCACCACCCACCGTATCAAACCCTTCTACCCTGACAAAAAGAAACCCTCACCCCGCTACGCAGGGTGAGGGCCGTGGACTAGGTGACTAATCTAGTCCGGTAGAAGAGCGACACAATGAACAACTGGCGACTCCCACCCTACCACACGATGCTGTTCCGTCAAGGGATTTGTTTAGAAAAGTTGGTTGATGGTTAAACACGCCATTCAGTTGCTTTTGGATGGCTAAAGCCGCCGTTATCAAGACATTTACACCTACCCCCCTAAGTTGTTTATTGTAATGGGTTTATAAATCGATTTATTTTACTATCACTTAGGTGTGACTCTAGG
>Ga0194134_10004628_pt1 | contig 13653 bp, 9 predicted proteins | sample TA2KigOff0mmetaG_FD_148602 | JGI IMG/M metagenome (GOLD analysis project Ga0194134, IMG submission 148602) | Freshwater microbial communities from Lake Tanganyika, Tanzania - TA2015056 Kigoma Offshore 0m | ecosystem: Environmental > Aquatic > Freshwater > Lake | place: Tanzania: Lake Tanganyika... | reverse complement strand
TAAAGCAGGAACGCGAGGCATGTGCGCAGTTGTTGGACAAACAAGCAGACCTTGCTGGTGACCCAATGGATCGGGAATGGGCTCAGGAAATGGCGGCTGCTATCAGAGCAAGGGGAAAGGAATGACCAAAGTGTGGACTCAAGAGCACTGGACAGACTACGAACAAGGCATCGTTGCTACCGAGCGTGAAAGGATCGCCCAGTTGCTGCGCGAACAACGAAAGTTCTGGAAAGATTGGGAGTACCCAGAAGAATACATCTTTGCCGTGGACGTACTCACGGAGCGCATTAAATGCAAACCAACATCAAAGAGCGAAGTATGAGTTCCGTAATAACCGTCCGCGAGCTTAATAAAAAGTGTGGGGAATGTACAGCCTGCTGCTCTGGCCACCTCTATGGGGAGGCGCATGGACATAAGTTTTTCAAGGGTAGGCCGTGCTTTTTTGTCACTAAAGCCGGGTGTAGCATTTACGAGGATCGACCTGATGTCCCTTGCAAGAGCTTCAAATGCGGATATCTGACGTTCCCTTTTTTCCCCGAGTGGATGCGCCCGGACCAATCTGGAGTGCTGGCTACACACGGTATCTTCAAAGCCGGGGATGAAACCAAGCCCTATCTCCAGATTTCCGAATATAATAAACCGATGAGTGCGCTGTCTCTCTGGTGGTTCATTGAGAAATATCGTGATGGCCAGCTACCCAACTTACTTATCAATATTGGAGGGTTTCACCACAGACTAGGAACCGAGGAATTTCTTAGAGCCAACCTGTGAAAACTTTTGGAGAGCATCAAATGCAAACCAACATCAAAGTAAAAATTAAAAGCACCGGACAGGTAGGATTCGTTGCAAACGTAGACGAGCACTCCATCTGTGTACGACTACCGGGTTCTGACGGGTGGCCGTTTCCAAGTTACCAGTGGGTGCCCCGCCAAGATGTTGTGAGTGTACGGGAAAAGAAAGAACCTCCTGAGTTTGAGGCAGCACTATTTTGAACACTACATGGTCCTACAGTAGTCTTAAAACATTTCAAGAATGCCCAAAAAAATATTATCATTTGAGGGTAGTTAAAGACTTTGTAGACAAACCAACTAAAGCAACTTTGTATGGTGGCGAATTACATAAAGCCGCAGAAGAGTTTGTAAAAAACGGTACTCCCATACCCGCTAAGTTTGACAATACTCACATTAAACCTACGATAGAAAAACTTATGCAACTGGAGGGTGAACGGTTTTGTGAGTATCGCATGGGGTTAACTAAAGATTTAGAACCGTGCGGGTTTTTTGATACGCATGTGTGGTGGCGTGGCATTGCAGACTTGCTGATTGTCAACCGGGAAAAAGGTTTGGCTTACTCTTTAGATTACAAAACAGGCAAAAGCGCAAGATATGCAGACGTGCGGCAGCTAGATCTAATAGCCGAAGGAGTTATGGCGCACTTTCCCGAGATCACACGAGTCAAATCAGGGTTACTTTTTGTAGTAAGTAATGAGTTTGTGAAGGCATATCAGACAGCAGATAGCCGAGGGCGTTACATGGATAAAGTAAAGCCTGACTTACACAGACTGCAAAGTGCGTTTGAAACCAACGTATGGAATGCTTCACCTAATAACTTATGTGGTTGGTGTCCTGTTAAAATTTGCGAACATAACCGAGGTTGATATGCCCTACGTTAACAAACCCCGTCCGTATAAAAAAGAATACAAACAACAAGTTGCACGAGGCGAAGCCGACGAGCGATTAGCCAGAGCCCGCGCACGATACTCCATCGACAAGAAAGGCATTGATAAAAATGACAACGGCAAAGCTGATGCCCGTGAAGGTAAAGACGTAGCACATAAGATAGCACTAAGCAAAGGAGGTACAAACGAGCAAGGACTGCATATTGAAAGCCAAACAAAAAACCGATCATTTAAACGAAATTCAAATCATAAACTTGTATCAGAAACCAGTAAGAGGGAACGTGGAAAAGTATGATTGGCCTCGACCTCCGGGGCTTGAACCGTTCGCACATCAGAAAGTAACATCAGAGTTTTTAACTACTAGACGTAAAGCGTTTTGTTTCAATGAGCAAGGTACGGGTAAAACTGCATCCGTTATTTGGGCCGTTGACTACTTGATGAAACTTGGTGTATTACGCCGTGTGTTGATTGCTTGTCCGTTGTCGGTGATGCGCTCTGCGTGGCAAGATGACTTTTTTAAGTTTGCTATGCATCGGTCCGTTGATATTGCTTACGGTACAGCAGACAAACGCAAAAAAATTATCAATGGTATGGCCGAGGTGGTTATCATCAACTTTGATGGGATCGGCATCGTCAAGAAGGAGATAGTCGCAGCGGGCTTTAATTTGGTTGTCATTGACGAGGCGTCAGCTTATAAAAACGTGCAAACCGAACGATGGAAAGATTTGCGCGACGTTATGAAATCAGTCAAGGGTTTGTGGATGTTGACAGGAACACCCGCTGCTCAATCACCTGTGGATGCTTACGGATTAGCTAAGCTTATTAACCCAATCAACACCCCTAAATTCTTTGGGCAGTTCAGGGATATGGTGATGGACAAAACATCTATGTATCGATGGATACCGAAGATCGGGGCCGACAGGATCATACATACATTGTTGCAACCAGCCATACGATTTGAAAAGCATCAGTGCTTAGACTTACCTCCACTGACTTACGTTGATCGAGAAGCTCCGTTGAGCCCACAGCAGAAGTCATACTACAACATGCTCAAAAAGCAGATGATGATCCAAGCAGACAACGAAGATGTAACGGCAGTCAATGCAGCAGTGCAAATAAATAAGCTGTTGCAGATAGCGGGTGGGGCGGTGTACACCGACAACAAAGAAGTACTTGAGTTTGATGTATCAGGCAGGCTTAACGTAGTCAAAGAAGTCATTGAAGAATCTTTACACAAAACTTTAGTGTTTGTTCCCTTTACTCACACAATACAAATATTAAAACAATTTTTAGATAAACACAATATATCAAATGAAATAATCGATGGTGCTACAACCGTGAGAAAACGCTCCGATATTGTTATGGAGTTTCAAAAACATACCAACCCAAGAGTGCTTATTATTCAACCTATGGCGGCAGCACATGGACTAACATTAACCGCCGCTGATACTATCATATGGTATGCACCTGTCACTAGTGTAGAAACGTACTTACAAGCAAATGCACGAATTGATCGTCCGGGGCAAACCAATAGTATGACGGTAGTTCATATTAAAGGATCACCTGTTGAAGCACGGGTGTATAAATTGCTACGTACTAACATGGAACAACACGAAAAAATTATAGACTTGTACAAACAAGAAATGCAGGCTACTTGACAATGTCAAAAGTTATGCTATAATTCCGGTTCTTCGTTAGGGAGGTTAGATGTGGAAGAAACTTTAGTTGATGTACCGATGGATCAGTTAGCAAAAGCATACGTCAGAATTAGGGACGAGCGAGCAAAGTTAAAATCAAATTACGAATTGCAAGACAACGAATTAAAGGAACAAATTGCAGTAATTGAGCAAGAGTTATTAAGCGCTTGCAACCGTATTAAAGCTGATAGTATCCGTACCGTGCATGGGACGATCATTCGGTCAATCAAGTCGCGTTACTGGACGAATGATTGGAGTTCTATGTATAAGTTCATAAAAGATAACGATGCGTTTGCGTTGTTAGAAAAGCGTATACATCAAACCAACATGAAAGAATTTCTAAATGAAAATGCAGATTTACTACCTGCGGGTTTGAATGTAGAGAATGAATACACTATAGTCGTTAGACGTTCTAAGTGAGGATATAAATGAGTAATCTTATACTGAGTCAAGATACCCCTGATTTCCTTCAAAAAGCTGGCATCAGTAATTTAAGTAAACAGCTTGCTGGCAAGGGCAACGGCATAAAGCGCATTGTGCCTAAAAATGGTATCTTCCGCAAAATGGTTGGCGGCGAAGAGGTTGGCAAAATTAAAGGTCCGCTGGAGGTTGTGATTGTTGATGCGTCTCCAAATGTTGGCCGTATATATTATGAAAAACAATGGAGCCCTGATGCTGAGCCGACTGCGCCGACTTGTTTTTCAAATGATGGGCGTGAACCCGATGAGTCTGTAGAAGACCCCCAAGGAGACCGTTGCGATACTTGTCCCAAGAACATCAAAGGGTCAGGTATGGGCTCTTCAAAAGCCTGTCGGTACTCGCGTCGGCTTGCAGTGATGCTGCTTGAAGATTTTGATACTGCGCTTGAAGGGCAGGTCTATCAAATGAATCTTGCATCAAAGTCGTTGTTTGGCGATTCAAATGTTGAAAACGCTTATACGTTTGAAAATTACCACAAAGTTTGCATAAACAATGGTAAAAGTGTTGACCACGTTGTCACTAACATTTTCTTTAATGAAGACAATGACAACCAATCGTTGTTATTTATGCCTATGCGTTGGATAAAATCCAAAGAATACAATGCTTCTGTAAAGCTTACTGAGTCTGGTGTCACTAAACGCATCGTTACGATGACTCCTTATCAAGCAGATACTACAAAAGCTTTGCCTGCTGTTGCAAGTCCGCCTAAAGAGGAGTTAGAACCTAAGAAACGTGAAAACAAAAAAGAATTGACTGCACCCGCGCCAAAAAACAATCTTGACGCAATTGTAAAAGCCTGGGCCGACGAAGATTAACATGTCGTATGGGTATAGCCAAAGTTTAGCCGCCACACTGCTGGACACGGATTCTGAACATCTTGGCATTACGCTTGGGAAACACTGTGTGAAGTTGGGCATCCCCGTAGCTAAAGTTGCTGACTCCTTGGGAGTCAGCAGAGCTACGGTCTACAATTGGTTTTGGGGGTTAAACACCCCCCACAGCAAATACGAAAAGCCAATTCAAGACTTCATTCGTGCTAACCGTTGCTGTTAGAACCTTCGTTTTTTATGAGTTGACATGTCCAATTTTGATCTATTGGATGCTGTGCTGCCTTCTGAAGGTCGGTATTGCATTGTGGGGGTTGGTAGGTATGTAGATCAAAGACTGTTTGATACCAAAGAAGAAGCTGAAGATTGCATTAAAAAACTTACTAAATCTTTCAATGTGTACTTTGGGTGCGCCAAATTTGGTTCACTCAACAACCGCAGACACGAGAACGCTCTATACTTCAGGGCGTTATGGCTTGACATCGACTGCGGCCCTACCAAGGGTGTGCCTGATGAAAAAGGCATAATCGCAGGATACCTAGATCAAAACATAGGGATGAGTGAACTCAAAAGGTTTTGCAAAGAAGTTAAATTACCAAAACCAATTTTAGTAAACTCAGGCTACGGTATACATGCTTACTGGTTGTTGGAAGAAACACTAACTCAAACGGAATGGAAGCCATTAGCTAAGAGACTCAAACAGCTTTGCGAGACGCACAACCTGATCGTTGACCCCGCAGTTTTTGAAGCATCAAGAGTGCTGCGTGTCCCAGGCACTTATAACCATAAGGATAAAGATGATTTAAAACAAGTTACGATTATAAATGAAGTATCAGATCGTATACTTGTTGCATCTTTAACCGAGCTTCTTGGCGCACCAGAACCAGAACCAAACGACGACCGGCCTGAGTACATACCTGCAAGCATGAGCCCCATGATGGAGGCTATGCTGAAGAATAAAATAAAACGATTTAAAACCATCATGATCAAGTCAGCACAAGGTACTGGGTGCGCCCAACTACTACACTGCTACCAGAACCAACAAAGTATTAGCTACAATCTGTGGAGATCCGCGCTTTCAATTGCAGCGTTTTGTATTGATAAAGACACTGCGGTACACAAAATATCAGAAAACTACCCCGGGTATGACCGCTATGAAACGGAAGTAAAAGTTGATGATTTGATACGGACAGGCGCTCCGCATTACTGCACAACATTTGCTCGATGGAACCCCGAAGGTTGTAACGAGTGCGCACACAAAGGACGCATAAAGACTCCAATTATGCTTGGAGTTGAGATAGCCGAGGCCGACACAGACGAAATAGAAGTGATGTCAGAAGATGGCGAAGTAACTATTGAACGTATACCTGAGTATCCGTTTCCATTTTTTAGGGGTAAAAACGGTGGTGTGTACAAGCGCCCTCCCGCAGATGCCGAAGAAGAAGCAACACAGGTTTATGAACATGATTTGTACATACACAAACGGATGATTGATCCTATACTTGGGGATTCGGCTGTAGTCAGGTTGCGACTACCAAAGGATGGATTAAAAGAATTTGTACTTGGGGCCGATGAAATTTTTTCTAAAGATAAACTGCGGCAAACATTGGCTCGGCACGGTGTATACACTCACAAAAAGCAATACGATGACTTGTCTGTTTATTTTGTGGGGTCACTTAAAACTATGCAGTTTGATAAAAAGGCGGAAACTATGCGTACACAATTTGGTTGGATAGAAGCAGATAGCAAATTTATTCTAGGTGATCGTGAAATAACTAAAGATGGCGTTTTTTATAGTCCCCCTTCAAGTTATACAAAAGATATAGCAGAGATCATCACCCCTGTTGGGTCATACGAGAAATGGAAAGAAGTGTTTAACCTCTACGGTCGGCCTGGGCTTGAAGGAAATGCTTTCGGTGCGTTGACTGCGTTTGGGTCTCCTTTACTGAAATTTACTGGGATGAAGGGTGCAATCATTAACTTAATTCATCAATCGGCAGGTACAGGTAAGTCTACGGTGCTTTACCTATGCAATAGTGTGTACGGGCGTCCGACTGAGCTAGGTTCGATTTGGAAAGACACCTTCAATGCTAAGATTCACAGGCTTGGCGTTTTAAATAATTTACCTAATACGATTGACGAAATAACAAACACAACCCCTCAAGAGTTTTCTGATCTTGCTTACAGCATCTCACAGGGCAGGGGTAAGAACCGCATGAAGGCTAACGCCAACGAAGCGCGGTTAAATTTAACAAGCTGGACAGGCATTACGCTTTCGTCTGCAAACGCAAGCTTTTACGAAAAACTCTCTACACTGAAAAATTCCCCAGATGGCGAAAACATGCGTTTACTTGAGTACCACGTACACAAGTCGAATGTGATTGATACGCAAGAAGGCAAGGACATGTTTGATCATCAGCTACTTGAAAACTACGGCCATGCTGGTGATATTTATATCCAGTATTTAGTGAACAACCTTGAAAACGTAAAAGATCTTATTAGGAAAGTGCAGGCAAAAATTGATAAGGAAGTGCAATTTACAAGTCGTGAGCGGTTTTGGTCGGCAGTAGCTGCTTGCAACATCACAGGCGGTTTGATTGCTAAAGAGTTAGATATCCACAACTGGAACATGATGGCAGTTTATAAATGGCTTCTTAGAACCCTTAACAATATGCGAGAAGAAATCAAACCCCCGACTCTAAACCCTTTAATGATCGTCGGCGACTTTATCAATACTAACATTCAGAAAGCTTTGGTCGTGCAAGGCAAAGAAGATAAGCGCACCAGTATGACTGCCAACCCAACACTTATGCCAAAGGGAGAGCTGTACATACGTTATGAACCTGATACCAAGTATTTATTTGTTACGGTAAACAGTTTTAAAAAGTATTGCGCGGATCAGCAAATCAATTATAAAGACACTCTTAAACAGCTTAAAGATTTAAATGTATACGTTGAAACTGTGAACAAACGTATGGGTAAGGGCACTCAATTAGATTCCCCCGGTGTACGGGTGTTGGCATTTGATGCGTCTAATTCTGAGTACTTGCAAATGGATTCATTGACAAATCATGAGGATCGAGACAGTAACGTACAACGTCAACTGGGCTAGGTTTAAACCTGGAACTTCTTTTTTTGTACCTTGCATAGACCACAGATCGGCAAAAACAGCAGTTAACGAAGTAATGCGCCGACTACGTATGAAGGTGGTGATGAAGGTTGTAATTGAAGACGGTATAAAGGGTTTGCGTGTATGGAGAGTTTAAGTTATTTTTGTGAGTCTGTTGAAGTGCCATACACTTCTATCCTACGTTGGCGTTCACGTTCAGCCACCGCCTTACGTGATGGTGCAGCAGCAGGAGCAAGCAACGCTGCATTCTTTTCTGACAACCGCAGACCACGCCAAGACTCACCACGGTCTTTAGCTCTACGCTCCAACGAGGCTTGAAGTTGTTCAACATCAATCCTAAACGAAGGATACTTTTTGTTAAATGTAACAAGGTCTTTGGCAATTAGTTGGTTGTAAGCTTTAAAGTCTTTTGTGCGGTACTCACGGTCGATGTTGTCAAACAGCTTCTGGCGTTCGTTTTCAATGCGTTGTTGAATACCAATAAGTTTGAACGTCACATTTTGTGTGTTGGCAAGAAGGTCTGAACGGAACCCAATAGCTTGACCGATAAGCTCACCTGTCGTAAAGGCATCCTTGCTCATGATCTGAGCGCCTTTATTGTCTTTAGCGCCTTCATTAGCGTACTTATGCGTAAGCACAAGATTACGTATTAGCGCAGGGGACATCTTCTCTACGCCCTTTTGATAGTCCCCGTTTCGGAAAGCCTCATACGAGTCGGCAAGATTGAGCACCATGTTTACACCAGGGCCTGCTTTCTCAATAGCAAGGGCCTGCAGTTCTTCTCTAGCTGTCTTAGTTTCCTTAACATCACGGAACCACAGGTCGTTAAGTTGTGTACGAGAAGCTAAGTCCCATCCAGTGAGCGCGTTTAGTGGCCCACGTTCGACAATTTCACTTAAACTTTTACCGTTAATCTTGTAGTCTCCAAGCACTTCAGGCAGGAATACTGTGCGGAACCACAATTCGTAGTCTAAATCTTTAACGTCTTTTGGTTTTTCGTCATCGTCGGCAAGATTCCAAGCCAACCCTAGTAGTCCAAACACCGTACTAAACAGAGGCAAACCAGCAGCCCCAGCAAGTAGAAAAGTGGCTCCCATCGTACCCCAGAATATCTTTGCGGCTTCGGCTCTGCCCTCCCCATTAAGGCCGAAGATCATGCGCTTGAAGTTTTTAAGCAAGTACAGAGTTACATGCAGTGGGTACATTTGAAACTGCAACATGATCTTACCGCCTGCATTACGCATGATCATAGGGCGGTTGTACTCACCATAGTTACCAAGCGCATCATTAGTGTCTTGAACTGCTTGATTTATCGCAGCTTCACTAGACATATTATTGCGTTTAGACAAACGATACGAAGCTAAAAATATAATTTCACGAGAAATTCTTTCAGTTGAGTGCATCAACCCGCCAATTGCTATGTTTGCATAACGCTTTCCACGCTGCGCCACAGAACCAAGTTCTTCAGTAGGTACGTTTTTGTACTCAAACAATGCACGCGCATAGGTGCTTTGGGTCACATCTCTAGCCAACATACTTTCTACAGCAGCACGTTCATCTGCCGTAAGGCCAGAAGCATTGACTATTGAAGGTGGTGACCAAACAGACTTACCTGTTGCGGTCTTACGTGTCATACCAAATTGGTCCCATACTTTCATTAGCTTAGCTAGTTCTGCGGCTGTTTCTGGATATCCGTGCCGAGCACCAAGTATAGGAACTCCTGTTTGAAAAATACCAATTGGTTGTAGTAATGCAGAAGATGCACCGGAAAGGTAGTAGATGAACGAAAATTTGTTAATAACACTAGCTATTTTATCAAATAAGCCGGGAATATTAGGGTTAAGTGTTTGCGCTACTCGTTCTTCCATTTGAGACATGAAAGGTTCAAGCTCTGGTCTGTTCTCTATAGACTCACGAGCAGCCGACAACGTATTGCGTAACTTAGGTGCGTACTTGAGCCGAGCAAGTTGCAGGGACATTCTCAAGGATGATTCATTAAAGTCACGAAGAAAATCAGTACGATAACCCGCATATCCTTTACGAGTGATAAATTGTTTTCTAAAAGATTGTTCTGGCATTGTGCGTAGATACAACTGATACACAGCATCTTTCATATCTTCACGAACAGAAAGGTCTGCGAAGTTGGCATTATCAATTAAATCAAAAGTAGCTTTTAAAATTGCACTAGGATTTTGCCCATTAATAGATCTTGTGGACGCTTCACGCAGCTTTCGTAAGTCATTGCCAATTTCAAATTTTTTGGTTTCAAGTAAATTATCTAAATTATCTTTACGATCAGTGGCCATTTGAGCAGCAACAGCATCACGCTCAGCCATCGTTGGAAACATAAAGAATTCTTTTGTATTTCCTACATACACAGAAAGCCAAAAATCTCCATCTCGCATCAAAGGGAAATAAGGGTTGATTCGACTTTGCCCTTCAAACATTTTTTTAATTGAAGCTAATAATTTACTTTTTGCTTCAGGTGAAATGTTGGCTTCATTAATTTGATCGTCAAGCAGTGAGCTATAAAGCTCGGCCATATCTTCATAATACTGTTTTGCGTCATTGTATAAACGCCTTCCTTCTGGTCCAAGGTCTTCAAACATTTTATTTACACGTTCACTACGAATTTCGGAAGTAGGGTCAACTTCTGAATCAGTTGTTACTTTAGTAATTTTATCTATTTTGTCACGAAGTGTAGGGTCTGCACGAAATGCATCATTTATAGCTCGTGAAAGATCAGCAGCAGCACCCATAAGTTGTTGGGCTCTACCGCTTAGTTCTTGCAATTGTCTGTTAACTTCTAGCAAACGAGGTATATCTTTACCAGCCCATTCAGCTAAGAAATCGTTTGTTACTGGCTTAACTAAACCTTGACGAATGCGGTAATTTGTACCTCGCCATATTGCTGCAAGCGCAGGGAAAATATTTTCCCCATTACGCAGTTTGTATACAAGCGAAGCTTGTTTCGCTAAATTTTCAGCACGTTTAGAAGTTTCGTATTTTTCAATAGCTTCATCTACTGCATTGTCGATTTCTTTTTGGGTTCTTGCTGCTCTTCTTTCCGCAGCTTCGCCAGAAACTCCGGCAGGGAGGCCGACCGATTCAACACCTTGAGAGCTTTGTTTAGCGCCTCCGGGTACTCCTTGCTTCCCTTCTCCTTTTCCGCCAGCGACTTCCACTGGCTCAGTAATGCGACCATCTCCAACTTGTTCGTAGCTAGCGTCCTTGAAGCGGTTTCCAACAGACTCAAGATTTCCACGCCTAAACTCCTCATTTAAGAACCGATAAATATCCATGTTCTTGGCTAAAAACTTAGCAAAGCTGTTTTTTACGTCTGCCAAATCAAACCCAGGCATCGTCTCTAAATACATAATGTCGCGTTGCATTTCCTTAGTAAAATTTGAACCATGATTACGTACTTTAAAATGTGCTAGCTCATGGATCATCGTGCAAATCATGGACACAGCAATTTGAGCGGGTGTTCCTTTATCCTCTAGATCCGTAGACGCAGGGTTTAAGAAAGATCCGCTAAACGGAACACGTATGCTTACCCCAAGATATTCTTTATCAAAACTTACACCGATTGCTTCTTTTTCTAAATTGGCGTAGCTTGGGTCAGACATTACCAATACTTCGCGCAACTGCATGAATATGTCGCCTACTTCTTTTAAGTAAGCGTCAAATCTAATACCAAATTTTTCTCGTGCTATTGCAGTAAGTGGCACTTTACCCGAAATTATAAGTCCGGTGTCATCTTTTTCGTAGCTAATAACTTCTGCTGGGGGTATGGATGAAGCTTGTAATTCGTTTGCACTTAATATTTTAACAAGATTATCGTGAACCATAATCCGTGTGGGATCAATTTTATCTTGCGGGATTTTAAGTTCGTCAATTTCTATTTTAACTTTAGACAAATCAGCCGCAGATAATTCTGGAATTTGCCTATTATTTACATACATTATCCCGTCTTTAACTTCCACCTTGTCTGTAGGTTTGATAAGCGTAAGCCCAGTTGGAGCTGGTGGTATTTCAGGTCTAAGCTCTTCAGAAGGACTTAATTTACCGTCAGGTTCTATGTACTGCACCACCCCAAAACTTTGCACATCTTTACCATACTCAGCTTGGGCAAACGTAAGAGTTACGTAATTGAAAATATTATCAAAATCTTTGTTGGCGGCACGAGAAAAACTTTGCCTATCTGCATTAAATGGATAGGCAGGGTCTTCTGGTTTTATATTATAGTTAGGCGATACATCGATATAAAAATGTCTTTTAATACTTTTTGCGCCAAACCCAGGCTTGTCTTTAATTGAAGTACCAAATTGAAATATGCCGTTTGACAATATGTAAGTATTTTCAAAAGGTGCGTAAGATAGTTCGTCTTTTGATATATAAATACGTGCTTCACCCCAATTAAATTTAACTTTAGAAAAAACAGTATAGTTATCTATTGGAAAATTATTACCTAACGGAAGTGTGTAGTAACCATAGCCTCGGTCTATCAGCACATTAATATTTTCAAATAACGGGCTGTATCGAAGAGAATCACTATTTTCTAAATCCCATGTATCAAACGGTATATCTTTAGTTTCCCCCGTTGATGAATCAATATAAGTTTCAGGAACTACAACACGTATTAACGTACCATGCCCTTCAGGAAATGTTGATTTTGTATATTGTTCAACAACTTTAGGGTCAGAAGTAATTTTAATTTTAGGAGATTTACTGGGGTCATCAAACGCGGCGTTAAGTTCATCTCCACTTGTAACCATACGAGCTATCTTGCCATTGTTTAAAGACAATACTTCTATTTCTTTGTTTTTAAACAAAAACAACATTTTTGCAACGCCAAATCCTCCAGACGCACGTTTTGTCTTTTTTACAGTTCCAGCAATTTGTAAGAATTGATTGCCCATAATATTAGCTGGCATACCAGGGCCGTCATCAATAACAGTAATAGACCTATCTTTTCCATCTAATTTTATTTTTATATTACCCGTTGTTTGAAGCCCTTCTTCAAAACCATCTTTAATTGCGTCAAAAGAATTTTGAAATAATTCTTTAATTGTTACTTTAGGTACTTGCTCTGGAGTGCTATAAAGGTTAGCTATCAGATCTGCTATGCGGCTTACATTTGCAGAAGGCGTAGCTGTTAATGTTTGTGAAACGGGTTCCTTTGCAGTCAACGATGGTTTTTGTTGCTGTGCGCGTTCCTTAGCAGTCTTAAGCTGCCTACCACGCAGACCAATAACTTCTTGTGCAGGCCGAACCTGCATGGACGCAATCCTATCGGTAATGTCAAACAAATCAGAAAGTGCATTGAATTGGTTGGGTGCAAGCCCAAGAATCTTGCGAACAGCTTCAACAAACTTAGTGAACAGTGTCTTGTCCCGACCTGTTGAACTGTACTTATCTGGCGTTTTTACCGACTTAAGAAACTTAACAAAATACGGATTGGACATACCGTAAGCTGCAAACTCACGGGGGCTATTAAACACATCAATAGTTTCGGTATTGCCAAGCTCAAGTACTTGGGGGTCAATTGTGTTGTTCTCTACTGCTTCGTCGTATGCTTGCCGAGCAAGCATCATGGTTTCTTTTAGCTCTGTGTACCCCTGTACTAGCGGATCTTTGCTTACCCCAGTAATAACACCTTGGGTTTCTGCCATATTCTCGGCAGTGATTAGCTTTTTATCAAGCGCAGCATGTAAAATTTCATGCAGTGCATCTACGTTGTTAATACTTTGCCGGTCACCAAACGAAGCACCACGCAAATAAATTGTGGGTGTACCAAATGATGGGCCGACATACATAGCCGTAGCTACATCCCAGTTT
>Ga0194134_10004613_pt1 | contig 13676 bp, 10 predicted proteins | sample TA2KigOff0mmetaG_FD_148602 | JGI IMG/M metagenome (GOLD analysis project Ga0194134, IMG submission 148602) | Freshwater microbial communities from Lake Tanganyika, Tanzania - TA2015056 Kigoma Offshore 0m | ecosystem: Environmental > Aquatic > Freshwater > Lake | place: Tanzania: Lake Tanganyika... | reverse complement strand
TCGGAGACCTCGAGGACGAGCCAGGCCCTTTCGTCCACGCCAGCCGCCGGCTCGAAGCCGGCACGCAGGCCGATCCGCCCCTGCTCGGTGAACTTCACCGCGTTCCCGACCAGGTTGACCAGGACCTGGCGCAACCGGTTCGGATCCCCCACGAGGCGCGACGGCATGCGCGCGTCGATCTCGACATGCACGCCGAGGCCCTTCTCCTGCGCGCGCGGCGCGAGCAGCTCGGCGACGCTCTCGACCACCTCGTGCGGGTCGAACGGGATGTCCTCGATGCGCAGCTTGCCCGCGTCGATCTTCGAGAAGTCGAGGATGTCGTTGACGATCGCAAGCAGCGCCTCGGCTGAGGTCGTGATCAGCCGCGCGAGCTCGCGCTGGTCGGGATCGAGGTCGGTGGCCGCGAGCATCTCCGCCATCGACATCACGCCGTTCATCGGCGTGCGGATCTCGTGGCTCATGTTCGCTAGGAACTCGCTCTTGGCGCGCGCCGCCTCCTCGGCGAGCTCGCGCGCGCGGCGCAGCTCGGCCTCCGCCGCCTTGCGCAGCCCGATGTCGCGCAGCGAGATGCATCCGCACAGCCCCATGCCGCCGATCGCGGGCAGCGCGGAGACGCCGATCTCGAGGTCGACGCCGACGCCGTCCTTGCGCCGCGCCTGCGCCTCGACATGGGCCTCGCCAGCGCCGCCGGGCGCCACCGGGCCGGCAGCGAGGCGCGCGGCCTCGGGGACGATGGTGGCGAGATGCAGCCGGTCGAGCTCGCCCGGCCCGTAGCCGAGCACGGCCTCGGCCTGCGGGTTCGCCATGATGATGCGCGCATGCCCGTCGGTGACGAGCATGCCTGCGGGCGCCATGCGGATGATGCTGCGGAACCACGCCTCGGTCGCCTTGATCGCCTCCTGCTGGGTGGCGAGCTCGGCGGCCTGGTCCTCGAGCAGCCCTGCCTGGCGCTCCATGTCCTCGGCCTGGCGGCGCGAGGCGGCGAGGAGCTGGGCCGTGCGCGTGCTGCGCTCGAGGATCTCGATGTTCATCGCGAGGACCGGGAGCAGCGCGTCGAGCAGCGCCTGCTCGCGCGGCTCGAGCGGCGCCAGGAGCAGGAGCTCGACCACGCCGAGGAGTCGGTCGCTGCGCATCACCGGCAGGATCAGCGCGCAGCCGGGCTCGACCTCGCCGACGCCCGTGCCGATCCGCGCATAGCCGGCGAGCTTGCCGCCGAGCGCGATGGGCCGGCGATCCGCGGCGCATTGGCCGACCAGCCCCTCGCCCAGCCGCAGCGTGCGGCCGGGCTCGTCCGAGGCCGGGAGCGCGTAGCCGCCCGCGAGGCGCAGCGCCGGCGGCTCGCCCTCGCAGAGATAGAGGCTGCCGCAGCCGAGCCGCAGCGGCGCGGCGAGGCAGGACAGGAACCATTGCGCGAGTTCCCCTAGGCTCTCCGCCGGCTGCAGGGCCGTCGAGATCTCCGCGAGGTGCGTCTTCACCCAGCGCCGCGACTCGTTCTGACTAGCGCCCTTGCGCAGCACCTCGAGGGCGCGCGCCAGTTCGCCGACGCTCCCCGTGGCGCCGACATGCGGCACGGGCGTGTCGAACCTGCCGAGCGCGAGGCGGCCCCCGGCCTCGGCGAGTTCGACGAGCGGAGCCGAGATCCTCCCGCGCAGCAGGAGCGCGAGCGCGGCGACGACGCCGCCGAGCGCGACGACCACGACCGCGAGCAGGAGGAACGGAAAGCCCCGGCCGGGATCCGCCGCGGCCGCAACGGGCAGCGCGACGAGCAGCCCTGCGGCGCAAAGCCCGAGCGCGACGATCGCCGCCATGCGCCTGCGCCCTACCCTGGTCTCGCTGGACATCGTCGCGTCTCCCGGCCGCCCCGGGGCCATTGCGGCGCCGGCGCGGCGGCGAAAGGCAGCACGGCAGCGTTTAACGTTCGATTAACCCAAGCGGCGCCCCCGCCGTCGCGCGCAGGGGCCGCATGCGTCGATTTCGGGTTGCGCGCGAAGCATCCGTTTAACGAAGATCACGACCTTGCCGGGGAGAACAATCGATGAAGCTTCTCTATCTCCAGAACGGCCCGCGCCGCCGCTCCGTGTCCGCGCTTGAGGACAGGTTCGCCGCGGCCGGCTTCGACGTCGATGTCCGCTGGGCCTACCAGGGCGAGTTCCCCGACGACCTCGCCCCCTATGGCGCCTGCTTCGTGTCGGGCAGCCCCCATGGCGCCTACGAGAACATCCCGTGGATCGAGCGCGAGCACGCGCTCCTGCGCGACCTCGCCGGGCGCGGCGTGCCGATGCTCGGGATCTGCTTCGGCAGCCAGATCCTCGGCTCGGCCCTGTGCGGGCGCGACCAGGTCTTCCGCCGCTCGTCCTGCGAGGTCGGCTACCTCCACCTCGACGTCACCGGCGCGGCGCGGCGCGACCCCGTCACCTGCGACCTCGGCGAGAGCGTCGAGATGTTCGTGTGGCACAACGACGAGGTCCGTGCCGACCACCCGGACATGACCATCCTCGCGCATTCGCCGGATTGCCCGAACCACGTCTGGAAGCACAGGCGCTTCGCCGCCTGGGGCATCCAGGGCCACCCCGAGGTCGACGCCGCCCAGGCGCGCGACTGGTTCGAGCTCAGCCGGAGCCGGCTCGAGTCCGACGGCGCGGACGTCGACGCGCTCAAGCGCCGGGCCACCGACGCCGAGAAGTCGAAGACGATGCTCGCGAACTTCATGCGCCACGCCCGCGCCGGTAGCCTGGTCGCGGCGTGAGCCCGCATGGCAAGGGACATCCGGAGCGCGCGATGAAGACGACCCCGTGGTTCGAGCCCGCCGAGTATCACCAGCGCGTCGGGCGGGTTCAGGCCATGCTGCGGGCCCGCGGCGTCGACGCGCTGCTGGCGTTCCAGCCCGAATCCGTGACGTGGCTGACGGGCTTCTTCACCCGCGGCTACTCGACGTTCCAGTTCGCGCTCGTCCCCGCGGAGGGCGAGCCGGGGGTGCTGTGCCGCGACGTCGCGCGCTTCTACCTCGACACCACATGCGTCTACGCCGACAACGCGACATGGTCGGACGGCGAGGACCGCTTCGCCGTCGCAGCTGCGTTCCTGCGCCGCCGCCTTGGCGAGAGGGCGCGCATCGCCATCGAGATGTCGGCCTGGCAGCTGAATGCCGAGCGCTGGGAGAAGCTCAAGCTCGCCTTCCCGGCCTTCGAGTTCGTCGACGCGGGGGACCTCGTCTCGCGCCTGCGCTTCGTCAAGTCGCCGGCCGAGATCGACTACCAGCGCCGCGCCGCGCGCGCCGCCGAGGCAGGCATGGCAGCCGCCGTCGCGACCGCGCGGGCCGGCGTCTCGGAGCGCAGCGTCGCGGCGGAGATCGTCGCGGCGATGATCCGAGCCGGCAGCGACCATCCGGGCCCGGGCCCGCTCTCCAGCGGCGAGCGGGCCTTCCATCTCCATGGCGGCTTCACCGACCGCGTGCTGGAGGCCGGCGACACGCTGCAGTGCGAGTGCACGCCGGCGGTGCGCCACTACCACGCGCGCTTCATGCGGACGATCAAGATCGCAAGGGCGACCGACGCGGAGCGACGCAAGCTCGAGACCATCATCGCGATCCAGGATGCCGCCCTCGCAGAGGTGCGGCCCGGCGTCCAGGCCGCGGTGCCCGATCGCATCTACCGGGAGGGCATCCTCGGTGCCGGCTTGCGCAAGGACTACACGAACAAGACGTTCTACTCGATCGGGCTGATGATGCCGCCGGTCGGCGGCGAATCGCTCGAGGCCGCGCCCGGCGCGACCTGGGCGTTCGAGCCCGGCATGGTCTTCCACACCTACGTCCTCGCGGACAGCTTCGGCTTCTCCGAGACGATCGCGATCACCGCCGATGGCCACGAGCGGTTGACGCGCTACCCGCGCGCCCTGATCGTCACCCCGTGAGGGGGGCGTGCCGGTCCATCCCGCGCCCGCCCTGCGTCCCTTCGAGCACGGCAAGCACCGCGTCGGCGACGGCCAGCGCCGTGCGGTCCATGGCCTCGCGCGCCGCGCCGCCGATGTGAGGGGAGAGCACGAGGTTTGGCGCGGAGAGGAGCGGGCTTCCGGGGCGCGGCGGCTCCGGCGAGAAGACGTCGAGGCCGGCCGCCGCTATGCGGCCCTCGGCGAGGGCAGCCGCGAGCGCACCCTCGTCGACGAGCGCGCCGCGCGCGGTGTTGACGAGTATCGCGCCCGGCTTCATCCGCGCGAGGGCGGCGGCGTCGATGGGCGGCGGCCCGGAGGGCACCGCGTGGAGGGATAGCACGTCGCTCCAGGCGAGCAGCGCCGGCAGGTCGCTGGCGGCGGAAACGCCGTGGGACGCGAGTTCACCGGGGCCGGCGTGGCGGGACAGCGCAGCGACCTCCATGCCGAAGGCGAGGCCGATACGCGCCACGCGCCGCGCGATCGCGCCGAAGCCCAGCAGGCCAAGGCACCGGCCCGACAGCTCCACCGTGCGGGCGCGCATGCGCCAGCCGAAGTCATGCGTGCGGACCGCGCGATCCGCCGCGAGCAGCGAGGTCGAGCAGGCGAGCATCAGCGCGAAGGCGAGCTCGGCCACGGACTGGGCGTTCGCCCCGGGCGTGTTCACGACGGCGATGCCGCGCGCCCGGGCGGCTGGCAGGTCGATCGCGTCCAGCCCGGTGCCATGGCTGCCGATGACCTCGAGGCGTGGAGACGCCGCCATCCATTCGGCCGAGAAGCCAGCGTTGCGCGTTATCGCCGCCCTCGCCGTGGCGAGCGCGGGCCGCAGCGCCTCCAGGTCGGGACGGGCCGCGACATGGACGGCGAGGCCAGCGGCGCGCAGCCGCGCGAGACCCGTCTCCGCGATCGGCTGCAGGACGACGCAATCCGCCGGCCGGGCCTCCATGCCTCACGCGACCCGGGCCAGGCGCTGCACGATCGACTGGCGGACGCCGTCGAGATGGGTGCGCATCGCCGCGGCCGCGGCCTCGCCCTCGCCATCGGCTATGGCCACGACCACGGCGAGGTGCTCGCGGCAGGTGTCCTCGAGCCGCTCGGGCATGCTGCGCGGGTCGAACATCTGGGTCTGGCGTCGCAGCGTGCGCACGATCGCCTCCATCTGCCGGTTACCGGCGGCCGCCACTACGGCGGAATGCAGGTCGTCGTCGAGCGAGCGCACCTCGGCGCGATCCGGCGCGCTAGGCCGCTCCATCGCGCCGGCCAGCAGCGCCTCGAGCCGCGCGCGGATGCCGTCCAGCGTCGTGGCAGGGACGCGTCCGGCCGCGAGGCGCGCGGCCTCCGGCTCGAGCAGCCGCCGGATCGCGAGGTTCTCGATGAAGCCGTCGAGGTCGAGGTGGCGAACCTGCAGCCCGCGGCCGCCCGGGCGGCTGACGAGCCCGTCATGCTCGAGCATGAGCAGCGCGTCGCGCAGCGGCGTGCGCGACATCCTGAGATGCTCGGCGAGACGGCGCTCCTGGATCATCGTCCCCGGGGGAAGCTGGCCGGACATGATGAGGTCGAGCAGCTGCTCGTAGGCCTGGGACGCGAGCCTGCGGTCGGGGATCTGGTTCAGCATGGCTGGGGGCGCGCCGGGCGCGCATGCCTGTTCGGAATTCCCATGGTTGACGCGTGGTATACCAGTGCGTAGCGTCTCTTCAAGAGGCTGCCGACGGCCCGAGCGAGCGATGACCATACCCAGTCCCTTCACCGGCCCCCCCACCCTGCCCTTCTCGCGCGCGGAGCACCTCGACCGCCAGGCACGGCTGCGGCGGACGCTGCGCGAGCGCGGCTTCGACGCGATGCTCGTCTTCGCGCAGGAAAGCCATTTCTGGCTCACCGGCTACGACACCGGCGGCTTCGTCTTCTTCCAGTGCGCGGTGGTGACTGCGGACGACCGGCCCATCGTGCTCCTGACACGGCGTCCCGACCTGCTCCAGGCCCGCCAGACCTCGACGATCGAGGACATCCGGATCTGGTGGGACGCGGAGGACGCCAATCCCGCGCGCGACCTGAAGGCGATCCTCGAGGAACTCGGGCTGGCGGGAGGCCGGGTCGCGGTCGAGTTGAACACCCATGGCCTGACGGGCTGGAACCTCTGGCGTCTCCAGAAGACCCTCGACGGCTTCTGCACGCTCGACAACGACGACCACATGATCCGGCGGCTGCGACTGGTGAAGTCGCCCGCGGAGATCGAGTACATGCGCAAGGCCGGCGCGCTGCTCGACCATTCGCTCGAGACCGTGATCGGCATGGCGCGGCCGGGCGTGATGGACTCGTCGCTGACCGCCGCCTACCTCAAGGTGGTGCTGGAGGGCGGCGGCGACATGCCGCCCAACGCGCCCCTGTTCAACTCCGGCCCGCGCGCGGTCTATGGGCGCGGGGTCTCTTCGCCGCGGCGCCTCGAACCCGTCGACCAGATCCTCGTGGAGTATCCGGTCGCCGTGCGCCGCTACAACGTCAAGACCGAATGGACGATCCTGCTCGGCAAGGCGATGGACCGGCAGAGGCACATGTACGACGCGGCGCGCTCGACGCTCGCCCGCATGACCGAGATCGCGCGCCCGGGCACGACGCTCGGCGAGATCTTCGACGTCCATGCCGACGGCCTCGACCGCGCGGGCTTCCGCGCGCATCGCTATGGCGCGACGGGCTACTCCGTCGGGTGCACCTACGCGCCGACCTCGATGGACGTCCCGCCCATGATCTATTCCGGCAACCCGACGCGCTGCGAGCCGGGCATGACGCTGTTCTACCACGTGATGATCGGCGACAGCGATTCCGGCTACGCGATGGGGGTGGGTCACACGTTCCTTGTCACCGACGGCGCGCCGGAGATACTGACCGGGCTCCCCGACGACCTCACCGTCGTCACCTGACAGTCATCGAGAAGAAGGAGAAGGCCATGACGAACTTCGACATCACCCGGCGCGGCGTGGTCGGTGGCTTCGCGGCGGTACCGCTGCTCGCCCAGGGCGCCGCGGCGCAGGGCACGCCCCGTCGCGGGGGGACGCTCAAGGTCAGCCACTCGACCAGCATCCTGACGCTGAACGTCCTGCAGAACTCCGGCCCCGCCGAGTACCTCGCCCTCGACATGATCTACGCCGGGCTCACCCGGCTCAACCGCGACATGGCCCCCCGCCCCGACCTCGCCGTCGAGTGGAGCGGCGAGAACGCGGCCCGGACCTTCACGTTCAAGCTGCGGCCGAACGTCAAGTTCCACGACGGCTCGACCCTCACGTCGCAGGACGTGGTCGCGACGATCGAGGCGATCCTCGACCCCAAGACCGGCTCGCCCGCGCGCGCCGTGCTCAACATGATCGACAAGGTGGTCGCGGTCGACCCGCTCACCGTGCGCTTCGAGCTCAAGTCCTCCTTCGCCGACCTGCCGGTCTCGCTCGCCCACGCGAATGCCCGCATCCTGCCGGCCGCGCTGGTGAAGGGCCCGCTGCAGGCGCTGAATACCCGCGCGATCGGCACCGGCCCCTTCAAGCAGGAAACCTACGACAGCGCCCGGTTCATGCGGCTCGTCAGGAACCCCGACTTCTACGTGCCGGGCAAGCCGCATCTCGACGCAGTCGAGCTCTACCTCTTCCCCGACCTCGCCGCCGAGGCCGCCAACTTCCTCTCCGGCGCAGTCGATGTCATGCTCGACGTGCAGCAGGCGGACTTCAAGCGCATCGCCGCGGCGCCGGGCGTGCAGGGCCAGCGCGTGCCCTCCGGCCGCTTCGTCAACATCGTGATGCGCCAGGACTCGAAGCCCTTCGACGACGCGCGCGTCCGCCAGGCCCTCGCCATGGCGGTCGATCGCGGCATGCTGGTCGACCTGGTGCTCGACGGGCTCGGCCGCCCGGCCGCCGACAACTGCATCTCGCCCGGCTATCGCTACCTGGTAGACACGCCGGCGCCCAAGTACGACCCGGCGGCCGCGCGCAGGCTTCTTGCCGAGGCCGGCTACCCGCAGGGTATCAAGATCCCGCTGATCTGCTCCAACCGCCCCGCGATCCGCAGCCAGGTCGGCGTCGCCGTCAAGCAGATGGCGCAGCCCGCCGGCTTCGACATCGACGTGCAGACGATCCCGCACGACACGTATCTCGCGAATGTCTGGCGCAAGGGCAACTTCTACATCGGCTACTGGGGCATGCAGCCGACGGAGGACGCCGCATTCACGCTCCTCTTCACCACCGACGCCGCGTTTGCCGACACGGCGTGGAACAACAAGGAGTTCGACGACCTCGTCGCGCGCGGCCGCGCCACGCTCGACGACGCCGAGCGCCGCCGCCTCTACACGCAGGCCCAGCAGATGATGGTGCGCGACCGGCCGTCGATCATCCCGTTCTTCCAGGACATCCTCACCGCGAACCGGACCTACGTGAAGGGCTGGACGGCCCATCCGCTGTCGCGGACCTTCTTCACCGAGGACGTCTGGCTCGAGCGCGGCTGACGCGGCGTGAACGCCGGGTATCTCGCGCGGCGGCTGGCCGCGGTCGTGCTGGTCCTGCTGGTCGTCTCCATGGCGGTCTTCGCGATCACCATGATCCTGCCGGGCAATGCCGCGGTGATGATCCTCGGCGAGTACGCGACCGAGGACCAGCTGAAGGCGCTCGCGGCCGAGCTCGGCCTCGAGCGCCCGTGGCACGTCCAGTACCTCGAGTGGCTCGGCAGGCTGGCGACCGGCGACTGGGGCATGTCCATGCGCATGTCCCAGCCGGTCACCCTCCTGATCGGCGACGCGTTCTGGCGGTCGGCGGCGCTCGCGGGCGCGGCGCTCGTCACCGTCACCGTGGTCGCGGTGCCGCTCGGCGTACTCGCCGGCATGCGCCGCGGCCGCGGCGCCGACCTCGGTATCGGCCTCTTCGCCTACATGGGGACGGCCATCCCCGAATTCGTCACGGCGACCCTGCTGCTCGTCTTCCTCGCCGCCCCCGGGCGGCAGTTCTTCCCCGCCGGCGGCTTCGTGCCGCCAGGCGAGGACGCAGCGCGCTTCCTCTACCACATCGTCCTGCCGGCGCTGACGCTGAGCCTCATACTCACCGCGCACATCGTGCGACAGGTGAGGTCCGAGATGTCCGAGGTGCTCGCCAGCGACTACATACGCGCCGCGCACCTCAAGGGGCTCAGCGAGGCGACCGTCATCCGCCGCCACGCGCTGCGCAACGCGATGGCCCCCGCCGTCGCGGTGATCTCCCTCGACGTCGGCTACCTCCTGGGCGGCATCATCGTCGTGGAGGAGGTGTTCGCCTGGCCGGGCCTCGGGCGGCTCATGATCCACGCGCTCCAGAACCGGGACCTGCCGGTGATACAGGCGGTGACGCTCGTCCTCGCCGGCGTGTACGCCCTCTCCAACCTCGTCTCGGACATCGTCATCGCGGCGCTCGACCCGCGCGTGCGATATGCGTGAGCTCGCGCGCCACCCGACCGGGCTCGTCGGCGCGACGCTGCTCGCGATCGTGCTCGTCGCCGTGCTGTTCGGGCCGCTGATCGCGCCCTACGACCCGCAGCAGTTCCACCCCGCGGAGCGGCTGCGCGGGCCGTCGGCGGAACACTGGCTCGGCACCGACCAGTTCGGCCGCGACATCCTCTCGCGCATCCTCCACGGCGCGCGGGCGACGATCATGTTCGGCCTCGGCGCGACCTTCGCCGGCGTCGCCGCGGGGACGCTGATCGGCGTCGCCGCGGGCGTCGCCGGGCGCTGGATCGACAGCGCCATCATGCGCCTCCTGGACGGGCTCCTCGCCGTCCCCGACCTGCTCTTCACGCTGCTGATCGTCACCGTGCTGGGCGGCGGCACCGGCCACGCGATGCTCGCGGTCGCGGTCGCCTTCACCCCCGGCATGGCGCGCATCGCGCGCGCCGCCGTGCTGTCGGTGCGCACGCGCGAGTTCGTGCAGGCCGCGCAGGCGCGCGGCGAGTCGCCCGTCTACGTGATCGGCGCGGAGGTGCTGCCGAACACCATGGGGCCGGTGATCGTCGAGGCGACGATCCGCGTCTCCTTCGCGATCATGCTGGGCGCGACGCTCGGCTTCCTCGGCCTCGGCGCGCAACCGCCCTCGACCGAATGGGGGCTGATGATCGCCGAGGCCCGCCAGTTCATGTTCCGCAATCCCTGGTGCGTCGCCGCGCCGGGCGTGGCGATCGCGGTCGCCGCGCTGGGCTTCAACCTGTTCGGCGACGCGCTGCGCGACATCCTCGACCCGCGGGGGCGGCAGCGATGAGCGACGCCGCGGCCAGCGTGCTCGAGGTGCGGGACTACTCCCTCGCCTACCGCACCGGCGACGGCCCGGTGCAGGCGCTTTCGCGCGTCGACTTCTCGATCGCGCGGGGACGCACGCTCGGCCTCGTCGGCGAGTCCGGGTCGGGCAAGAGCTCCATCGCGTGGGCGATCCTGCGCTACCTGCCCGCCAACGCCGTCGAGGGTGGTGGCAGGATCCTGCTCTCGGGCGAGGACCTGAGGGCGAAGACCCGCCAGCAGGTCGCCGACATCCGCGGCCGGCGCATCGGAATCGTCTTCCAGGACCCGTCGACCTCGCTGAACCCGACGCTGATGCTGGGCCGGCAGATCGCCGAGGTGCTGATCCGCCATCGAGGGCTGACCGAGAAGCAGGCCTTCGCGGAGGGCGAGGCGCTCCTCGCACGCACCGGCATCGCGCGCCCCGCGGAGATGATGCGCCGGTACCCGCACCAGGCCTCGGGCGGAGAGAAGCAGCGCGTGGTGATCGCCACGGCCTTCGCCTGCAACCCGGAATGCATCGTCTTCGACGAGCCGACCACCGCGCTCGACATCGTCACGGCGCGGCAGATCCAAGACCTGTTCGTGCGCCTGCAGGAGGACACGGGCGTCGCGGCGCTCTACATCTCCCACGACCTCGCCCTCGTCTCGCGGATCGCCCACGACGTCGCCGTCATCCACCGCGGCGCGATCGTGGAGAGCGGGCCCGCGGCGCGCATATTCGGCGCGCCGCGCGAGGGGTACACGCGCATGCTGATTGCCGCGGTGCCGCACCCGGACCGGCGGCTGGTCGACAGCCACCCGCCGGACGGCGCGCAGCGGCTGCTGGGGCTCGAGGCGCTGACAGTCCGCTACGGGGAGCGCTCGCTGCTGTCGCGCATGCTCGGCCGCGCCCAGGAGCAGGTGGTCGGCGCGCGCGACATCGGCTTCTCGGTGCGCAAGGGCGAGATCCTCGGGATCGTCGGCGAGTCCGGGTCGGGCAAGTCGACGATCGCGCGCGCGATCGCCGGGCTCAACGACTTCAGCGGGCGCCTGACGCTCGGAGACCGGTCCTTCTCCGGGCGCGGCGCGCTCGACCGCGCCTACCGCCGCGCGGCGCAGATCGTCTTCCAGAACCCGGACGCATCGCTCAACCCGCGCCAGCGCGTGCGCGAGATCCTGTCGCGGCCGCTCAAGCTCTACGGCATCGCGCGCGGACGCGCGGAGATCGACCGTCGCGTGGGCGAACTGCTTTCACAGGTGCTGCTGCCGCCCGAGTTCGCGCGCCGCTACCCGCACCAGCTGTCCGGCGGTGAGAAGCAGCGCGTCGCGATCGCGCGCGCCTTCGCCGCCGAGCCGCGCCTCGTCCTCTGCGACGAGATCACGTCGTCGCTCGACGTCTCGGTCCAGGCCTCGATCGCGCGGCTGCTCGTCGACCTGCAGGCGCGCACCGGCGCCACCTGCCTCTTCATCACCCACGACCTCAACCTCGTCCGACAGCTCGCCCACACGATCGCGGTCATGTACCGCGGCGATCTCGTCGACCTCTTCCCGGTCGGCGCGGCGGACGCACCCGACCGCCACCCCTATACCCGCACGCTCCTCGACGCCGTCCCCGTCGCCGTCGGCAGCGCGGCGTGACGAGCCAGGCATCGGAGATCGCAACCATGAAGACAGCCGACGAACTGCTCGCCTCGATCGACGAGAAGGCATGCCTCGACGTCGTCGCCGACTGGGTGCGGCACAAGAGCTACACCCAGACCGACGGCGAGCGCGCGCTGGTCGAGCATGTCGTCGGGCAGATGCGCGGCCTCGGCCTCGACGCCGCGCCGAGCCCGGTCGAGCCCGGGCGCTTCAACGCGATCGGCACGTGGCGCGGGACGGGCGGCGGCAAGAGCCTGCTCTTCAACGGCCACCTCGACACCAATCCCGCGACCGAGGGCTGGACCGTCGATCCATGGGGCGGGCTGGTCGACGACCGCTTCGTCTACGGCATCGGCGTGTCGAACATGAAGGCCGGCGACGCGGCGTCGTTCTGCGCGGTCAAGACGCTGGTCGATGCCGGCGTGCGGCTCAAGGGCAACGTGGTGCTGACCTATGTCGTCGGCGAGCTCCAGGGCGGCGTCGGCACGCTGGCCGCGATCCGCAACGGCTTCCGCGCCGACTACTTCATCAACAGCGAGCCGACCGACCTGGCCGCGATCACCATGCACGCCGCCGCCTTCACCTTCATCATCGAGCTGCAGGGCGTGACGCGCCACATGTCGAAGCGCGAGGAGGCAGTCGACGCGATCATGGCCGCCTGCGACCTCGTCCCGCGCCTCAACGGCATGAAGTTCTCCGACGCGCCAGACGACGACCACCGCGCCATCAACCGCGTGCATGTCGGCGTGATGCGCGGCGCCCTGGGCCGCGAGTTCCACGAGTGGCGCCCGCCGCAGGTCGCCGACGTCGTGCGCCTCAAGGGCTCGGGCCGCTACGGGCCCGGGCAGACCCAGGCCGCGGCGCTCGCGGACTTCCGCCGCGTCCTCGACGACCTGGAGCGACGCTTCCCCGGGCTGAAGGCGACCGTGGAGGCCGAGGACGTCAAGGGACGGCCGCTGATGCCCGCCTTCCGCGTCGATCGCGACGCGCGCATCGTGAAGACGGTCAACGCCGCCTACCGCAAGGTCCGCGGCACCGACCAGCCGACGGGCGCGATCACGCCGCCGGGCTTCTACGGGACCGATGCCGGGCACTTCTACAAGGAGCTGGGCGCCGAGGGGATCGTGTGCGGCCCGGGCGGGCGCTACAACACCATGCCCGACGAGCGGGTCGACATCGCCGACTACCTCGACATGGTCAGGATCTACCTGCTCGCCATGCTCGACATCTGCGAGCTGTCTTAGCTCGCGCCGCACGGGCCGGAATTCCCGCGTGGCCATCGCTGGCCGAGGATGTGGTGCTGGTAGCGGCGGGCAGATTTGAACTGCCGACCAAGGGCTTATGAGGCAGATGCTTTGCCAGCCGGATCATCGGGTTGCACGTCTAGCGCCCGGCGATCGGGGATCGACGAATCAATGGGTTGCTGGCGAAGTGTCTAGTCCGTTCGCGACCGCCAGTGACTGCTTCCGGACCCCCTCGACCCGAGCCCACCAGCCCGGCCCGAACACCGGCCAAGTCGGCAGCCGGCGCAAGAACTCGAGCCTGGCGTCGCACATGGCATTGATCACTGCATGCGGGTTCGCATCGGGAACCGCCGCCACCGTCTGCGGCCCGATGCCGCCGTCGGCCGCCACGCCGACCGCCGCCTGGAGCAGACGTGCCGCCCTGCCCGGCCCTGAGTTCACGGCGACGTCGAACACGCACATGTCGACGCCAGCCGGCAGCTCGTCGCCTCGCACTGCGTTCCAGTACTTCGCCCGATAGAGCGGCTCCACCATCGCCGGCGTCAGCGCGCGCATGGCGGCCTCGTCGACCTCGTGGCCGACCCACTCCTCCCAGACGCGCTTGGTCACGCCAAGGTTGG
>Ga0194134_10004601_pt1 | contig 13704 bp, 5 predicted proteins | sample TA2KigOff0mmetaG_FD_148602 | JGI IMG/M metagenome (GOLD analysis project Ga0194134, IMG submission 148602) | Freshwater microbial communities from Lake Tanganyika, Tanzania - TA2015056 Kigoma Offshore 0m | ecosystem: Environmental > Aquatic > Freshwater > Lake | place: Tanzania: Lake Tanganyika... | reverse complement strand
ACCTGCCCGGGCCACCGCACCAAGAACGGCACCCGCAGCCCGCCGTCGTAGTGGCTCTGTTTCCCGTCCCGCCACGGGTCGTTGTTCTGCGCGTGCGGCAGGGAGCCGCCGTTGTCCGAGGTGAAGACCACCAGCGTGCGCGCGGCCAGGCCAGTTTCGTCGAGGGTCGTCAGAACCTGCCCGATGGCCTCGTCGAGGTGTTCCACGAAGGCCACGTTCAGCGCACGCTTCGGGTCGAGGCCCGGCAGGCGCCGCTGCACCCGCTCGAGGTAGGCCGCGGGGGGCTCGATGGGGAAGTGGGGCGCGTTGTAGGCGAGGTAGAGGAAGAAGGGCCGGTCCGCCCGGGCCCGCTCCCGCAGGTACGCCTGGGTCCACGCGGTGAAGACGTCCGTCGCGTGGCCCTCGGCGGTGATGACCTCCGTGTTGCGGCGGAGGTAGTTCTGCCCGTGGCGGAGGTGGCCGGTGAAGCTGTCCATCATATCCCCGAGGAAGCCGTGGAAGTAATCGAAGCCGCGCTCGGTGGGCAGGTTCGGCCGTTCGAGGCCGAGGTGCCACTTGCCGACATGGGCGGTGTGGTAGCCCGCGGCGCGCAGGACATCGGCGAGGGTCGGGAGGCCCGGCGCGAGGAAGCCGAAGGAGTTAGCCGCCTGCGTCCGGATCACGCCCGGCACGCCCACGCGGTCCGGGTGCCGCCCGGTGAGCAGCGCCGCTCGCGCGGGGGAGCAAACGGTGCAGTTGGAACGCATCGCGGTGAACCGCATCCCGCCGGCGGCGAGGGCGTCGAGGTGCGGCGTGCGCACGTCCGCGCCGGGCCGGTAGGCGGAGACGTCCCCGATGCCGTGGTCGTCGGTGACGATCACCAGCACGTTGGGCGGACGCGCGGGCGGGGTGGCGGCGGTCAGGGCAGTGGCGGCCGCGGCGAGGGCGAGCAGCGCGCGGGGCAGGGGAGGCAGGCGCATCCCCGCACGGCAACCGCGTGCAGGCCGGAGGCAAGCCGCAATGCGGCCGGTTCCGGCATTGCCCCCGCGGACGGCGGCGGCCAGCTTCCCCGAGCGCGTCCGTTCCCCGGCGCCGCCAACCCCGCCCTGCGTATGCCCCTGCCCCGTTCCCTCGTCCCCGTCCTCCTGCTCGGCCTCGCCCTGACGCCCTCCGCGGCGCGCGCCGCCGTGCGCCTCCCGGCCATCCTCTCCGACCGGATGGTCCTCCAAGCCGGGCAACCCGTCGCGATCTGGGGCTGGGCCGGCCCTGAAGAGGTGGTGACGGTCTCGTTCCTCGGCCAGAGCCAGTCCACGCGCGCCGGCACTGGCGGCCGTTGGGCGGTCACGCTGGCCCCGCTGCCCGCGGGCGAGGGCGGGACGCTGATCGTCCGCGGGGAGAACCGGATCGAGATTCAGGACGTGCTCGTCGGCGAGGTCTGGCTAGGCTCCGGGCAATCGAATATGGCGATGACGGTGGCGCGGTCGCGGGATTATCCGGAGGAGCAGGCGGCCGCCCGGCTGCCCCGGATCCGGTTGTTCAAGGAGGAGTCGCCCTCGGCGGAGACGCCGCAAACCGAGCCGCGCGGGCGTTGGGTGGCGTGCGCGCCGGACTCGGTTGGCGCATTCTCCGCGACGCTGTATTTCTTCGGCCGGGAACTGCACCGGGAGCTGGGGGTGCCGGTCGGCCTGATCAATTCCTCCGTCGGCGGCACGCCCATCGAGGCGTGGATCGCGGCCGAGGCCCAGCGCGCCGTGCCGGAGCTGCGTGCGGCCCTCGAAAAACCGATCGAGCCGGCCCCGGTGGCCAAGGCGGGCAAGGCGGCGAGGGCGGCCGATGCGGCCCAGGCGGAGAAGGCGAAGGCCAAGGCGGCCGCGGCCGCGCGGCGCAAGGCGGACATCGGCGGCCTGTTCAACGGCAAGATCGCCCCGCTCGTCCCGTACACCTTCCGCGGCGCGCTCTGGTATCAGGGCGAGGCCAACACCCTCCCCGGCAAACCCGCCCTCTATGAGGCCCAGCTCCGGCTGCTGGTGCAGGACTGGCGCCAGCGGTGGGGCCGTGAGTTCCCCTTCGCGTGGGTGCAGCTGCCCAACTTCGGCGGGGCCGGCCGTGACTGGCCCGCGGTGCGCGAGGCGATGCTCCGCACCCTCGCGTTGCCCGGCACCGGGATGGCCATCACCATCGACGTGGGCGAGGAGAAGGACATCCATCCGCGGAACAAGCAGGACGTCGGCCGCCGCCTCTCGCTCTGGGCGCTGGGCACGGTCTACGGGCGCCCCGTGCCGGCGACCTCCGGTCCGCTGCCCGCGGGGCACGAGTTTCGGGGGCGCGAGGTGGCGCTGCGCTTCCGCCACACCGAGGGCGGCTTGGTGGCGCGCGGCGGCCCGCTCACCGGCTTCCAGCTTGCCGGCGAGGACCGCCAGTGGCGTCCCGCCACCGCCCGCATCGAGGGCGACCGCGTGATCGTCTCTAGCCCGGACGTGCCGCGGCCCGCGGCGGCCCGCTACGCGTGGGAGAACTTCCCCGCGTGCAACCTCTACAACGGCGCCGGCCTGCCCGCGTCGCCCTTCCGCACTAACGACTGGCGCTGAAGCCCCCATCCCGATGATCCCCCACCGTCACCCGGGCCGCCGCCTGCGCCTCGTCGCTGTCCTGCTCGGCCTCGCCGCCGCGCCCGCGGCCCTCGCCGCCGGGGCGGTCGCCGGGGCCGTGAGTAACGCCGCCACCCGCAATCTCCTGGAGGGCGCTCGCGTGGAGATTCCGGCCCTCGGGCTCGGGACCCTCACCGACGCCGGCGGCCGCTACACCCTCGCACCCGTGCCCACCGGATCGCACGAGGTGGTGGTCTCCTACCTGGGCCTCGATGCCCAGCGGGCCGCGGTGACCGTCCCGGCGGACGGGCGCGTCACGCGCGATTTCGAGCTCACGGCGGCGATCTACCGCCTGGCGGAGTTCCGGGTCGTCGGCGAGCGCGAGGGAGACGCGGCCGCGATCACGGCGCAGCGCCTCTCGACGAACCTTCGCCAGATCGCGGCCACCGATTCGCTGGGCAACGTCTCAAACCTGAACGCTGGGGAGGTCGCGAGCCGGCTGCCGGGCATCTCGCCTAGCCTCGGCGCGGGCGGGGAGATCGGCGGCTTCACCATCCGCGGGATGGGGCCCGGCCTGAACGTCATCACGATGGACGGGGCGATGCTCACGAGCCAGGGAGCGATGGGCCGTGGGACCAACATCAATAACCTCACCAGCACGATGTATGACCAGATCGAGGTCATCAAGGGCCACACCCCGGACAAGGGCGCGGACTCGCTGGGCGGCACGATCAACCTGCGGACCCGCTCGCCGCTGGCGATGCGCGAGCGTCGCCGCGTGGCCTACACGTTCCTCGCGCGCACCGCGCCGCCCTTCACGGAGCAGATCCCGCTCCGCGCCGCGAATCGGACCCACGCGCTCGGCAACCTCCAGTACCAGGAACTCCTCGACGTCGGCGGCGGCCAGCGGAACCTCGGGGTCGCGGTCAACCTCTTCAGCAGCGAGATCGCCCTCGGCTGGTTCACCACCACCCGCGATTACCAGAACACCACCGCGCAGCCGGCCTATGTCTGGGATTACCGCACGATGGACACCTTTAACCATCGCCGGCAGAAAAGTGTGAACGTGCGCGCGGACTACCAGCTGACGCCCGCCACGCGGCTCAGCCTCCTCACGCTTTACGTCGACCACTCCGAGGTCTTCCGGCGCCAGTACGAGACCCGCGCCTACACCGGGAGCCAGACCCAGAACACCGTCCCGGGCGCCACCACCAGCATCGTGCCCGGCTTCACCAGCCGCGTCACCCAGGTGCGCCCGGTGCCCACCTCCACGATCGACGTTACGATGACGGGGCCGAACAACTTCTTCAACCGCCTGCGCCGCGCGGACCTTGGGCTGGAGCACACCCGCGGCCCGCTGCTGGTCGAGGCCGCCGCGCGCCACACCCGGACGCGCATCAACATTGGCAACGGCGAGGGCGCGGTGCTGACCAACCGACTCACGGGCACAGGCTGGATTCTCGACCGCACCCGCTCCGACCTTTACCCCGCCTTCCTGCCCAACGGCGGGCCGGACTTCACCGATCCCGCCAATTACCGCCCGATCGCCAACGGCCTCTCGAACCAGAATGACCAGCAGCTCCACGACGTCACTGAGGCCCGGCTCGACGTGCGCTACACGCCGGCGTTCGCGCCTCAGCTCGCCGCCAAGGCCGGCCTGCACTGGCGGGAGCAGCACGTGGGCGTCCGCAGCGCTTCCCGCCGCTGGAGCTACCTCGGCACCGGGGCGCTCCCCGCCGACCCGGGGCTGCGGATGACGGACGAGGAGCGCACCGGCCGCCGCATCCCGCAGTGGGAGCCCTCCTGGTTCATGCGCTCCCGTGAGGTCGCCAACCCCGCCCTCTGGCGCGAAGACCTCTATTTCCGCGAGACCACGCGTTTCACCGCCTATCGCGACGTCACCGAGACGGTCACCGCGCCCTACGCGATGGCCCAGGGCCGCCTTGGGCGCTCCGGCTGGGCCGGGCGCACTGGCTTCCTCGGTGGCGTGCGCTGGGAGCGGACGGAAAACGAGGCCGACGGATGGGTTCGCGCCCGCGTCCTCAGCACTGCCGCGCAGCAGGCGGCTGACCCGGCCGGCGCGGCCCGGCGCGACTACGCCGGCAACCGCCGCGAGCTCGCCGGCGGCTACACCAAGGCGTTCCCGAGCGTTCACGCTTGGCACGACTGGACCTCAAACCTCAAGACGCGACTCGCATGGTCTACCAGCTTCGGGCGCCCGCCGTTCGGCAACCTCGCTCCCGCGGAGACGCCGAACGAGAACGAGCGCACCGTCACGATCAGCAACCCCGGGTTGCTGCCGCAGGTAGCGCGTAATTGGGACGCCACGCTTGAGTACTACTTCGAGCCCGTCGGCTCCCTCTCCGCGGGCTGGTTTCACAAGCGGATCCGCGACTACATCGTCCCCGGGATCGCAGGCGGCACCGTGGGTTCGGGGGCTGACAACGGTTTCAACGGCGAGTACGCGGGTTTCACGGTGCTGCGTTCGGCCAATGCCGGCACCGCCACCGTGCAGGGGTGGGAGTTCAGTTATCAGCAGCAGTTCAGCTTCCTGCCCGGCTGGCTGCGCGGCTTCAGCGGGATGGCCAACTACTCGGTGCTCACCGCGGCGGGTGACTTCGGCGGCGGCGCCGGCCTGTCCACCCGCCAGGTCGCCGGCTTCATCCCGCGGATGGGTAACGCGAGCCTTTCGTGGCGTCGCGGAGGCTTCAGCACCCGCGTCCTCTTCACCTATACTGGCGACTACATCAGCAGTTACTCGGCCGGTGCCGCGGGGCGGAACCTGTACCGGCGCGAACGCCGCCTGTGGAACTGGAGCTGCGCCTACCAGTTCCGGTCGGCCTTCGGGGTCACGCTCGACGTCGACAACCTTACCAACGCCCCGCAGTCGCTTTACCGCGGTATCCCCGACCAGATCCAGCTCCACAGCCTGCACGGGACCACGGTCTCCGTCGGCTTCAACGGGAGGTTCTAGGCTAAATCCGCGGGACGTCCTTGAGGCGCACCGCGGAGGCTGTCGCACGAGCACTGAGAGACGGGATTCCGTTGGGCTGGGAATCCTGCCTCACCGGCGGAGGGCATCGGGCTCGAGTGTGCGTCGAAACTCGCCCACGCTCGGAGTTCCCGCGGGGTCTACAGGCGCCACGCCAAGCTCGGTCGCTGGGCGGGAATTTCCTTGTCCTCGGAGTGGGGGCGTGATTCCTCAAGCTACCCCGCTAGAGCCTCCCTGGCTTTCGTCTGACCGCCCCGTACCCCACGCGACGGTCATCCCGCCCGGTGTCCGCCTAGTCCCCTCCCATGACTGCACCCCGCTGGTCCGTACTGCGCGCCTTGCCGGGCGCTTTGCTCTGCCTGCTGATGGAAGTCCCCCAACGCGTCCAAGCCGCGGCCGCGGGCGGCGTCGTCTCCGGCCGCGTGTCGGAGGGGGCCACCGGGCGCTCGCTCCAAGGCGCGTTGGTCCGCGCCGCCGGCACCAACGCCACCGCCTTCACGGACGCCGAGGGCCGGTTCTCCCTCGTGGGCCTCCGCGAGGGCGCGCTGACCCTCGAGGTCGAGTACCTCGGCCTCGATTCGGCCCGCGAAACGGTGCTGGTCCGCGCCGGCGGCGTGGCGGAGGTGAGCGTCGAGCTCAAGAGTGAGGTCCTGCGGATGGCCGCCTTCGAGGTGGCGGAGGCCGCCCGTGGCCAGGCGCTCGCCATCAACCAGCAGAAGAGCGCCCGCGGGATCGTGAACATCGTCTCGGAGGAGGTCTTTGGCGCGATGAACGAGGGGAACATCGGCTACGCGCTCGCCCGGCTGCCCGGGCTGACGGTCAACGAGGGCGAGGACGGGACGCCCGAGGGCGTGAACATCCGCGGCCTCTCCAGCGAGTTCAACGCCTTCCAGATCGACGGCAACCGGATGTCGAGCCGGGGCTTCAACACCCGCGACCTCGTGGCCGACGGCATCGCCAACATCGAGGTGATCAAGGCGAACACGCCGGACCGGGACGGGGACGCGATCGGCGGCACCATCAACCTCGTCTCGCGGTCGGCGTTCCAGCGCGACGGCGGCGAGCTCCGCTTGGTGGCCGGCGCCAACTACCTCGGCCTCGCCCGGAAATGGGGCCACAACCTCCGCGCGACCTACGGGGACACATTCGGGATCCTCGGCCGCGAGAAGAACCTCGGGGTCAGCTTCACCGTCTCCCACTACACCACGAACCGCTACTACGAGAACAACGACACCGACTGGAACCTGATCAACCCCGCGACCAACCCGACCTACAACCTGCCCGGGTTCCCCTTCTACTATAACCCGAACCTGACCGTGCAGTACAACCTGCGCGACACCACCTCGTACGCGGTCAACGGCTCGATCGACTTCCGGCTCGACAAGCACCACATCTTCTTCCTCCGCCCCCTGCACAGCCACCAGGACATCGTCGCCTCCCGGTACCTCAGCCGGCCCTATGTCGACACCCGGTTCCAGGACGCGATCAATGGGCGCAAGACCTTCGAGTGGCTCCGCTTCGGCGAGGGCCGCGGCCGCGCCGGGGCGGATGGCAGCCGGGGCGAGATCCGTTACAGCGCGGAAGAGTCGAACACGGCCGCGGATCTTTACTCGCTGGCCGCCGGCGGGCGCCACGAGCTCGGCGCCACGACGATCAACTACGATCTCTTCTACAGCTACCGCCACACCTTCCGCGACCTCGATTCGGACGTGATCGTCCGCAACAATCAGGCGGCGCGGGGCTATTACACTTGGCAGTACGACACGCGCAACGCGCTGACGCCGCAGGTGTGGGTCGTCAATGGCCTCGACCCGCGCGACCTCAGCGGCGCCTACCAGGGCAACCTGAGCATCGAGACGCCGGAGGACCGGCACGAGGCGATCTACCGGGCGAAGGCGGATTGGGAACGCAAGTTCTCGACCGACCGGTTCGCGGGCGCCTTCAAGGCCGGCGGCCGTTACTCCGAGACCCGGGGCAGCTTCCAGCAGGACCAATGGGAGTACCGGGCCTTCCTCGGCTTCCCCTATGCCTCGATCATGCGGCCCAGCACGCGCTCGATCAACGGGCGCGAGCTGTGGATGGAGGTCGACCCGGCGAAAACCCGCGCCCTCCTGAAGAGCAACCCGGAACTCTTCACCCTGCTGCCCTTCGAGTCGTTGCGGGGCTCGATCGAGGAGGACTTCCGCGCGGTCGAGACGACCACCGCGGCCTACGGGATGACCACGCTCCAGCTCGGGCGCACCACCGTGATCGGCGGCCTGCGGATGGAGCGCAACACCTGGGAGAACCAGCGCAAGCGGATCGACGCCCGGACCCTGCGCGTCGTGGACGTCCAGGACCGCAACGATTACACGATGTGGCTGCCGGGCCTGCACTTCCGCCACGCGCTGCAGCCCAACCTCATCCTGCGCGAGAGCTACAACCGGAGCTACGGCCGGCCCACCCTGAGCCGCCTCACGCTCGGCCGCACCGAGGACGCCAACGGCAACATCACCGAGGGCAACCCGCTCCTGCAGCCGACTACCTCCGACAATTTCGACGTGCAGCTCGAGAAGTACACGGACCGGGGCGGCCTCTACTCCGTCGCCCTCTTCTACAAGAAGATGAAGGGCTTCTACTACAACTCGGACCTCCGGTTCAACGAGGTGGATGTCACCGGCGCCCCGATCGCGGTGGCGGGTGGCACCCGGCGCTGGCGCCAGTGGCGCAACGCGGATGGCGCGGACAACTGGGGCGTGGAGCTCATCCTGCAGCAGAAGCTGCACTTCCTCCCCGCGGCGCTGCGGGGGCTCACCCTCAACGTGAGCGCCACGGTGGGCGACAGCGACGCCCGCTACGGCGAGCTGCGCAAGGGGGAGAAGCTGCCGACCTTCGGGTTCTCGAAACGGATGTTCAACGCGTTCGTCGACTACGCCGCGGGCCCGTTCCGGGCCAACGTGCGGTACACCCACCGCTCCGACTATTACACCGGGCTGGGCGACACGCGGTACGTGGACGACATCTTCGCCGCCCGGGAGCAGGTCGACGTCGAGGCGAGCTACCGGTTCAGCCGCAAGCTGCGGCTCAACGCCAACGTGATCAACCTCACCTCCCGGCCGCAGGTCTCCTACCAGTCGTTCCCGGCCTACGTGGAGGACAACAGTATGTCGGGCTGGCGCCTCACGGTCGCGGCGGACTACACCTTCTGAGTGGGCTCCCCCGCCGCGCCCTCCCCGCGGCCCGCGCGGTGGCTGCTGCCGCTGGGGTGGGCGGTCGCGGCCGCGCTGGCCGGCCTGCACGCGGCGGTGGAGGGGGATTACCGCCGCCTGCTCGGTGAACTCGGCCTCCGGCCGGGGGCCGACACGCCGTTGCGGCAGGTGGTGCCGGCGCGGTATGCCGACGCGCAGATGTGGGTGCGGCACGCGCTGGAGCAGCGGGAGACCGGCGTGGTCCGGCTCCGCTTCACGCCGGTGGACGATGCGCCGGCGGGCCGGGAGGTTCACTGGAGTTCCGCCTTCCTGTGGCTGTTGCGCGGCGCCGGGGCGCTGCAGGCGGCGATCACCGGCGAGCCGGCGGAGCGGGCCCTGGAACGGGCGCTGGGTTGGTTCAACCTGCCGCTGCTTGCACTGGTGCTGGTGGGCTGGTCCGCGTGGCTCAGCCGGGGCGCCGGGCTGGCGGCCGGACTGGTGCTGGCGGCGGGGATCGTCGGCCACAGCCGGTTTTACGAGGGCTTCGCCCCGGCCAACGTCGATCATCACGGGCTGATCAACGCCGGCCTGCTCGGGCTCGTCCTCGGGGGACTGCGGATGGGAGCCGGCTGGTGGCGGGCGGGTCCCGGCGCGGGCTGGGCGGGTCTGCCGGACTCGCCGTCATCGGCCCGGCGGGCGGCCGCGGTGGCGGGCGTCAGCGGCGGTCTCGCGCTCGGCCTGAGTGCGGCCTCCACCGTGCCGGTCATCGCGCTGCTCGGGGTGGCGGGGCTGGTCGTGGCGCGCGCGGGCGGGGCGCAGGCGCGCCGGGACGGGGCGACGTTTGACCCGGAGGCGTGGCGGGTCTGGGGCCGCTGGGGCGCGGGGACGGCGCTCGCGTGCTACCTGTTCGAGTACGCCCCGGCGCACCTGGGGTTCCGGCTGGAGGTCAATCATCCGCTGTACGCGGCGGCGTGGTGGGGCGGGGCGGAACTGGTGACGCTGCTGGCGGCGGGTCGCGGGGATGCCCCGGCGGGCGGAACCCCCGGGCGGCCTGGGCGTTGGATCCTCGCCCTCCTCGCGGTGGCCGCGGTGCCAGCGGCGATCCTGCTGCTGGGTTCCCGGGTCTTCCTGGTGGCGGATCCCTTCGTGGCCGACCTCCGCCACTTTGTCGCGGAGGGCCGCTCCCTGCCCGCCTATGTGCGTCAGGCGGGCTTCCAGGCCCTCGGGCTCGATCTCGCCTTCGCCCTGCTGCTCCTGCCCGCCTGGATCGCGCTGCGCCGGGTCCGGGGCGCCGACCGGCTCCTGCTGGGATGGCTCACGCTCACGACGACCGCGCTGCTCGTCCTGTCCGTGCTCGAGGTGCGCTGGACCCGCACCGCGAGTGTCGCGCAGCTCGCGCTGGTGGTGCTGCTGGTGGGGCTGTGCCGGCGGGACGGCCGATCCGGGCCGCCGCGCTGGGTGACGGCCGGGGCGGTCCTGCTGCTGCTCCTTCCCGCGGGGCAGCGCGTGCGGGTGGGTGCGGCGGAAAACCGGGCGGCCAGGGTGGCCGCGGGCGATCTGCAGCAGCCGCTCTACCGGGACGTCGCGGCGGCCTTGCGGGCGAGCCAGCCGGAGGGACCGATCACCCTGCTGGCCAGTCCCAACGCCTCGGCGGGGATCGCCTATTTCGGCCGGTTCCGCGCCGTGGGCACCCTGTTCTGGGAAAACGCGCCGGGCCTCCGGGCGGCCGCCGAGATCTTTTCCGCGGACAGTGACGAGGAGGCCTTCCGCCGGGTGGCGGCGCGGGGGATCACCCATCTCGTGCTCCTCTCCTCCGCCAACTTCCTCGGCGAGTACCACCGGCTGCTGCGCCCGGGCATCGATCTCGCCGCGGCGCGCCGCACCTTTGGCCACCGGCTGCTGGCCGGGGAGCCCGCACCGGGGTGGTTGCAAGCCATCCCGTACCGTGCGCCGCCCGAGTTGCGGGAGGCCGCCGCGGGGATCCGGCTCTTCCGCGTCCGGCCGGACCAGAATCCCGTGGATCACCTTTTCTTCGCGGCGGTGGCGCAGGTCGCGGCCGGGGATCCGGCACGGGCGGAGCGTACCCTCGAGGCCGCGCTGGGGGACGTCCCGGCCGCGCGGCGACCGGACCTGCTGGCGGCCGCGGGATCCGCGTTCCGGGACTACGGGGCCGACGCGGCCGCGGCCCGTTGCTGGCGGCGTTCCCTCGGTCTCCAGTACCACGCGCCGGTCGCCCTCGCTTACGCCTGGACCCTGGCGACGAGCCGCGAAGCGAGCGTGCGGGACGGGGTGGCGGCGCTGAGCCTCGCGGAACCCCTCGCGCGGGCCAATCCGGCGGACGCATCCGCCTGGAGCGCGCTCGCCGCCGCGCACGCTGAGCTGGGGCGCTTCGCCCCGGCGGTCGCGGCGGGGGAACGGGCGCTGGCCGCGGCGGCGGCCGCGGGCGAGACGGCAAGTCTGCCCCTACTCCGGGAGCGGCTGGAGGCCTTCCGCGCCGGCCGGGCTTGGCGGGAGTGACCCGCCTTCCCCAAGCCTCCCACCTTCGCCAAGGCTACGGCGGGCGAGACGGCGGGCAGGCTCCGCCTTCGCCAAGGCTTCCACCTTCGCCAAGGCTACGGCGGGCGAGACGGCGGGCAGGCTCCGCCTTCGCCGAGCCTTCCGCCTTCGCCGAGCCTACGGCGGACAGGACGGTGGACAGGACGGCGGGCAGGACGGTGGTGGGGGGCTGGACAGGAGCCGACGGCTAGAGGGCGGGATCGCGGCCGCGGCTCGGTGGAGCCGGGGCCTGCCCGCCTCGGTCAGTACCGACGAAAGCCAATCCGGCGTCGGGATCGCGGGTGACTGGGCCCGCTTCAGAAGGTGCCCTTGAGGCCGACGGTGAACGGGCGGCCGAACCGGCCGTGGTAGAACTCGCGCGCGTGCCGCGGCGTCTGCGGGCCGTACGCGAACTCGTTCTGGATCTCGTCCGTCACGTTGCGCACGTTTGCATACAACGACACCCGCCGCGCCAGGCGCACGTCCAGACTCAGGTCCAACTGCATCCGCGGCTGCGGGTAGCGGAACGCGTCCGGACCCATATCCGGGTACGACACCGCCTTCTGCTCCCCGCGGTAATTCCACTTGGCGATCACCGTCACCCGCCGCCACGCCACGGTGCCACCCCAGTTGACCGACTCCGGCAGGAACCCGGTGAAATCCGCGAGGGCATCGCCCTCTAGCTTCAGCTTGGTCGCGTTCACGAAGACCGTGACGTGCCGTCCCTAGGACCCGAGGGGGGCGAGGGAGTGGCGCACGTTGATCTCCGCCCCGCGCACACGGGCGGCGCCGGAATTGAACTTGGTGGTCACGCGCCAGCCGAGGTAGCGGGCATCGAGCCCTAGGGCCGCGAGGTCGGCGGCGGTGGCGTCCTTGACGAAGTTGCCGAAGAAGTCCCGCACCTCCTTGAGGAAGACCCCGCCGCTGATCACGCCGCCCTGATCCGTGTAGTACTCGGCCGAGAGGTCGTAGTTGTCGGCGGTCCACGGCTTCAGGCCGAGGTTGCTGAGGGAGATGCGGCCGCGGGTCTCGTCGGGATCGGCGTTGAGGTCATCATCCTGGTTCACGGTGGTGTTGGGGATGATGTTGCTGAAGTTGGGGCGTCCGTAGGTGCGGGCGTAGGCGGCGCGCAGGAGGAGGCGCTCGGTGGCGTTGAAGTTGAGGTGGAGGCTCGGGTAGTAGCCTTGGTAGGAGCGCTCGGCCCGGGCGGCGCGGGCGCGGAAGATCAGCGGCACCTCGGCGAGGGAACCGGCGGCGCCGGCCTCGGGCTTGCGGATGCGCGCGCCCGCGGGGGTGCGGGCGAAGGTGCCGTTGGCGTTGCGCACGAAGACCGCGTCCGGGTCCTGCAGCGGGCCGAAGCCGAGGTCCGTCGTGCGCTCGAAGCGGACGCCCGTGACCACGCTCAGGCGGTTGCCGAAGCCGCGGGCCTCCGCCTGCACGTAGCCGGCGGAGACGGTCTCCTCGATGTACTTCGACTGGAGGAGGTTGTTGCTGAGGGTGGTGCGCTCCTGCGCGAGCGTCTGGGAAAACAGGGCGGGATTGGCGACGAAGGCGGCCCAGAGCTTGTGGGGCGAGACCCAGGGCACATACGGCTTTTGCGGAAAGGAGGAGAACTTGCGGGTGCCGAAGTAAACGTCGGCGAGGTACGGGGTGGCGGAGCGGTCGCCGTTGATCCCGTTGTAGGTGTAGGTGCGGCCGTTGAGGCGGACGTCGTCGTTGGTCTGCACGCGGTGGAGGCCGCCGACCTGCAGCGCCGCGGGGAAGGGCAGGAAGCCCAGCTGCCGGCGCACGTCGAGGCCGCCGCCGGTGATGGTCGCGCGGACGTCGGTGTTGGGCACGCCGGCGGCCGAGGTGATGGTGTAGTTCGCGCGGTTGAAGGCGTCGACCGGGCGGTCCGCGTTGTCGAACACCTCGAAGTCCGAGAGTTTCCCGTTGCGGATGCCGCGGTAGTTGAGCCGCACGGGCGTCGCGAGGCCGACGGCCACGCTGTTGAAGAAGCCGCGCGCGGTGTCGCGGCGCGCGGCCTTCGAGTCCGAGCGGCTGGCGGAGGCCTGCACCCGCCAGGTGCCGTCGTCGTAGCGGTAGCGGAGGTCGCCGGAGAGGTTGAGCCCGGTGTTCTGGGAGAAGCTGAAGGCCTGGGCGACCGACCCGCGGCCGGTCGCGCCCAACACCTCGGTGTCGGTGAACGAGAGCGTCCGCCCGCCCGCGACGGAGGGCGTGCCGACATTGCCGAGGGTCGGGTTGAACTGGGAATTGTAGCTGTCTTGGTCGTAGGAGGTCACCGCGGCGCCGACCGAGAGCACGGCGTGGCGGTGCGGGCGCCAGTCGAGCTTCACGGAGAGGGACTCGCGCTCGTAGTCCCGCGAGACCTCGACGTTGCGGTGGCGCCAGAGGTAGGGGTTGGCGGGCGTCGCGCTGGTCCCGGTCGCGCTCGCCCGGTAGT
>Ga0194134_10004596_pt1 | contig 13711 bp, 17 predicted proteins | sample TA2KigOff0mmetaG_FD_148602 | JGI IMG/M metagenome (GOLD analysis project Ga0194134, IMG submission 148602) | Freshwater microbial communities from Lake Tanganyika, Tanzania - TA2015056 Kigoma Offshore 0m | ecosystem: Environmental > Aquatic > Freshwater > Lake | place: Tanzania: Lake Tanganyika... | reverse complement strand
TATAGCGTTTGCTGTAACTTGCGTTACATGAATAGAACTATTTTTTGGAATAACTATTGATGTATTGTAATATACAACATTGTTTGCCAACACATTTACATTGCTTAAAATTTTATTACCCGCAGCGACCGCAGCGCCGTCAACCAAAATGTGAATACTGCATACAGCATTTGACGATGTGGTGTTGCACAAATTAATATTTTTAATAATTGAATAATTACCAACCGTATTTGCTACGGTATACACATTTGCGCCAGAACCGCTACCTATATAAAAACTATCAGGAACTAAGTTAGCCATTTACACCCCCATCCATACTAAAACTTCATTATCATAAGTTGTAGTATTCATATCTTGTATTGTAATTGCATCAAGAACATGATCAACAAAAGCTCCCGAACTGTGTGCTACGGCAGGAGTCCCATCATATCCTCTTTCAGATACTGTAAAAGTGTTGTTTGCCCTAGACGAGATTAAAATTTTTTCTTCTGTTGCAACCCCGCGATCAACAACGATAACAAAAGGGTTAACGCCATTGGGGTAGGTAGAACCATCTACAACAGAAAAGGAAGATGCAACATTGGAAATAGAAGCAGCCAATGTTGTTTGTAACACTGCGCCGTTAAATTCTCTTCTCATAGTCAACCTCCATTTTTAATCAATACTTATCGTTAAACTGCCGGATGCAATTCTTAATGTATCCCCTGCGTCTGTTGTTTTAGGAGTAGTTAAGCTCCCGTACAATAACATATTTCCAGATGTAACAGCATCAAAAATACCAATAGACACCGTATTGGCGGCTGGCATGTTTGTAAAGTCCACATTAGTATTGTTTGCAGCACTGCCGTTTACTGCAGCACTAAACGATGCAGACTGACGAGCATACGAACCGCCACTTACTTCGGTGCCACCACCGGCTTCGCCAGGAGTTACTGTAAACAGCCCAACATAAACAACAGCAGCATTTGCATAAGCAGTAGTACCAAGAAAATGATCAATCAATTTATTTTCAAGATAATTTGTTAAATTTCCAGGCATTATTAAACCTCTAGATTATTATAATACATTTCTATTTCTTCGGCATTTGGAAGTCTAAAATTACTTATTCTTAACAGCAACTCACCTTCCTCGGCTAAAATTTCTTGTACTCTATTTTGTTGAGAAAATGTAACTCCAGAACCAGTTGTATAACCCGCTCCTGTTGCATAACAAATTAAAATAGTTTTTTTATTGTTTTCTTTGATATCAGTTTTATTTTTTTCATCTGTCTCAACTTTGTTTTTAATTTCTTTTTTCTTTGGTTTATTAATGACTTTTGTTTGTATATTGTTTTTTTCTTCGGTCATGATATAAGTTTATCATCATATTGAATTTTAATCAATCGATTTCCTACGGATAATTACAATAAATAAGAAGCGAGGCTCTTGCGAGCCTCGCTTGCTTATAATTTATGATTAATTTTACAAAGTGCGGATCTTTACGTTTTTACCAATTACATAAGATTCAGCATTTTCAATATTAGATGCAAGCCTCATGTACTGAGTATATTCAATTGTGTCCGTCTTTGGCTTAAATTGACGATAAACCGTAATGTCTCGATGAATACCAACAACACGGTTGTTCGGGAATGTAAGCTCAATGTGAGCATGACTGCCGGATGCACCGGAATAGTCACCGGCTACATCTTCAGGCGTCAATGGCACTTCAATTAGTGGAATGCCAAATGGCGAAAGACCGGTTGATCCAACACCACCATTAGCCCTCATTGAACCTTGAAGGAATGCTACATCACCTGTAGTAGAACCGGGCGATGGAGCGCCAGCCGTTGCTTCGGTTGCCGAGTTCGGGTTGCCAAGGCTATAAATAGCATCTTGTACCGTATTCGGTCCAGCAAAGAAGCGCAACTCATTGCGGCGTTGCAAATATTTGTTTGGCATTTTGCGCAAAACTTTATCAAATACAGATCGTGATGTGTTAACACCAGCCAAATCTTGAACTTGACCACTAGCCTTTGACAACTTGATGAAACCATCAAGTGCCTTAAGAAGGGCGTTGGCTGAAGATGTGTTGCCATTGATCAACAAGTCATCCAGGTCATTGGCTGTTTGACGAGCCATCATTTGTGCAATGTGATCTTCAAGCGAAGCACCTTCAATGTTGTCCTCAAGAGACTCTGTAGAAATGTTCCAATCAAGACGGAGCTTAACGGTAGAAAGCGAAACTTTGGAAAAAGTTACCGCTGCGTTTGTACCATCGTCGGTGATTTCTGTTGCCTTTTGAAGAAGACGAGTTCCAATAGATACTTTGTCAATATCCATTTGTGGCGTCTTCATGCGAACAACCCGTGCGTTTTTCATCAAAACGGATTGATCTGTAACGAAGTCCAAGAATCGGTTGGATTGTTCTGGGTAGAGCAAACCTCCACGACTGGGAACAGCGGCGCTGTTTGCGACAACTGATGTTGTTACTTCATTAGCTTTTGCTAAAATTTCTTCTTGTGTTGCCATATGTTAGTTCCTCCCTTATGACTGATAGCCCAGGGAATTAATTAACTCCTGTGGCAAATATGTGTTTTTCCAAAATGACGGAGCAGATGTCTTTGTAAGAATTTCTGCATCTTCCTCGCCTTCTGGGTCTACACTTTTCTTCGCAGCACCAGCTGCTGAAATTACAGCAACCTTTTCTGTTTGCTCAGCTAAAGCAATTTCTGCTGCATTTAATTTTTCTTGAAGCTCTGAATTTTGAACTTCAAAACCTTTTGAAACTGTGTCAATTTTTTCCTGAACAGCGGCTTCTACTTCTTCTTTAATTGAGGTAGCGAAACTTGCCAGTTTTTCATCAACGACAGCACTCAAGGCATCTTTAAGAACATTAATGTCCATATCTTCCTCCTGTGTGTTTTCGTCTACTTCAACTGAAGTTGAAGCATTTTCTTCTGCGACATCAGGAACAAGCCAACTAACAAACTTTTTTAAAAGATTTAATTTGCCGTTTTCTTGCTCATTCATGTCTGAAAGCATATCATAAGTATTATTTATTTGCAATTCCGGGTCTTGCTGAATAATAGATTCCATATCTTTGATCATCTCCTTAATTATATCAAAATGATTTTCTTCGTGTAGAAGATTATCATTAGTTTTTTTAACAACTTTATTTTTTTTATTTTTTAATGGTTTTGGCATTGTTGGGGATATAAAACCGCTCCTTGCAGGTGATTTTGATGTAGCATTTTGAGTGGTGACTGAAGCATCCTTTTCCATTGCACCACATTCACATTCTTCACAATTACAGGGGAATTCACCGTTTTTTAAAATACTAACAATCTGTTGAAGCAAAGCGTCATCAAAAGATAGATCGTCTTCAAAAGAGTTTTCAAAATCGGCTTTTTCTTTAGTTCTGGCATATCTTTCAAGAAGCCTTCTTCCCTTAGCCGCTAATCTTGCAGCATCTGAGCGATCTTGGGGGACAGGTTCGCCCCACGCTGCTGCTGAAAGAGCTAGGCGTGTTGGTTTGCCATTTGGCTTTTTCATCGGACCAGACGGATTGGTAAAAAATCGTGTAAGAAAAGAACCTTTACGGCGCATTTTTTCTGGAGTATTTGCTGCCCCTCTTACTCCTGGTTTTAGGTTGGCCCCTTCAGTTTGTTTAAAATGACGACGACCGGCCGCGGTCAGCCCTCCGCGGGGGTCTTTTATAGGCTGTTTCTTTTCTACGGGAACATACTCGCATATATCGCCACAGCATTTAAGAGCATATTCCAAACCCCCATTCTCAGTTCTTTTAATTAAATTAATTACAGCCAGAGCATTGGCAGGATTATCCACAAGACTTAATTCACCAAGTTCATATTCTTTAATGACATGCATTTGTCTACCATTATGCATCTTGCCTTCCATCATTTCTTTTTTAATAATTCTTCCACCAATTGAAAATGCTTTTAATGTTCCATCAAGAACTTTTTCCCAAGTGCTTTGTGCACCCTTTGAGATATAAGCAGAAATTTCAATAGCGTTAAATTCATCACCTTCTTCATTGTTAATTTTAATTGGTTTATAAGCAATAGCTTTACCAACAGCAATTGGGCTATGCATTTCACGAATATTGCCAGCCCAATTTTTAAACGCAATTTCAGAAGCAGAAAAATCTACAATGTCACCAACTTTATCTACATTGTCAGCCGTAGCAATACCAGTAACAATTCGTTCTTCTTTTTTGACCATTGTAATGGGGAATGCAATAGAAAATTCACTCATAGTACTATAAGATATTGTAGAACTATTTTATATTAAAAGCAAATTAACCAATTGCAAAAACAGCAAGATTAACGCTTGCTGTAATAACTTGAAATTTTGTATAATCGCCTTCAATTTCAACATAACCACCACCGCTATCTTTAGCTGGTATAACCACCCTTACAGGACCGCCATTTAATTCAACGGTTGCATTAGTTGAGTTGTCTAAATTTAAAAAATTTATACTAGTTGTGTGTTGTCCTACAGACACTAGACCTGTAGCGCTTGAAACTGAAACATTGCTGTAAACAATACTTTCACTCATGTATTCCTCCTTAATTTAACTAACTGACCAAATCGCTGTTTGGTCTAGAATCTTGGTTTTCTCCCCTTTCTGCCTGCGCACCATCAGCACGGGGGTCGCTTGTTGCGCCATCTCCGACTGGAGACTTTGGTGGCTCCGAAGCAGAATTGTTGGAATTGCCAACAGGTGCCCCTGGGCGCTTTATATTATTTTCATTTTCTTCTTTTTTTAAATTTGTTGGGAATGGCAAAACATCGTCACCTAAATGACGCTCAGCCAGTCCAATCTGAGATCTGACTTCATTGGGCGTTAAGACTTCCGTTCTCAAATATCTATCGTTTATTCTTGACTGTATATCCTCATCAACCAAATCAATTTTTTTCAAACGCAAAACAAGCATGTCTGTAAATTCAGAAATAAGTCTGTTAAGTTTTTTTTCAATGATAGATTGATCTGGTCCAATTACTTGCATTTTAAAACTTTTATCTGCATCTCTTGAAACTGCTAAGTTTGCGTTATCATATACACCAACTTTTGGCGCTGGCACCCTGTTGGCGACCAAAATTTCATCTCTGTTGGATTTGCGATATTTATCAAAAGAAGCATCTTGTATACCGGCTTCTAATTTTTCAAATTTAATATCGGTGTTTGCGCCGATGCTCGCTGGAAGGGGAATGACTAGTGTTCCGTGATTTCTTCCTTTTACTTCGTTTTTGAAATAACTAATTAATTCTTGTTTAGATTTGTTACTAAGCTTTGCTCCCTTAAGCACAATTGCGTAACGAGGAATTGCTTTGTTTTCAAAATAATCAATATTGTATTCTTTGGCAAATTTATCTCCGACAATTGCTGCCGCTGCAGAAACTGCTGATGGTATACCGTAATAATTATTATTTGGAGAATAAATTTTAAAATGAATTAATTCATTTGGTTTGGGATCATTATTAATTGGGTCTGGCGTTTTTAAATCTTGAAACTGTCTAAAAAATACTGCTTGAATTTTATTTGTTTTTGCAATTTGTACATAACCATCTCTTTTTCTGCGTACACGAACAAGGGTCGCCGGAACATGACCAATATACCCTACTTTCCCAGAATTGTTTCTTCCTACTTCAAGATAACCATTGCCAACAGACAAAACATCTTGCCAAACACGAACCAAAGTTTCAACCAATGTTTCTTCAATATTTAATTTTTCAAATATTTCTTCCATTTCTTCTTTTAGGTCTTGAATTTGTTGTCTTACTTTTAAAACTTTTTCTTCAGCCCCATGAGCTTTTTCAAGTTTTCTTTTTGCTTTTAATGTTTCTACAAATTCATAACCAAGACCAACTGTATTCATAACTCTTGCATTAATTGATGCATAATGAATTGCGCTTTGATCATAGAGACCAGCCAAAGTGTCTAGGTCGTAGGGTGGAGTAACAATGTCGTATAAAGAATAACCACTAACAACTTCTGGGTCTACAAATTTAGATTTAACACCGTCTTCGCTTTCATATTTTTTATTTAAACGCAAAGCCTTTCTTTTCATTTTTATTGAAAGGTTTTCAATTCTTACAAGACTAAATGGGTCTGTTGTTTCAATTTTATTTGCAAACCCCATATATGTAATATCGTCAAGTTCGTCATTTAACAATATTTCTTCTACTTTTTGCATTTTGTTTTCCATATCACTTTTCCTTATTATTTATTATTAAAATGTTCATCAAACATATCTTCAAAAGGGTCTGCTACAAATCCATCAAGCAGTCTCTCCATTTGGTCTTCTTGTTCAGAGGCAGAAATTTTTCTCCCGCCGGCAACCCATTGAACATATCCATTATCTTCAGAAGTCCAATATTTACCGGCCTCTAAAACTTTTTTTTCAATCATATTATCGCCAACAATTCCTTCTGCGCATAAAACCCCATCTCCGTCTGTCAAAGTTTGTCCTTCTTTTGTAAAATAAACACATACACCAAAACTTCTTTCTGGAACCCACATTGAGTGTTTAGCATTGATTTCGGCGTTCATTTTAAACAGTATACATCATTTTTATTTAAAAAAGAACCAACCTGGACACATAGAGGTGCATTTTAAATAAAATTTGAAACAAAATTATTTAATTGGACAAGATCCAGTTGAGCAATCTTCGGCTTCAATGCTTAAATTGTTTACAATGTCGTTTAAAGGTATTGTTAAATTAATTTTTGCCATTGTTTTATTATAGACCTCTTCTGTAATTTGTTCATACGGGGGGAGGGGAAAATTGTGTTCAGAATGTAACAAAAAAGACACCGATTTAACGCTTTTATCATAATTTTTATAAAGCCATTCTTTAATTGAATCAAGTTCTTCTTTACGATAATAAACCGTTACAGAAACAGCATTATCGGCCCATTCTGTTTGCATTTTCTTGACCCACTCTAGTTGTTCAACAGCGGTCATATTTGCTGCAAGTACGGCATCTTTAGGGGATTTGCACGGAAACTCAACAACATATTTGGTGTGGTCTTCTCTGCCATCAATGCCGATATCCCAAACTACTTTATATCCTCTTTTTCTACACGATTCAACAAGTGGGTCAACTGAACTAAACCTCACCCTGCGGATATAATATTCCGCAAATGCTGGGTGTATGCCTGGGGTTACGCCTGGGAGTAGAGAAAGAGTGCCTGATGGTTGAACTGTCGTCAATCTGATCGAGCGATTCCATTCTTTCTTTTCACTATAGTCTTTATCAAAAGATTTTAAATTGTCATAAACTTCTTTTAACCAAGAAATTTGTTCTTTACTGGATTGCAAAACCCCAGTAACTGATTGACCCAATCTAGCATTTTTATGAGTAATATAATTTGTTTTTTCATACGGGTAGGTCATTCTTGTGATTTGTTTTTGAATCATATATAATAATTGTGAAATTTCTAAAAATTGTTGAAGCGATTCAATGTTCGGTAAAAATATTGTTGCAAGGTTACAAGACTCTCCATCAGCAAGAGCAATTTCTGCGCATGGGTTAAACCCCTCTATGCTTTGATCTAATGATTTTTCATTAAGCCTGCCGTATGTTCTGGCAAGTTTCCTGTTAAGTAAACCATATGGTTCTCCAGTGCCATCATAGCCTTTCCAAAATTCAGGCAAAATTTCATCAAATGAATCTGCATAAATACTGTTATTAGAATTTGATCTCCAGGCAGGAATTTCTCCAGAGCCCCAATTTTTCGCTCGTAAAAATAAAACATCGTCTGGATCGCCAATTGCAATTTGTGCAGAGCGACGAGATGAACCAGAAACAACGACTCTTCCAATAATATTACAAATATCTAATACATCAACAGAGCGCAGTTTTTTACCAATTCGTTCATTAAATACATTGCAAATATCTTTAATACCGTCTACCAATGAGCCAGGACCAGAGGCTGTTCCCCCAAAAGTTTTCACTGGTGCTCCAAACTCGCGAACTAAAATAGTTGAGTATGTAAAAGATTTGCCAGTAACAAAATAAGACTCTAATACTTTATGCAACAGCTCTCGCCAACCCTGTCTAGAGTCAGGAATAATAAAATCTGCGTCTGGTGTTCTTTCGGCTGTAATGAATTTAACATTTTTTATTTTTGGTAAATCATGAATTTTCGAACGCTCTACCGAAAAACCAACACCTCCACCAAGCATCAAATAATCAAATAATAATTCAAAATCTTCAATTTTTTCAATATTTGTAAAAAAACAATTATTTAGCGAAGTTCCAGAAAACGACTTAACCAGCGGAGTTCCAAGTTGCCACAAAGACCTGCCAGAAACAGAACATCTTAAATTAAACATATGGTCAAATAATTTTTCAGCTTCTTGTTGCGTAAAATTAACACCAATCTCAACAGCGCCATCTATGATTCTTTTAATAGTTTCTATCCATGTTTCAGATTTATTTGTTTCATTATTTTTTCTACTGTAAGTTCTAAGATAAACAATTTCACCTAAACCACTAAAACCCCAAGGAGGGGTTTTTGAGTAATAAGAATTAATAAATTTATCTGTTAACAATGTCATGTTCCTCCGCAATTAAGATTAAAATTATATCAATGAAAAAAATTTAAAACAATAAAAAATACTTGGGTTAAATAGAATTTTCGTAAAAATTAACCCTTTCAATAATTTTATCTGCAACTGACAACCAAGAATGATCTTGATGTAAAATTTTTGCTGATTTGATAGAATGTTTTTTAAATTCATCATATTCAGATACAACATTTTCCATAAGATTAAGAAGTTCTTCATAGTCTGGATATGCCCACATTCCAGTATCTTCTTTGTATTGCAAACTATTCCATTCTGCTGTTCCAAAATTACATGTTAATGGAATTGAGTATTGTGCAAAATCACTGCAGCCGGTTGCATTGCTGACAATCGTTGGCATCCCTGTACATATAGACTCAAAAGGTATCATTCCAAAACCTTCACCATTTGTTGGGTAAACAAGGCAATGACATTTGTGATACAACTTAACAAGATCTTCTGTTGATAAGTTCTCTGGAATTCCTAAAATTTGTGGATGTTGATACGCTGGAACTAATTGATTATCAACATAACATTCGGCGCTACAAAAGTTATTATATTTTAAAATTAATTGAAAATTTAAATCTCCATCATATAATTCTAAAAATGCATCAACAACCATTTGTGCATTTTTTCTTTTTGAGTCAGCTCCAATATGTAAAAAAATAAATTTATCAATCACTTCTCTATCTATAATAGAAAATTCTGAGGATATGCCGTGCGGTATAACATGGATATTTGGGTGTACTTTATTTTTTATGTAAACATCTTTAACAAAATTAGATGTAGCCCATATTTCATCCATTAAACTCATGTTGTAAAACCATCCAGACGGAACTTTAGTGGACTCCCAAGGGGTGTAGCCAATTTTAAATTTATTATGCATTTGATAGTAATGCGGTTGACAAAAATTAATATGAAATGCAATTTCGTTTCTGTTATAAAATACAGCCATGTCTTTTTCTTTTAGCGCGTTAATAATACTCAAAGCCGCATTGCTGTATCCTTGGCTGTACCAGGGCAAACCGCTACTGTCGTAATTACCGGGACTAAACCAACTAATTTTTTTCATAAGAGTTATTATTTTTTTGTTTTTTTGGTGGTTGATGTTTTTGAATCAAAGTTTAAATATTTTACACCATTTTGAACAAGAGATTCTGCTTGTTCAGAAGAAATTTCGCAAGTAACTGGAATGTGGCTAAACATACATTTTGAAGCAGCCATCCAAAATCCATTCATATGAACAATGGATATTTGCTGTGGGTCAACTATCGCAGCCCCGCTGTAATCATCGGATTCAACAATTGCTATGATTTTCATGACCAGAGTATATCATCAATATTATTATCCAGAGCGGTATACAAGTATATTAGTTATAGAATAATATATAAGTATTCTAGATTATTAGTATACTTAGTATTCTCGCATACTGGGTATGCGAAGCATATCACAAAAAACAGAACAAAATGAATTTTTGTATATTTTTTTTCAAATACAAGATTTTTGTTAAAAAGTGTGAGATGATGGTACACATGACAGCTGGATTTATTTTATATCTCATTTATACATTTTTTAATGCTTGGTGTATTAAAACTGCGATCAATTTAGGGTTTGATCACAACATAGGCTGGAAGTCTGCGCTACTGTTTTCTTTTATTTCCAGCATGTATGTAATCTTGCATAAATATAGACCAACCAATGTTAAAAATTAATGAAATTAATTTTAATTATTTAAAAAATAAAAAAGTATTAGTATTAAGTGATACTTTTGTACCTCATAAATATATAACAGATTTTATTAAACTATTACATAGTTCTCAGATTTTTATTTATATATGCCCAGCAACAACATCTGGATTTGTAAAATTGTGGATGAAATTACACTTAGACAAAAAAGTTAAAATTATTAAAGATAAACATTATAAAATGTTTTTTACTAAAGATATTGATGATTACGAAATTGTTATTATCTTTGGCAAAAAGAAAAACAAAGAACAAGAGTTGTTGCAAAAATTATTAAAGAATATGATAGTGTCATATAAGAATATTACAGTTGTTACTCAAAAAGGAATTGATTGTGATGAAAATTACGCCCTATGACGGAAATGAAAATTTAGAAGACATTGAAAGTCTTACAATAGTAATTAAAAATGTGCCGTTTGAAGAAGGGTTTGTTCCTGCTTTTTTCATTCAAAGCCCAAGCGAAAACTATGAGATGACATTAGATGAGTTAAATTGTTTAATGGATGGTGTTGAAATTGCTCGCAAAAGTTTAGACTCAATTATTGCTTACATGTTACGAGATTTATTTAATAAAGAAGATAAACAAAAGGAGGATGAAGAATGATATTGGGCGGTCTTAAAAAAAATTTCCCCTACCCAGAAAAATTATGTCCGTATTGTAATAAACCATTAATTGCAGTTAATGCAATACATTCGGCAGAAAATATATATAATTTTAAAGTTTTATATTTTGATAACAACATAGACTGCCCTGCTTACGATGAGGGAGCTCGGCTTGCCTATGCTAGAATTTATTATTCTTCACAAGAGGCTTATAATGCCTTTTATAATGTTGAAATACCAGTGCAAAGGTGGTCGCAAAAGTATTTGTATTCTATTTACAAATAAGTGTGTTAAAATAGTTAATTATGCCAATTAATTCCTGTTCTGAAAATGGTAATCCTGGTTACAAGTGGGGAGAAAAAGGCAAGTGCTATACATATACAAAAAACGATAAAAAATCTATGCAGGAAGCAAAGAACAAAGCCAACCTACAAGGCGTTGCAGCTAGAATTAATGGTTACGAAGAAAAATCTAATGATGCCGCCCAAACTTTAAATACAAAAGATCAATTGAAAAAAAATTTAAACACATGGTTTCGAGAGCGCTGGGTTGACATCTCTCGGCCAAAAGCCGGGGGCGGGTATCACCAATGTGGTAGGTCAGACGCCAGTAGCGGTAAATATCCAAAGTGTGTTCCGGCGGCTCGTGCTGCAAGAATGTCTTCTGCGCAAATTGCATCCGCCGTTAGGCGGAAGCGCCGTGCCGAATCAACTCAATCCAGGCAGGATAAGAAGCCAATTAATGTGTCTACAGATATTGAAAAAGCATCTCGAAATGTCCCAACTAACCCTTCTCTGTATGCCAGAGTAAAAGCTGAAGCTAAAAGAAAATTTGATGTTTACCCATCAGCATACGCAAATGCTTGGTTGGTGCGAGAATATAAAAAACGAGGTGGCGGATATAGAACGGTTGCAAAATCTGAAGATGTAACCAATAAGGTTGCCGACGATCTTGATCAACAAGAAGCAATATTGGCAGACCTGTTGATTGAGCTTACAGAGAAGTATGGAAAGTTTAATGAAGACGGAATAGGGGTCTGGGCTGGATATGACTCTCCAGAAGAAAACGATGTTGCCGATATCGGGGTTAAATGTCAAAATTGTATTTTATATGCAGGCAATGGGGTTTGTAAGATTATTGAAAAAAAAGTAGAAGATGAAGGCAAGTGTAGGTTTGCCATTATCCCAGACGGGGTGGTTGAGACAGATAAAGAGATATATGATATGCTTAGAACGGTATCTATGGATACAAGGAGTTTTATGAAAGATAATATGAAAAAAATGATTAACGATCATTTGACAATGAAATCTTGGCATGAAGTGTCTGCCAAAGCAGCCGCTGAACAGATGCAAGATCACATTAAAGCCGCAGCTTGGCACGACTCTCAAATTAATGTAATTAAAGGGATGATTACAGAAGTACCGCTAGACCCGGAAAAGAAAGCACTTTCTATCCCAGCAGGTGGAGCCTCTTCTGTCCCAGCATCTCGTAAAGAAAAAGATAGCGCAAGGCAAGTCCCATTGGACCCAAAAACTCTTAGAAAAAATGATTTAGTTGATATGCTTATCAACCATGAAGAGCAATACGGGAAATTTGATATTCCAGTTGAAGATGTAGCCAATTTTTTATTTGAGCAATAATTAAAAAATGGAAACAGAAATTGTTGTTGCAATAATTACTATAATTGGCGGTATTATGGTTGCTTTAATTCAACAAAGTAGAAAAGAAAATAAAACCGATCACAATATAGTTGCAGCAATGATTAAAGATGTTCATAAAGATGTTGTTAAAGTAGAAGATAAGTTAGAACATGTTGAAGTAAAACTAGACGATCATATCAAAGAACACAAAACGACCCTAGCCCCTAAGCCTACAGTAATAAAAAGAAAATAATTTTAAATAACCAGTCCTGGTTCGGTTTATTTCGCAAGATTAAGCCAAATATGGGGTTGGTTATTTTTTTTATAAAACGGCAACATTTTCTATTTTGGTGTGGTAGAGTGTTTCCAACAAGAAAGAAGGATCATAATGGACACCCAGGAAAATATTGAAATTAATGATTTTGTAATTACCGAACAAGAACTAGAGTCTAAGTTTGCTCAATTAATGAATACCGTAAATAAGCCACTTGATTCAGACAACGAAAGAGCTGCAAGCGCTGTTATTTTTGGTTTTTATAAAAACTGGAGTTTGGACAAAACAGTAAAGTACTATAGCCTTGATGCTACTTTGGCAAAAACATATTGGAAACATTTTAATTTTAAATTAAAGGAAGGAGGTAAAACTATGAGTAGAACAAAAACCAAACAAAATAATATTGTAAGTTATTTGGAAAAAAATGTTGGGCAAGTTGTAACACCCGCAAAGGTATCAACGGATGTCAGCATCTCTCTCCCAACATTTTACAATTTCTACAACGCTAACCGTCAATTCTTTAAAAAGGTTAAGCGCGGTCAGTTTGAAATTGTAAATCCAAAAGAACAACGAGAATCAGAATTAAATTCATAATAAAGAAGCAGCCATTTTTTAAGGAGTGACATGACAATAGTAAAACAGCCAATCAATAATAATTCAGTCATAACTTGGGAAATGGCTGCTTTTAATTCTGCCGAAGAACTTTACGACAATATAAACACATTTAATAAAAATAAATCTTATACTTTACGGTATGTTATTGACCATTACATAAATTCAAGATTTTATTTGGATGTTGATGGAACAAATAAATTTGCAGAACATAAACATCTTTGGACATTGCTTTCTTCAAGCGCACTAGATATTGCAAAACAGTTTG
>Ga0194134_10004591_pt1 | contig 13722 bp, 9 predicted proteins | sample TA2KigOff0mmetaG_FD_148602 | JGI IMG/M metagenome (GOLD analysis project Ga0194134, IMG submission 148602) | Freshwater microbial communities from Lake Tanganyika, Tanzania - TA2015056 Kigoma Offshore 0m | ecosystem: Environmental > Aquatic > Freshwater > Lake | place: Tanzania: Lake Tanganyika... | reverse complement strand
ACTGCGTGAAGGGACCAAGAAATCCCACACCATGGCCGAGAACACCGGCTTTGTGAGCTGCTTCCTCAAGGGCGTGGTGGATAAGGCCAGTTACCGCAAGCTCGTGGCCGACCTCTACTTCGTGTACTGCGCCATGGAGGAGGAGTTCGTCCGCCTGAAGGATCATCCGGTGCTGGCGCCGGTGGCCTTCCCGCAGCTCAACCGCCGCGAAGCCCTGGAGCGCGATCTGGCCTACTACTTCGGGCCAGATTGGAAGGCTCAGATCCAGCCCTCCCCCTCGGCCACGGCCTACGTGCAGCGCATCCACCAGGTGGCCCAGGAGTCGCCGGAGCTGCTGGTGGGCCACCACTACACCCGCTACCTGGGCGATCTGTCCGGCGGCCAGATCCTCAAGAACATCGCCCAGAAGGCCATGAACCTGGGCGACAGCGACGGCCTGCACTTCTACGACTTCGACGCCATCGACGACGAGAAGGCCTTCAAGGGCACCTACCGCGCCGCCATGGACACCCTGCCGATCGATCAGGCCACCGCCGATCGCATCGTGGAGGAGGCCAACAACGCCTTCCATCTGAACATGAGCATGTTCGAGGAGCTGGAGGGCAATCTTGTGGCCGCCATCGGCAAGGTGCTGTTTGGCTTCCTCACCCGCCGCACCCGCAGCGGAAGTACCGAAACCGTCACAGCTTAAGTGCGCCAACTTCGCATTCTTGTCCCCGGCACCACGGGCCGCTTCCGTTGCGGGGGTCTGTTAGTCGAGCTGCAGACAGCAAGTTTGTTGAGTCAGTTGATGCCGGTGTTGCTTGTCACCTACCGGCAGAGAGAATCTGGACATCCGTACTTGCCAGACTTACTAAGGAGTGAGCAAGCTGGTTTTGGGCCTGATCAGCCGCTGTGGTTAGTGAGCTGGGGCTTTGATGTACCAAGGCTTTTGCGTATACTAAAGGGCCGTAATGTTGCTTATCACGCACATAGCACGGGCTACGGTTTTGATTTGCCTCCAGGAATTCCTGTTCTGGCCGTTAGCCGGAACACCCTGGGTTATTGGGCTGACCGCAATCCAAGAAATCCCATCTTTTACATACCCAATGCACTTGCCTCACATTGGATAGATCGCGGAGCAAGACGAGAAAATCAAATGAATTTAGACATAATAGATGGCAATCATCAACGCAGACCAATCGACGTTCTCGTTCAGCAGCGTAAGACTAGCGATTATGTCCTTAACCAACTCGTGCCAGCATTACGCGCAAAAGGCTACCGTGTTGAGGTTCAGACCGGCTGGGTACATGATTTAGTTGATTTGTTTAATAGTTCAACAATCTACATTTATGATTCGGCTGATTATTGGCGAGCAAGAGGTCTAAGCGAGGGTTTTGGTCTTCCCCCTTTAGAAGCACTGGCGTGTGGCTGTGTCGTATTTACTAGCTTTAATCACGCGCTTTCAGATAACTTAGACCCAGGAATTCTCGCTCATCAAATTGGTTTTGGTTCCCTAGAAGCAGACTTAGATCGTATAGAGTCAGCAGTCAACGATCCTGAAGTATGGGCTGCACATCCTGATGCACTGCGGGCGCTTCTCGCAATAACCTCTCAAAATAGTTTGCTCAATAGATGGAGACTGGCTTTGAAAGAAATAGATCAGCATTGGACACGCACCAATTCAGCTTCAACACCACTAAGAACTAAACCATGTTGGCAGATTCGGCTTCTTAACCGAGTAAATCTTTTGAAAGAACGGTTCCTGCGGATTTTGGGACAATCACTTTGCTGACTGGCATCATCTCACCTTTAAGACTTCTAAGTTTAGTTACCATTATAATAACTGTTACTCGAGGCATGTCCGGTTTAAATCAGGCTATACGAGTTGATATTCGCAGTAAAACACTTGGTCAGCTCATTGAGCTGCTTAAATTTCTACCTAAGCAGCGATTACGAGATCTAAGCATATTACTATCTGTTTCAGCAATAGCTAGTATTTTTGATCTGGTTTTTATTGGGCTTATGGCGCGCCTTGTGAGTGTCTTGAGTGGCGCAAGTTTGCCAAATAAGATCCCTCAAATAGCCTTTTTTGGAGGTAATCTAACTAATCAAAGCTTATGGATAGCGGCATTGCTAATCATTTCAGTATGGTGTTCAAGTGCGCTAAGTCTTTTTGTCAACTCATCTCAAGCATTCCTTAGCGCTCAAATATGGTCGGATTATGGTGATCGAATCTTCTCCAATATTGTTTTTCAACGTCTTGAATATTTTCAAGATCAGAAATCAGCAAATTTACTAGGAAGAATCAATCTAATTCTGGGCCAGATCTCTGACCGTATAATTTCACCATTACTTCTCATACTTTCGAGCATTCTTTCCTCACTTGTATTGCTGATTGGAGTAACATTCGTATTAGGCCGTTCAGTCCTTTTTCTTTTCGCATTCTTATTTTTATCATATGCACTGATTTCCATTGCCATTATTCCCCCACTTCGATTAGCATCAAAGCAGAAGCTACGGTTCGTAGTTAATGTTAATTCTATATTGCTCGAGTCATTTCAAGCAATTCGTGACATACAATTATATGGAGCCGAGAAGTTCTATATAAGAAAGTTTTCTCTCGCTGGTCACCGAGGTAAAAAATATGATAGAATATCTCGGCTTTTACCTGAAATACCTCGATATATAGTTGAACCAGCAGGCGTAACTTTTATATTAGCATTTTTATTTCTCCCAGCACTGACAATCGGAAATGCTCAGGCTATTCGCGAGGCAATACCTGAAATTGCCGCACTATTGCTTGCAACGTTTAAGCTCTCAAAGCCTGTTCAAACTATATTTCGTTCAATTAACAAGTTCCGTGGTGGACTCCCCGAAATCTCAGATGCCATCTTGCTGCTAGGTCTTAAACCAGAACGATTGTTGGTACGCCAGCCATTTGCTCCAAGTCCTGCAGGAATATTTCCTAAGCATACTATCCAACTTGACAATGTATCTTATAGATATCCTCAAGCAATAAATTGGTCAGTCAAAGACTTGAATATCATTGTTCCAGTTGGTGCAAGAGTCGCTCTTGTTGGTAGTACAGGGTCTGGTAAATCTACAATAGTGAATCTATTAATTGGCCTATTTCAACCACACCAAGGATGTGTACTGCTTGATGGTATACCAGTTCAGGATGCGGAGTTGCATTCATGGCAAGCATGTTGTGCATTTGTTCCACAACATATAACTCTTCTAGACGCAAGCGTTAGAGAGAATATTGCTTTTGGTGTTGATCCTAATCTCATCGATGATGATGAGATCTGGGAAGCTTTAGAGGCAGCCCAACTACACGACTATATCGCTGCTTTGCCCTATGGTATCTATACTCTTATTGGAGAGAATGGGGTGAGGTTATCAGGTGGCCAAAGGCAAAGACTGGCACTTGCCCGTGCGTTCTTTAAACGAGCGCAGCTACTTGTTCTTGATGAGGCTACGAGCGCCCTTGACAGTAAGACTGAAAATCAGTTGATGAGCTCCCTAGAGGTCATCGGTAGGAGATGTACAACAGTTGTGGTGGCTCATCGTCTAAGTACAATAAGAAATTGCGATCGAATATATGAAATAGCCAATGGATCTATTAAAGCTGTTGGAAATTTTACTGAGCTTGTAAATCAGTCTCCTTCATTTAAAGAGTTTGTAACTTTGGGAAATGGCTGATATAATCTTCCTATCCACGGCAGACTGGAATCATCCACTTTGGACAAATAAGCAGCATGTTGCAAAAACACTTGCGGCCTTTGGTCATAGGGTCTTATATATAGAGTCTCTTGGTTTACGAGCTGCCCGAAGTAATTCAAATGACATAAGTAGAGTCTTTAAACGGTTTAAAGCTGGGTTGCTTCCTCCAAGACAGGTTGAGCAAAATCTTTGGGTATGGGCACCCCTAGTTTTGCCTGGCGCGAAAAGATCTTTTACTATATTCTTTAATCGAGTCCTTTTTTCCGCGGGTCTTTTCTTTACTCGTAATCTTTTGCGTTTAAGTACTGACTGGCTTTGGACTTATAACCCATGCACATTTCTGTATATGTCGCCTCATAAGTATTCACGTCTGATTTACCATTGTGTTGACGATATTAACGCACAGCCTGATATCTTTATACCTGGTTTTACGGCTTTAGAAGAAAAGCTTTGTAGACACGCTTCTATAATATTCGTCACATCGCCATCGCTTCTTAGTAGTCGCATGCAATACAATAGCAACATATATTTCTTTCCAAATGTTGCGGACCATCAGCTTTTTGCTAAAGCATTGCAATCTAAAATACCAAAACCGGATGATTTAAGGGGCATTAATAGCCCTAGGATTGGATTCGTTGGTGCCATCAGTGGCTACAAGATCAATACTGAGTTAGTGTACGATGTGGCTTTTGCAAATCCTCAGTGGTCATTTGTTCTTATAGGCCCGATTGGCGAAGGCGATCCAGATACTGACGTCAGTATGCTCACTGAATTAAAGAATGTCTATTTTCTTGGCACTAAGCCATATAATGCACTTCCCCTTTATCTCGCACATATTCATGTCTCTATTCTCCCATTAAACTTTAATCAATATACAGATTCAATGTTTCCAATGAAATTCTTTGAATATCTCTCAGCTGGTCGCCCTGTTGTTGCAACAGCTATAAAATCCCTTGAGCCTTATAAGGATATTGCATTACTAGCTGAGCCGACTGTAGGTGAATTTGAACATGCAATTTACATAGCAATTAATACAGACACAGATCAAAAAAGGCTTGAACGTTCTGAATTTGCAAGTATCTATAACTATACTTGGAGAACAAGAGAGATGTGCAATCTAATTGGCAACCTTCCACCAATTGAGCTATCAGTATAAACCTAGCTAGAACATAGGTTAGCATTCTTCTCTGACAAGAGAAAATACCAACAAAGTTTTCATCATATCTAACTATAAGCTTACAACCTATCTTAGTACCAATATTATAAATGAGGGTGATGGAATAATTCCTTTGATCCCTGACCTTAACGGTCAGAACTTTTACTATTGAGCATACCGTACTACTCTATAGAACATCTCGATAACGTCATCATAGATAATAACCGTTGCCTTCATCAGCCACGAGTTTTAAAGGATCTCCAGATATTATGGATGTTCAAAAGCCCCGAACTTGGCACAAAAGAGGCAATCAACCATTTGATGAACTCAAAAATCCCCAGTGCTTGCGGATATGGGGCCATAAACCGTATAGAAGCTTTCCTCATATTCGCAATTCTGAGTTGTATAAACCATAAAAGACTTTTTCTGTTAGCAAGTCGCATGAGTGCCCGTTTTTCTTTAAAGCCCCATGTATCTGGCAACTTCTTTCGACCATTGACTAATTCATCTACCATAACCACTATTGGATGAATGTCTGTTAATAATTTGCAATTTGCCACAACACTACTGTTGTCTCTTCTATATTTTGTGGTTATGTTGCACGAAAATACGACTGGTGAATCTCGAATAAGAAGCTTTAACCAAAGGGCATGATCCCCCGCACGTTTTATCCCGTTCTCTGGGAAACCACCACTATCAATCAGCAGGCTCCTCCTGATCACCATTGAATTAGTATGAAATATATCTTTTGTAGAATATATGTCGAGAACATCAATCGCGCTCATTCTTGTCGTTCGTTTTATTGACACTTCTTCGGATCTGCCACCCTTTTCCTCAACAAATCCAGTGCATAGTATACTGGTATTCGCATATTTTGATATAAGCTCGGCACAAGTACTCAAGTGATTCTTCATCCAAACATCATCAGCATCAAGAAATGCTATCCAGGTCCCCTTAGATAGTCTTACACCTAGGTTTCGTGCGGCATACCCTCCATAGCCAGGTTTCAGCCCCCCTCGCTTGACAACGCGTAGTTTGGGATTGTTTGACTCAAGAATTAATTCCAGTCCACCATCAGTTGAACCGTCATCTACAACAACAACTTCGTATTCACAGAAGTCTTGCCTCTTGATACTCTCTAAAGCTTGAAGAATAAAGCCTCTTTTGTTATATAACGGAATAACTATGCTAAACTGTGGATTCACGCTTCAGAACTGCTTGTTATGCGAGGGGCTAATTAGAAATACATCCTTATCTACAGCAGTTATTGAAGGCATATTTATTGAAACGCCTAATTTTACATAACAGCTTATTATATTTGTGAGTTGAGTGCGAGATAAGCCTGGAAACTTCTGTTGATTTAACAGGTATAAGCGCTGCTTCCTCCGCAGGTAGTCAAAAGGTACCCAATGTGGCATATGCTTGTAAAGTAATCTGATACAGTAAGCTATTAATCTTGTTGCCAAGCTCCGCTTAACCGGAGCTAGTCTCTGTGTGATTACTCGCAGCGAATACTTATTGGTCATATGATTAGACAAAGTCTTTATAATCCTCTCACATGCATAAGGTTCATCGCTATTGGCTATAAAGCGATTGACAAGTTGTCTTTTGTATTCAGCTCTCTCATTTTGAAGTATAGGAAGATTATGCTGATGCATGCTGAATTGCTGTTGAACAACATTTAAAACCTGATCAACACTCTCCTGCTCATCACTGACTCTGTTGGCAAAGCTATTACGATTACTCATATATTCCGGAACATAGGCTATCACTTGCCTACCTAAAAGAAAAGCTTCAATTCCTGTTGTACAACCAGAGTGAATAACAACAGTTGAAGCCAGAATCCAGCTATTTGCACTACCCTCATGAATAACATATAATCCTGGATGGTTCCCAAAAAGCCTTTTCCAGTAGTTATGATCCTCTGATGGATGTGGCCTAATTACAACCTTAATGTCCATCGCAAGAATCTTAGTAATCAAATATTGATAATCGCTAATGAGGCGCTGCTCACTCTTGATATGCATCTTCCAGGTATTTTGTTTTTCAGGAGTGTCTGCCCTTCCTGTTTGCACCATTCTCGTTACAAAGTTACCGTATGAAGGATGCGGATTGGCAATTGAAAAGCTTGTGTTAACCAGAACAAACCTATCTCCAATCCTCTTCTTGATTTTGACTACACTATCCTCGAACACCTGACGGTAAGGATTCTTAAGTATGTCAAATCTAGGATTACCAGTTATAACAAGATCGACTCCATTGGTGTCTCGATATCTTTTGATATCTGACGCTTGCTGTATGCCATTTGCAAAATATATTTTTGTTAGCTTTAATGAATTAATGCCTACCTTAAGATCGCAGTATGATGAACCTTTGCCATCATTGTAGACCATTCCTTCTTCGCACAGGCAGCTAAGTGTATGACCTGATCTGTAGAGCGGGAGAATCCTTTTCTCATATTTTCTGTCTGGTATACTAATTTCTAGATGAGTTCCCGGAGGGCATTTCTTCATTATATCGCATACCCTTGATTGCTTCCCAATAAGTACCGCCCAACCCTCCGTTGTCGCCATTAATGCGAGCAGTACTTTGCCGTAAAGCTCGCGATTTATTGTTTCAATAGGCAAAGACAATAAAGAGTAGCTTGTATCCTCGACTTCACTTCCTCCCATCAATCTTAATTGTTTTAGTACAAAATTACTGATCATATCAAGCGTTATCCCCCTGAGGAATGTACATCATATCACCACCACACTCGTGCTACGAACCCAATTAGCTTGTGCAGGTCGCCTGAGTATGACACAATAAGTCCACTTCATTTTATTCTCTACGATATTATTTGCCCAAGTGACTCCTAAGTCATAATACAGTCACTCATGATTACTTCTCTCTATCTATGTCTAACCCCCAGCACTTGCGAACCCTGGCTTGTTTGGCATTCTAAATGTGTGGTCAAAACTAAGCATCAATATATATATTAATAAGCATTGCACAACCACCAAAGCTAGTCTATATAAATAGCATAAATCGCAAGATGAAATAACACAGCTTCCAAGATATCAACCAAGATATCAACCAAGATATGCTTACTAAACTCTAATCTCCCTTATATATTTAACCCCTAACATGCATCCGACCTCTCCGAATAAGTAGAGCGTATAAAAAGCAAGGCATATTACTATTGCCTCAGGTATTCTCCACATATCCAGACTTACCCTACCCCTAAACCACAGAATCTTTACCACTCCGCGCATATTATTTATCGTAAAGCGTATTATAGATCCAGGGAAGCTTTTTGATAGGCCTTTACTTCTTTCATATCGGTCACGACCTTGGGCTAAACCCCGATCAACAAAGTTTCTCCCTGGCAACGGAGCCGGATGCCTTACTATTGCATCGTCACTCGCGTAGAGAGAGATTCCTGTTGATACCAGATTCTCTGCTAAAGCAAGGCACGCGCCTCTAGATGTATTAACGCTTGTTGGAAACGGGTATTCAACTGCAGTCTTTCTTTTCATCGCAATATTATTGGCAAAGAAATGTGTTGTTGTCTTCGGCAAGCATGTATTACTGTGACCTGTGATTGTCTTTGCAGGTACCGGAAAAAACCAAAATAGAGCAAAAGCCTTGCTATAAACATTGCTTTGCTCTATATAAGCTTTTCCACAGCTTATTTGCACCTCGGCCGCTCCAAAAGGTTTTAGTATATTTGTAAGCCACCCTGCCTCAGGAATCACATCACTATCAACGAAAACTATTATGCTACCATTTGCATAACTTGTGCCTGAGTTTTTAAGCTGGTAGTAATGCTGTCCGTCAAAGTTCATGTATCTCCATAAGATATCACTCCTTAAGGCAATAGGTGGTTCCTCCAAAATAGACTGTTTTGTGTTTGCGCATATAATTATTTCTTTGCAACTATCTTGTTGATTTGCCTGATTGATCACAATCTCAAGCATTTTTTTAGCCCGAGATTCTCCTGCAAGCATCACATTTTCCCATTCTACCACGATTGTTACTGATTCGTTCACCAGTTGCACCACTCCTTTCCTAGAGTACACTGACATCTTACTTGACTTTGGGAGCGAAAAATCTTTTTCTTAATTTGTGTCTGATCTTGCCAAGAACCCCCCTGAATATTGGCTTTATATATCTAACACCTATGCCAGCGACTTTAGACTTATCAATCTCATAATTTGCACGCTCATAACCCATTGCATCCATCAATACTTCAGTCTCTTGCTCGATTCTGTACTGCTCCCAAGTACCTAACTCTTTCTCCCAGGCCTTGACCCTTTCTTGCTTGGGCATTTGCCCCACAAGACGATGTTGATATTCAGTGTAACTTATTAAGAACTTTGAATTCGGTACAGCCATTATAGTTTCTCTTTGAAGGTTAAAACGTTGTGCAATCCCACTAATTGTCTCTTCCATATTCTCGCATAGATCCTCGTATCTTACTGTAATTAGTTTTTCGTTTATTAAGCCCGCCAGGGCTAATCCCTCTGTTACTCTCCCATTCCACAGTTTTGCAACTCCCTCAATGTTTGATGGACCCCAATTCAGTTTAAGCATCGACGCCGCGACTGCCCTAGGATCTCGCACAATATGTATAAATCTTGAATTCGGAATCATTTTCAACAGCGATAGACCCGTCTCTATGTTTTGAGGTGTGTGATCAATCCATGTACGCATTGTCCTAGATTGTTTCGAATCTGAGCCAAATTTAGCGGCTAGCTGAAGCATTACTCTCCCAAAATGCTTTAACCTCATTTGATCATACAACTCGATACCTGATAATTCGACACTCCACTGCCGGAAACGGATGTTGTTTTCGAGAAATCTTCTCAATTTCTTCCCCTCTATAGTATTAGAGGTTGATCTTCTCAACTTCTTGATGACTTCCTGCTTAAATTGCGACTCTGGTGTCACTACGCACCCTCCTGCAGCTCCTAGTAAACTTGCAAGCAGCGTTGTTCCACTCCTGGGGCATCCCCCAATAAAAATGGCCTCGGGGACTGAATCCGTTAAACTTGACATCTGTTCAATTAAATGCCTTAACTTTCTCAGTCTTCTTGGCAACATTACCAGATTCCATTCCTTTTTCAGCTATTCCTTTGCAAATCGAACACGTTTCTGACTTCTCCAATGCGCTTTACATTGTTTCTGGCACACTCCCTAGCCATTCAAGCTCGGTCGTTGCCTTTTCAATCATTCGCGATGAGATCTTTTATCTACCGGCTTTCCTTGAATACCATAGACGTTTAGGAGTTCATCATTTTATTTTTCTCGATGATGGGTCTACCGATGGTACTTTTGACTATTTATGTTTACAGCCCGACTGTCTTTTATTGAGATCTCAAGTTAAATATTCTCAGATTATTTTAGCCAAGGATCTTTCAGGTCGTATTTCTAAGCGCCGAGCATGTTATTTCCTCAAGCAGTATATTCCCGAATTATACTTACATGACAAGTATGTTCTTTCCCTTGATGCGGATGAGTTCCTAGTACTACCACCCTGTTTCCCCGATCTCCCCTCCTTAGTTACCTATTTGTCCTCCAGAAATATTCATACTATTGCTGCATCTCTTATTGAGTTCTATCCCAGATATCTTTCTGACCTATCTCGCCATACCACTGCATCATGTTTCGACCATCTTCTGCATGTAGCACCACTCTACGATCATCTACCTTTGCTTCGGCCTCGTTTATTCGGTGGTTTCAGAGTCGTTAACCAATCTGCATCCACAAGGATTTTTACTAGCGCTCATATTAAATCCCCTTACACGACCACCCCTTATAAGATACCTTTATATTTGCACAATTCAAATTGGATTGTCGGTAGTCATAATGCCAAACGTAGACCTTATCGTCACATATTGCTTGCTTTATTTCATTTTAAGTTTACTCACGACTTGTATCGTCGAACTATCGCAGCCATAAATCTAAAATCCCATTCACAAGGTAGCAGAAAATACGAATGCTACTCCAGGCTGTTTATTCAATATGATCAATCTTCATACGAGCTCACATGTTCTCATTCTAGAGAATATTTTTCCCCAGAGCCTCTAATGGACATCGGGCTCATGCGCTTCCGAGGCTGTTAACAATTAATTTATCATCTATATCCAGTTATTCTATCTCTGTTGGCTTATAGATTTTTATGCTTCGCCACATCCCATAGTCTCCATGTGGAAAGTTATCTTGTCTAGGGTATGATCTTATCTGTTGATACACTGGCCGATTAAATTCGTTCTCTTTAGATAGCGTAAATGCCCCCAGCCTTATTAATGTCTCTCCGCTGTTTCCCCTGCTAGATGTAATTATGTAATCTATTCCGCTAATAACCGGCTTCGCAGTTTCTCCAAGTTGGGATCTCACTCTTGGCCTTGGATAGCAGCTCGCCTGAGATGTTACTGATACCTCCTTCTCCGATCGATAATCAACATCGCATATTCTCCTTACTGTACCATTTTCATTAAATGCATATAACACAGCTTGGTCATCTTTTATTTTGGGAAACAGACCATCTTGGTCTGATTCTGGTTGCCATAATAATATCTTGCTCCCTGTTGGGATATTGTTCATTATCCATCTTTCTGCTACTTCCATTGATGGCACTATTGAGCGCACTTGGTAAATATCAATAATTGCTTGATAATTATTGGCTATTACACTGCCTCCAATAATACATGTTGCTATTACTCTTGCTGTTCTGTTCGAGTTTGTTGTAATCTGGAAATTGAATGGCAAGCTTATTCTCGATGTCTGGTATACTATAATCGTTGAGATCATTGGTGTGATTGGAACTAGCCAGGTCGCATTCCACCCCCTAGTCGATAGGAGTGTTATACCTAGATAGCATATAAGAACTATTGTTACGGCATCGTACCCAGGATTGAGCTCCTTGCTCAAACTATCTTTATCACCATTTATTATCTTAAAGGTTTTCGCGATCAACGCGATCAAGTAGATTATTATTATTATCACAAATACTATTGTCGCTATCTCACCAAAGCTGTAACGTAATGCATCGTTAATCTGTTCTAGGCTTCTTATTGGGTTCCAATCAAATTTCTTTTTCGTTGCCTCCCATGCAAGATCCCTTACAACTTGTGATATATCAAGCCACATGTATGGTGACATTACAAAACTTGTTGTCGCGCACCAAATCATCATTTTCTGTATAGCTTTTACTTTACATTTAGTTGAGGCTCTTGTTCCGCATATGGCTAATACCTCGGCCAGCAATAGGCTTCCTGCTAGATACTTATAGGTTATGCCAATGCCAGCTACTATTCCTAGTTTCATAGAATCAATGTCTAAACGATTCTCTTTGTACGTTCTCGCGATAAAAGTTGTGCCAACTAGGAGTACTATTGTTAAAATATGATCCGCCCTTAGTCTATTCGCGTGTGTTATGAAGACCGGATTGAAAATGGTAATCAGTGTTGCCAATACCGCCAACTTAAGACCCATTATTCTTTTCGTTATCTCGTATGTGGTAACAGCTGCTCCTGCTGCAGCTAGCCTTGCTATAATCCTACCGTAATAAAAAAATGATTCTCCATTTTGTGAGTACATATCTTTGATGTTCCTCCATTGCTCATCTTTAAATATTGATTGACCCACTATGCTCATGAATTTATAAGTCATAGATAAAATGTATATTAGTAACGTGGCGGGATGCCCAAACCAATGTGGATTAAGGTCTCCTGTGTGCGCAATGTTTACTGCTATTGCCACTCTTCTAACCTCCTCTGGTATATAGCCCAGTCCTTGACTTATGCCGGGTAGCGTTAGTGCAAGCGTAATCGCACCTATTGATACCCACCCTGCGAATGTATGAACCATTGATCTCTTCATTCTGCTATTTCCCAGTACTTCCTTCATCTTAGGGCCTATTCGCCGCTGCCACTGCGTTTATTTTGTCTCCTTTTGCAAATTCTTCAAAAATTGAATGACGCCCCCCTTCGCCTGGTCGTTATATATTAGAATCTGTTGAATCAATCATTGCATCTTGCCCTTATCGGGTCTTAATGACGCCCAGCGCAAGGCGGTGGACCACTACGAGGGGCCCCTGCTGGTGGTGGCTGGTGCCGGCAGCGGCAAGACCCGCGCCCTCATCCATCGCATCGCCCATCTGATCGGCCAGCACGGGGTGGATCCAGCTGAGCTGTTGGCGGTGACCTTCACCAATAAGGCCGCTCGCGAAATGAAGGAGCGGCTGGAGCTGCTGCTGGCCCAGAAGCTGGCCCAGAGCCAGTACGGCCAGCCCTGGAGCACCCTGGCGGCGGTGGATCAACGCCAGCTGCGCTCGCGCATCTACCGGGAGGTGATCAACGACCTCTGGATCGGCACCTTCCACGCCCTGTTTGCGCGTCTGCTGCGCTTCGACATCGACAAATACAAGGACCCCGAAGGCCTGAGCTGGACGCGTCAGTTTTCGATCTACGACGAGGCCGATGCCCAGAGCCTGGTGAAGGAGATCGTGACCCAGGAGCTGGGGCTTGATCCCAAGCGGTTTGAGCCCAAGAAGGTGCGCTGGGCCATCAGCAACGCCAAAAACCAGGGCTGGATGCCGGAGCAGCTGGAGGCGGATGCCGGTGGCCAGCGGGGCAAGTTGATGGCTGATACCTACCGCCGCTACCGGCGGGCCCTGGCCGCCAACAACGCCCTCGATTTCGACGACCTGCTGCTGCTGCCGGTGCAGCTGTTGCGGCAGAACGATCAAGTGCGGGGCTACTGGCACCGCCGCTTCCGCCATGTGTTGGTGGATGAATACCAAGACACCAACCGCACCCAGTACGACCTGCTGAAGCTGCTGGTGACCGACGGCCGCGACCCGGAAACGTTCGAGA
>Ga0194134_10004589_pt1 | contig 13726 bp, 11 predicted proteins | sample TA2KigOff0mmetaG_FD_148602 | JGI IMG/M metagenome (GOLD analysis project Ga0194134, IMG submission 148602) | Freshwater microbial communities from Lake Tanganyika, Tanzania - TA2015056 Kigoma Offshore 0m | ecosystem: Environmental > Aquatic > Freshwater > Lake | place: Tanzania: Lake Tanganyika... | reverse complement strand
TAATGCTCAGAAGAGGGAAACCTGAATATCTGCGCTCCGATAATGGCCCGGAGTTCTCCTCCGAACCCTTCACAGATTGGCTGACCAAAGTCGGCATTAAGCCGATCCGGATCTATCCCGGATCACCATGGGAGAACGGCTACAACGAGCGCTTCAACGGAACCCTTCGCAGAGAGGTGCTCAACGCTGAATGGTTTGGCACCACCCGCCAGGCCCAGGCCATCATCAATCAATGGCTCAACCAATATAACCATATCCGGCCACACCACGCCCTCGGCATGCGGCCGCCGGCACCCGAAACATACTTAGTAAACCCACAAATCACTGGTACATAAAAAGGGGGCTGGACAATTCAGCGTGCCACCTGGCTTTCGAATGCCAAGCGGCCTAAACGAGAAACCAGAGCAGCATGAATACGCGACAAGTTCAGGTTGAGGTTTTCACAACAATGTGTTATGCAATCTTTAGTCAAATCTATCTTGGTGATCTCTATGAAAACCGCAGGTCTGTGGCGTGAGGCATGGTCTACAGTGTGCTACGCGAATCTTTTAGCGCTAAATGACTTGTCATTGCGTTACGCCAGTTCGGCGCTCGGCCCCTTCTGGATCACAGGTCAGATGCTCTTCTTTGTGCTGGGATTGGGCTTCGTGTTTTCGAGCGTATTCAACACTCCGCTCGCGGAGTTTTTGCCTTTCCTGGCGATTAGCATCACCTTCTGGACCTTCTTTTCCGGTTGCATTAACGAAGCGACTTCGGCGATTCTTGATGGCGGTAGCTTAATCAAAGATCGTGCCGTGTCGCCACAGACCTTCGTGATGAAGGTGTATATCCGCAATATTTATATGCTCGCTCATAATATTTTAGTGCCATTCATGGTCTTCGTTGTATTTCAAAAATACTCTTTCACTAATTTTTTATTGGCTGTACCGGGCATTTTACTATTCATCTTGATTGCAGGTTTGATGATGGCTCCGGTAGCGCTGTTTGCGGTGCGGTTCCGGGATTTTAAGCCTTTTGTTGAGTCGCTAATCCAACTGACCTTTCTGGTGACCCCAATTATGTGGCGCCCAGATTTGTTGGTGAATCGTACTTATGTAGTGGATTATAATCCGCTGGCAGTGCTTTTCTCTCTGTGGCGCGAGCCGCTTCTGAAAGGCGAAATGGCGGATGCGCATAACTGGGTGGTAGGGTTGGGCGTCTTGTTGGGGGCGGCATTACTGAACCGATTAGCGGCACGTTCGTACCGCAACTGTGTATTCTGGATCTAGAGGGGCAACCTAAATGTTACATTTGGAGAGCGTCTCGCTCGATTTTCCCGTCTTCGCTCATGAGGCTCGGTCGCTTAAGCGTATCTTGCTGGGCCAGAGCCGTCAGGTTGAGCCCCAATATATCCGTGCGCTTGACGACGTAACTTTGAATATTCACAAGGGCGATCGAGTTGGCCTTGTCGGTCCAAACGGCTCTGGCAAAAGCACATTATTGCGAGTTCTTGCTGGCATTTACCGTCCAACCGCAGGGCGTTTTATGTCCGATTGTCGGACCACGCCGCTTCTGGGGTTTGGGGTCGGCGCCCACATGGACAATTCCGCATTCAAAAATATTAGAATCCTGCTGGGGGCAGGTGGTGTCAGGCCTACCGATGATGACATGGAGGCGATCTGGGAATTCACTGAACTCGAAGATAAGTTCAAATACTTGCCTATGCGTAGTTTTTCATCAGGCATGGTGATGCGTTTACTTTTCTCGGCTTTGACGCATTTCCAACCGCAGGTGTTGCTTTTGGATGAGTGGCTCAGTGTGATGGACGAGCGCTTTGCTCAGAAATCTGCTAAGCGTATGCTGGAGGTTGTAACCAACTCAGAGGTTTTGATCTTGGCGTCGCATGATCACGATTTAGTAAGGCAGACCTGCAATCGGGTGATCCGATTGGAGCGCGGAAGGATCGTAGATATTTCTAGTGGGGCAGGCCTCGGTTGTTCCAGGAAATGAGGCACAGAGCGCAGGCATTTGACTGGGTATTGGTGGGCAACCGTAGCGAGTACGAGGCGCTTCTCGCACGGTCAGGGCTGTTTGGCGAAACGGTCGAGTCCATTCGTGCAGCTGTCTTCGATGTCTTGTTGCTTGAGAAAAATTCGCGCCTGTTGTGCCTCGGGGTTAGTAAAGGAAGAGCAGTTTGGCAGCGGCGCGTACAACAAGGTGATGGAAATTCGGCGCCTTGCGTTGGCGGTTCTGCTCAGCTTAGCGGTCGGCGACATCACCATGAACGAGACGCTGAGCGGCGGCCATCTGGGGGGGCTGTACATTTATTGTATTCTTGAGCACCAACGTATACTACCCGTCCAGCTTGTCATGGGGAGGAAGTGATGATTCGTTCCGATCACCCTGTTCTTATAGCCAGTGAGGCCGTTTTTGCGCGTCAGCCATTTAAGCTACTCAAAGGGCTCGTCAGCGCCTACGTCGCCTATCCTGTTGCCGAACGGCTCGAGAAGCGTGTGATTCGTCCGAAACTGGTCGAACTACGCCATCACTACCGTCTTCCTTTCGAACAACGCCTTGACATTGCCCGCGAAAAACTGGCGAAAACTTTGGAGTTTGCTGGTCACTACATACCCTATTACCGCGATCTTTTTGAGGCTCGCAGCTTCGACCCTGAGCGGGTTCGTCAGGACACGCGGTATCTGAATGATCTACCTTACCTCACCAAGGACATCATTCGCGAGCAGGGCGAACGCCTACTGGCTCGCCCGCTCGCTGAGCTACGACACCACGTCTGCAAGACAGGCGGGTCGACCGGGGTGTCGGCAATTATCTACTACGACCAAGAAGCCGCTGACTACTCCGCGGCGGTCACTCTGTATGCCCGCGAGCGCATTGGTAAGAAGAAATTCAAGTCCGAACTCCATTTTGCCAGCCGCTTTCGCGACCCCGTCGTTCCCAACTGGCCGAGTCGCGAAGACTGGAAATGCTTCGCAATGAACCGCAGCAACATCTTCTTTGACCGCGTCGACGACTCAGGTATCGAAGGAATCTGGCAGAAGTTGGCGCGCCGTCGCCCTTACCTAATCCATGAACACCCCTCAACCATCTATGCTCTCGCCTCCTACATTGAGCGGCGCTATGGCACCAGCAGTGCTTTCGAGGTGTTTGAGTCCAGCGGAGAGCTGCTCCAACCCTACATGCGGGAAAAGATTGCCAGGGTATTGCGCTGCCGAGTCGTGGACCGTTACGGCCTGGCCGAACTCGGGGTCATGGCCTATGAATTCGACGGCGAGGCCGGCGGGTTGCAGGTGCTTGAATCAGAAGGTTGGCCTGAAAGCCGCGAAATTAAAGATGGTCATGAACTCGTCTTTACCGGTCTTCGCAATCGGCTGATGCCGCTAATCCGCTACGCCACTGGCGACCGGGCGCGCGTGTTGCAGACCGAGAGCGCCTTCGTACTGACCGACGTCGTCGGGCGCATCCATGACCTAGTGCCTATCAACGGCATTCCCCATGCCACCCACCATATCATGGACATGCTCGACCACCGGGTGGGCGGGATACAGGAGTTCCAGATCGATCTGCGTAGCCTGCGGCCGCTCATGCTCATCGTACCCGAGCCCCATGCAGACCCTGCCCATATTTCGGCCCGCATTGAAACCCTCTGGCCCGGGGCCTTTGTCATCAAGTATGTCGGTCACGACGCACTGGCTCGCGTCGGCCAACGCGCCAAATTTCGCCACGTGGTGACGGCATGATCGATCTTCTTGCCGCCAATCCTTCCCGCTACGCCGCTATGCTTGTCCTGGCGGCGCTTCGGCGTTCGGTTAGTATATCGCAGGTGCGCTGGGTCTCCTGCGCCCTGTCGGCGTCGACGGCATCGGGTATCATAGTAGCCATCGAGCCGGATGAAGACACTGCACAACGCCTGCTTGCATGGCTCGCGCGCGGTCACCGCAAATTGGTTTTGCTGGGTCGGCTTCCGCCTTCGCTAGTCGTCCACCTCGATCTGCGGCACACCGAGTGGCCCGGCGAACCACTTTCCTGGAGCCGCAGCCCCCCGGCCGACACACATAGGTTCGCGCAAAGTCCGGCCTCGATCAGATACACCCCCGTTGCTGCGGCATTTGGTGCGGCCCGTTGGCAGCGCCCGCTGGAGCGCTTTGACTTCACCGACGAATGGAACAACCTAGGCTTCGGGGCCGTTCGTGCCGATGGCTCCATCTGGTCGCTCGCCATGCCCGCCCTCGCTCCCCCGCAGGACAGCCTCGCCGAAGTCCTCATTAACAGCCAACCAGCGCTGGCTTACTGTAGCTTGGCGAACGGCGAAGCCACCAGTATTCTCTGGTTCAACCGCCAGGTTGGCCCCATCGACTCATTTGAATGGCGCCTAGTAGAACGCTTCATTACATCTTGGCGGTACGGCGAGCTGCCCTGTCAACCGGTGTTGCAAGAAATCCCTTGGGGTCATGAGGCGGCCGTAACCATGCGTCTCGATTGTGACGAAGACGTCGAAGCCGCGCGGCCGCTACGCGAGGCCTACCACGCGATGGGTGTGCCCTTCTCGCTAGCCGTTCACACCACCAACCTTGACGATCCGAGCCATCACGCTATCTTGCGCGATATGGCTGCGGCCGGAGAAAGTATTCTCTCGCACACAGCGACGCATGCACCTAACTGGGGTGGCTCTTATGAGGCTGCCCGCCATGAAGCACGCGCGTCCGCAGCCCGCCTGCAGGGTGTGATCGGCCAGCCCGTACGATATGCCGTCTCGCCCTTCCACCAGTCCCCGCACTATGCGCTGGCGGCACTGGCCGATGCGGGTTATAGCGGGTGCATTGGTGGAATCATTGGCAATGATCCCGAATTCCTTATCGCCCGAGGCGGCTTACTGGCCGGATTGCCCATCGGCTTTGTCGGGCACAGTCAGCAGCACATGCTGCACGGCGACTGCATGCTCGCCCGGGGCGACCCGCTGGCCATATTCAAGCAGGCGTTCGATCGAGCTTGCGAAACACGCACTCTCTTCGGTTACCTCGACCATCCTTTCTCTGCGCGCTACAAGTATGGATGGACAGACGAGGCCTCTAGAATCGAAGTTCATCAGGCCTTGGTGGCGTACATCCGTAGCCATGCTCCGGGCACCCTGTTCCTCCCAGAAAATGAAGCCCTTGATTTCTTGCTCGCCAAATCGGAATGGAAGATCCTACAGCAAGGTGTGCATTTTGAACTGCAGCCGCCCGCAGTCGCCAAAGCCTTTAGCCCCCTGGTACCAACGCTTGAATACGCCGGCCAGCAATTGGAAACGCGGGCGGGAAGGGTGCTATCATGAAAGTCATTGTGGTCGTCGGCACTCGGCCCGAGGTCATCAAGATGGCGCCGGTCATAAGTGCTCTGCGTGTGGCTTCCATAGACACTCTGGTTTGTGCCAGCGGCCAGCATCGCGAAATGCTGACCCAGACTTTGGACGTCTTCTCCATCAGGCCCGACATCGCGCTTGACGCCATGCGTCCCAGGCAGACCCTCAACAGCCTCGCAGCTCGCCTTCTGGCCGACTTTGACGCCGTGCTGGGCACACACGAGCCCGATTGGGTTCTGGTGCAGGGTGACACAACAACTGCATTCTGTGCCGGGCTCGCAGCCTTTCATCGAGGCATTCGAGTTGGCCACGTCGAAGCCGGACTGCGCACCGGTGACCTGACCAGCCCGTTCCCCGAAGAAGCCAATCGCTGCCTACTAGCAAGAATTGTTGCCCGCCATTTCGCTCCCACCGGCGCAGCCCTTCAATCTTTACTTGGCGAAGGTATACCGGCAACTGCCATCACCGTGACTGGTAACACAGTGGTCGATGCCGTCGACATGGCTCAGGGTATCATGGCTGCAGCGCCCACCTCACCGGTGCTGGCCGACGTAATACAGTCCGCCGCCACGAGGCCGCTGGTGCTGGTCACCTGCCATCGCCGTGAAAATTTTGGTACTGTGCTTGCAGGCATCTGCCATCTGCTCAAACGACTGGCCACCAACTACCCGGACTTCTATTGGGTCTTCCCGACCCACCTCAACCCGAACGTACGCGAGCCGGTAACGCACATCCTCGGCAACGTGGCCAACCTGAGCGTCATCGATCCTGTCGACTACCTCTCTAGTCTCGCGCTCATCGAGCGTGCCGCACTCGTCGTCAGCGATTCCGGTGGCATCCAGGAAGAAGCGCCGAGCTTTGGCGTCCCCGTTGTCGTGATGCGCAGCCTTACCGAACGGCGTGAAGGTGTCCAGGCGGGCTTCGCCACTCTGGCAGGGCAGTCCCCTGACCGCATCGAAGCGGCGATCACCGGCTGGTTGGACCATCCGGAGCGAAAAGAACAGCTCAGAAACCGCCCCAATCCCTATGGGGATGGCAAAGCCGCCGCGCGCATTGTGGCTACTCTTTCTGGCAACACGGTCCAGGCGTTCCATGGCTGAACAGGCTCCGGTCGTCCCGCAAAGCTGTATCCTGTTTGCCACGGCCGACTGGGACGAGCGCTACTGGACCAACAAGCAGCATTGCGCCAAAGGCCTGGCTGAACTGGGCACCCGCGTGCTGTATGTTGAAAGCGTCGGCCTGCGAAGCCCTAAAGCTAGAAGCGCTAAAGATTGGAGGCGCCTGTGGAACCGGCTGCGCAAGGGCGTCGTCTCGATGCTTCTGGGCGCCCGCGAGCGCTCGCCCGGTATCCTCGTGCTGTCGCCGCTTCTGGTGCCCGGCGGCCACCGCCATGCGTTCACCCGCTCCCTAAACCGATGGCTGATAAGGGCCGCCGTCGTCCGCAGCACCATCCAAAGCCACTTTGCGCGCCCTTTAGTTTGGACTTACCACCCATGTATGCTCGACGCGATCCAGGGGATGCAAATTGGCCAGCTGCTCTACCACTGCGTTGACGATCTCGCCGCCGTACCCGGCGTCGACGCCCTTACCTTTCGTGCGGCAGAAGCGGAACTACTCAAACGTTCCAACATTGTCTTTACCACTTCCCCGACGCTGCAGGAACGATGTCGGCAGCACAACCCCAACACCCACTTTCTGCCCAACGTGGTAGATACTGAACACTTCGGTACGGCGTTGGAACCAGGCCCCATTCCGCCCGATCTAGCCTCCATCCCCGAGCCGCGAATTTGCTACCACGGCGTCTTGTCCGACTTTAAGATTGACTTCCAGCTGCTTCTCGACTTGGCTCGCCGCAAACCCGAATGGAGTTGGGTTCTCATCGGCGAAGAACGCGAAGGCCAGAAAAGCCCGCTCGTGGCCGAACTGAAAACCTTGCCCAATGTGCATTTTCTCGGTTACCGGCCCTATGCCGAATTGCCCGATTACCTGCGTGGCATGCAGGTTGGACTCTTACCCTCGCTCATCAACGACTACACAAGCGCGATGTTTCCGATGAAGTATTTTGAATATTTGGCATCGGGTATTCCAGTCGTATCGACCCCTCTGAATTTTGCTTCCGCAGCTGGTTCGGGTCTGCTAATTGCGGACAACCCATTTGCCTTTATAGAGGCTATCCAGAGCCAGATTACCGGTGGCCGCATCAACGGCGGCAAAGTAGCGCAGATCGTAGGCGACAACACTTGGGAAAAAAGGCTATTGGCGATGCTAAGGTTAATATCGGAGAAGATATGAGCAGCGGCCTGAATTTTTTTGGTTCCTGCGGAGCGAATGATAGCATAGGGCGCGCTGCTTCGCTCAACGTGGAGGCCCTGAATTGTGCCGGCATTCCCCATGATATCTATCGCCTCCCGCGCCCGAATTCGAAAGGAATGCTCGAATATAATTCAAAAGAAATTCACGAATATAAAGTAATTGACGAGGCCTTAATTGCATCGCTCCGGTATCGGATCAACATTTTTCATATTAATGCGCGAAGGGTTCCGCTCTATTTTTTCAGGCTCGGCGAAGATGCCCTCAAAGGATTCCATAACATCGGATTCTGGGTGCATGAGATGCAGACTATTCCTAGCTATTGGGCGCGCCAGATTGAATTCTTCAGCGAAATATGGACACCTTCATCATTGTGCCAGCATGCGGTCGCGCAGTCTTCGAATATCCCTGTGCTTAGGTTCTCGCACCCGGTCAAAGAAAATCCGGCAAGTACGCGTCTGAAGCGGATTTTGGATGGCGAGGCGCACTCTTGTTTCAATTTTCTGTCAATTTTTGACGTCCGCAGCGACGCCGAGCGGAAAAATCCGCTTGGCATGGTTCGCGCATTCACGAATGCGCACCTCAATAATCCACGGGTGCGACTGATCATCAAGACGCGCAATCTTTCGCATGATGAGCTGCTCGCCCAAAAGCTGACCCATATTGCCAGACAGTATCCGAACATAAAAATTTTAGACGGGTTTATGAGCGAATCAGAAATATCCCGGCTGTATGAAGATACCGATGCCTATGTTTCCTTACATCGTGCCGAAGGTTTCGGCTTGACCATTGCCGATGCCATGAGCCGTGGGATACCCGTGATTGCAACGGGATATTCTGGCAACATTGATTTTTGCAATAGCGACGTCAGGCTGGTCGCCTACGCCCTTCGGCATGTTGGTCATGACCGGCCGCGTTACCGGAGCGAAGATGTATGGGCTGAGCCGGATCTTGAAGACGCCACATCCGCATTCACCGAGATGGTGTCGCATCATGCGTCCTGGGTCCGCAAGGCGCTACGGGCGAGACAGCGTCTACAAAGCGAATTTTCTCTGCAGCGGGTCGGTGCACTAATGAAGGCGCGGATCGAGCTGATTGAAAGAGGTTTCTCGTTTCATGACGACATGACCGGCCGTATGCCCGATTTTGACTTCGGTATAAGCGAAGGTTACGGATTCTGATATGGAACTCTACCTTCTGCGCCATGGTGTAAGCGTGGCTAACGAGCGCAGGCTTGTGTGCGGTGCGTCCGATTACCCCCTGTCAGAAAGAGGCGTCGTGCAGGCCGCCATTGTCCGCAGGCACCTAGAAGTGATCCCCTTTGGCCGGATCTACACATCGCCCCTGTCGCGTGCTGTAAACACAATTGTAGACGTGAAGGTGCGCGCCCCGCTACAGATTGAAGAGGAGCTCAAGGAGCTCGATACCGGTGACGTCAGCCACATGACGTTACCAGAGCTATGGGCCGTCGACGAGCGCTTTCGGCGTCCTTGGCGAACGCCGGACTTGCGTTACCCCGGCGGCGAAACTTTCCATGAGATGGTCACTCGCATTTCCGTTTGGTTCGAGAGGCATTTCCCTACCTGGGGTAGCGAGGAACGGGTTCTAATTGTCGGACACGAAGGCACCTTGCGTGTCATCTATCTTCGCCTGATGGGACTGCCACTTGACGACTACCCTGAATTCCCCATCGGCAACTGCGACTGCCTGTATTTCAAGCTCTCAGGCTGGAAAGTGCAGCAGTTCCGGCATGTCACGCTGGAAAAACTGGAAGGTGTCAGCGAATGAAGAGGGTACTATTGACCACCTACCCTGGCGCCTTTCTGCACCATGGTGGGGCGGAGCGTGAACTAAGTCTGTTGCGAGACGCACTGATGAGCTCCGGTGTACTCGCCGATATTTACGGCCTAAGCTCCAGCGCAGTTTCGGCCTACGACTTCGCAATCCACTGCTCACTAGTGAGTGGCAGCGAGCACCTGATCCAGCCACTTAAAGAGGCCCGCGTTCGCCTCATTCTCTGGCCCAACCTATGGTTCGTAAATCCACCGTCGCGGGAGCATCTCTCTACCCTGGTGGACTTACTTTCGTACTTCGAGGCTGTAGTCTTCCGCTCCCAATCTGAGGAAGCACATTTCCGGCGATTCTTCGATCTCGCCGGCAAGACGGTCATTCAGGTCGCTTGCCTCGTGTCGCAGGGGTTCCTTCGTCGAGAAATATCCGATGTTTTCCGACAATCATATAAGCTACAACGCTACGCCATATGGCCCGGCATCATCGAACCCCAGAAAAATCAGCTGGCTGCGGTCAAGGCTTTTCGAGATCTAGATATGGACCTGGTTATTTCGGGTCGCGTGAGAGATCAAGCGTATCTGGCCCGTTGCAAAGCCGAAGCGGGGCCGAACGCGCACTTCATTCCGCCATTGATCTTCGGTTCTGAATTGCATCTGTCCGCGCTTCGGTACAGTGACCTGTTTGTCGAACTGCCCCTAGATTTTCCTGGAACATCCGCAATTGAAGCGGCGGTTGCAGGCTGCAGGCTGCTGCTGACCCGCTGCCCCTGGACTGAAGAAATCTTCGGCGACACCGTTACGCAAGCTCCTCCCACCGACGTGGTTGCGATCCGTGAAGCAGCAAAGAAGATTTTGCAGGAACCCAGACCTTGTCAGCCGATATTCAGCTATCCAACCATGCAGCGCGCCGTGAAAGAGTTAACTGATCATATTTTAGGGCAATAGGATTTCTCTTGTTCGAGGTCTATTTCAGGATTAAGAAATCCGATGTTGATCGGCAGGGAAAGGAGTAGCAATGAGCACAAAATTGATGCGTGGCGCGCTTTTGATGGGTAAGCGCGACATTCAGGTACACGACCTCTTTTACCCGGAGGTCAAGCCGGGCGCTGTTGTTCTACAGGTTACTGCGGTCGGCATCTGCGGCACTGATCTCCACGCCTACCGCAACACGGTTTCGGGCCGAAGTGCGCCGGACGGGCACGAGTATGTGGGTACTGTGGTCGAGCTCGGCGAAGGCGTTTCCTCGCTCAGACTGGGCCAGCGAGTGGTCTGCGATCCTTTCCTGTGTTCGAGCTGCGGCACTTGTGCCTACTGCCTGAGAGGGCTCACATTTCACTGCCAGAACAGGGTGGGACACATCGACGTTGGGGGGTTTGGCAATTACGTATCTGTCCGTGAAAAAGGCTGCTTCCCCTTGCCTGACGAGGTGGACGACAGCCTCGGATCACTGGTTGAACCACTTGCGGTGGCTACCCATGCCGTTCGAATGTTGAAGGTCAGACCCGGAATGTCCGGTGTTGTGATTGGTGGTGGAACCATCGGCCTTTGTGCGCTTGCCGCTGCGCAGTATGCTGGCGCCAAAGATGTGTATGTGGTTGCCCGTTATCCGGCACAGCAGAAATTGGCGCTGACTTTGGGGGCGGCTGCCATCATTTCACCCGACGAGATTCCAGCGTCCGGTCCGTTCAGGGAGACGTATCCGTTTGGCGTAGATTTCGCCATTGAGGCCGTGGGAGGATCTGCGCCAACGCTGGAAAAGGCTTGCCAGCTGGTCAGGCCGGCGGGAGCCATAGGTGTGCTCGGGGCTTTTGACCCCGGGTACCGTGGGTTTGAACTCCTTCCTGCGCTGCTGAAGGAAGTGTCGGTTCATATGTCGAATTGCTACGGTGCGCGCGATGGCCGGCATGATTTTGAACAGGCCATTGAACAGTTGACGCGCAGAGGGGACAAGTTAAGGCTCCTCGTAACGCACCGATTTGATCTCGAAAAAATTACAGAAGCGTTCCGTTTGGCCGACGACAAGGCTAGTGGATCCATCAAGGTACTCATCACCATGCCGGAGCATGGGCCCACGCGCGCCCTAACGTTTTTTCAGCGCATCAACTTCAGCGATCCGGGTATACCGGAAGGTCTAGTAAGGATTGAGGGGCTTCATGATGCGGAAATCTGGGGCCGCTGGTCCGACGGTAAACGAGTGATCATGCAGTTTCGCGATCCTATGCCGGAAAAATTCACCCTGCAAGTCGCTGGCCGTTCGTTTGGCCCGAATGCCTCCAAGCGTTTTACCGCGACGGTCAGTGGCGTAAATCGCGATTTCAGTTTGCCTGCTGAAATTGACGGTTTGGTGATTTTGCAGTTTGAAAACCCAACAAGGGAATGTACCCTGGTGCTTCAGATTCCAGAACCTGCATCGCCTTTGACGCTGGGGATGAATGGAGACGCGAGAATGCTTGGTCTTGGGCTGGTCTCAATCATTATTTCTGGATGATTTTCTGAAAATTGGAGAAAAGGGCGCCACTATAAAATAATTTTGAAATGTGCCCTGCTTTATCAGTTTAATTTATATCGTTTTTCGAGGGCGAATCCCATGAAAGTACTTTTCGGTACATACCCGACGGCCTTCCACACCCTGGGTGGTGGGGAAATTCAACTTCTAAAATACAGAAAATATCTTGAAGATAATGATGTTGAATTAAGCTTTTTCGACTTATGGCGCCCGAATTTCTTGCGTCATGATGTCCTGCACTTTTTCTCTTGTATGTTGGGCTCGTTTCCATTTTTGAGCTTTGTCAAAAATTTGGGAGTTTCGGTGATTATTTCGCCCAATATCTGGATAACTCACGACACTATTGATAATTATCCGCATCAAGATATACGCAGGCAACTTGATTTAGCTGATCGGATTGTCTGTAATTCCGATCTTGAATGTGATTTGCTCTCAGAGGTTTTTTCGATAGATCGCAAGAAATTTGTTACTGTCTACAATGGAGTTGATCGTATATTTTTTGAGGCGGCTGACCCCCATTTGTTTAGGGATGAGTATGCGATCACAGAGCCATTCATTTTAAATGTGGCTAATATCGAGAAACGAAAAAACCAATTGCGTCTGATTCATGCGGCCAAGCAAGTCGGCGTCAAAGTTGTGACTGTTGGAGCCATTCGTGATACGGACTATGCTGCGGAATGTTTTGCCGCCGGCCAGGAATTTTTTGTTCATGTTCCCTACTTACCTCATGATTCGTTGCTTCTACGGTCGGCGTACGCGGCGTGTGATCTGTTTGCATTGCCAAGCCTTCTAGAAACTCCGGGGCTAGCAGCTCTAGAGGCTGCAGCATCAGGTGCCAGAATTCTGATCACAAATGAAGGTTCGGCTACCGAATATTTTAGTGATATGGTGACGTATTCCAATCCGCTCAGTGTGGAGAGCATTTTGTCCGGTATCCGTACTGCCATGAGGATGCCGCCCAACGAAGCCTTAAAAGAAACAATATTACGAAAATTTACTTGGAATACGGTGATCAAGGATTTGGTGGATGTTTATCACGGCCATGATGTCTTTCCCCGTGCGATATCCCTCAAAGGTTTCCATCTGACACAACTTATGGGTTTACAGCGTGCTGTCTGGAGCCGGCGGCAGGCGGCGCTGCTTAGCCGCCAGGCGGGATGGCTGACGTTTGACTGGCGTGCACTGCAGCGGTCGTTAGTGGACGTGAAAGTCAACGGGGTGGTTGTCTGGTCGGACTTGGAAGTAGGTACGGATTTTGCGCCGCTGACGCTGTTCTTGCCGATGGGCAAGCGCGGTGGTCAGCCGCAGGTGGAGTTTGAGGTGAAGCCGCAGGAACCGGTAGCGGTCACGGATGATCCGCGGGAATTGGGAGTCATGGTGCGCAATGTACATTTCGTGGCTGAAGAGGAGCTGAGCGAAGCTGGTTCTGGGCGGCAAAGGCTACTGGAGCTGGGTTTACCGTTCGAGAGCCTGGGTTTTCAGGGCCGAGGCTGGTTCAGAGCGGCAGAGGATGGTGGGGGCGGGCCGCACATCTGGAGCCGGCGGCAGGCGGCGCTGCTTAGCCGCCAGGCGGGATGGCTGACGTTTGACTGGCGTGCACTGCAGCGGTCGTTAGTGGACGTGAAAGTCAACGGGGTGGTTGTCTGGTCGGACTTGGAAGTAGGTACGGATTTTGCGCCGCTGACGCTGTTCTTGCCGATGGGCAAGCGCGGTGGTCAGCCGCAGGTGGAGTTTGAGGTGAAGCCGCAGGAACCGGTAGCGGTCACGGATGATCCGCGGGAA
>Ga0194134_10004580_pt1 | contig 13758 bp, 10 predicted proteins | sample TA2KigOff0mmetaG_FD_148602 | JGI IMG/M metagenome (GOLD analysis project Ga0194134, IMG submission 148602) | Freshwater microbial communities from Lake Tanganyika, Tanzania - TA2015056 Kigoma Offshore 0m | ecosystem: Environmental > Aquatic > Freshwater > Lake | place: Tanzania: Lake Tanganyika... | reverse complement strand
GGAAGTTGGCCGGGTGGGTGCCCCATTGCCGCTGGCGGCGGAATCCGTGCCAGCCACATCCCCATAAAAACTAGGAAGATCCACAACGCCGATTCTCCAGGCATCCGACCGTTTCACCGGAATGGCTGCCGCCAAAGCGGAGGCCGTTCCCTCCGGGCTGCCGGACACCTTGCTTTTCAGATTTTTCCAAAAACTGGGAGCGGGTTCTGCAGGGGCCGAGGTTGGAGAGGACTCCCTGGCGGCGGCGGCCTGGGCTGCAGATTTTGGCAAATCATAAATCGTGGCACTGGCCTGCTGCTCCGATAAGCGAACGACTTCGCGGGTAATCGAAATTTCCCGAAGCTCACCAGCCGCACTGCCGACGGGAATTACTTGGAGGCGGACCAGGGTATTCTTAGGTCCGCGGATTTTTTTAACCGCCTTGCGCAACTTCATGTCGACGATGTCTTCAAAATGACTCTCGCCTTGCGCCACCCCCACAATCTTGTCTCCGACTTTAAGACGGCCGTCCAAATCCGCCGGGCCACCCGGAACGAGCTCTTTGATCACACAGTAGCCATCCTCGCTTGAAAGAACGGCCCCGATTCCTACCAAAGCCAACTTGATGCCGATGGCGAAATCTTCAAGGGTTGAGGCACTCATGTAGGTGGAATGGGGGTCAAAAAGACTGGACAGGGCGGTAAGGTAAAGCTCCGAGATTTCCTCGTTATCATAATCTTCAAGGTTCCTGAGGAGTCGGTCGTACCGTTTGGTGACCGTGAGGGCCGGGTCCTCCTCTTTTTTTTGTTCGGCTTGGTTTTGGGGTTTTTCCGCCGGAATCTTGGCCATGAGCTTTTCACGAAGCAGGTCGAATTTGAGGCGCCGTTCCCAAAGATCGTCTGCCGCGGCGGCATCCGGAGGCCAATTAACGCGGGTACGATCCAGCTCATAGGTCTGGTCGGTGGAAAAATCAAAGGGCAAGGTCAGGCGACGCTTGATCCAATCAATTCGTTCGCGGGCGCGGTCGTTGAAAACTTTAAAAATCTCATACGCTGGGGAAACGTCCCCCCGCTGGGTCAGTTTGGCGAGGGCGGGAGCGTAACTGTCTTGGAAAGCTTTCACGTCGCTTTCCAGAAAAAATGCATGGTTGTAGTCGAGTGCCTCCAGGTAATTCCGGATCCATTCCCGGGCCTTTTCCTCGGTGAGTCGTTTTCCCGCAAAATGATGATCTTGGAGAAGTCTTTGGACCAAAACAGCCGTGGCTTGGTTGCCGGGATTGGATGAGGAAGAACTCTTTAAGTCCGAAGCTAGTAACCGCCCAGGGGACAGGAAAAGGATGGCAAGTCCAACGCAGATCAGCCTTTGAAACAACATTGATGACATTCCTTACTCTATCCTGTTTTTTGCGGAACGCACTTCCTGAAAAAAAATATACGGAACCGCACAGCAATCCGACTACATATTCTTTAAGTGATTGGTGCTCAGTGTTTAAGCAGGTTATTTCCTCTAAGCTGCCGGAGAATTCTAGCAGACTGGCTGCGTGCCACCATGAGATGTTCGCCGCTGTTCGTATGTAGTACCAGGCGCTGTTTGGCATCTCGGCCCCAATCCCGAATTTCCTTCCGGGCAACGAGCCGACCCCGCCCCGTCAGCAAAAAGAGGGGCGCGGGCAACTTTTTCGCCACTTGGTGAAACGTGGCGCGCTTCAGGGCCTTGCCTCGGAGGGTGTGCAGAGCGACATAATTGCCCATGGCTTCGGCGCCAAGGATCTCCGCCAATTCCAAGGTGGTTTGTTTGCGGTCAATCTCCGCCACAAAGGTAATCCGGCCAGGTTGAAGTGACTCAAACGCACGGCGATGATGGGCTTTGTCCACAGCCAGGCGCAACCTCTCCTCTTCCACCGGTTTCAACACGTAGTCCACGAGATTGAGGGTGAAGCCCCGCACGGCGTATTGGGGATGGGCCGTCAGGGCGATGACCAAAGGAGGGTGGGTCAGTTGTTCAATCAGATTCAGGCCGTTGTCTTTTCCTACCGAAAGATCCAAGAAGATGAGGTCCACCGGGTGATGCTCCAAAAAATTTCGGGCTCCGGCCACGGTCCCTGCTTCTCCCAGAAGCTGAATATCCGGAAACACCCGCAGGACCTGCCGAAAATCGGAACGACAAAGCGGTTCATCCTCGACCAAATAGGCGCGAAGGACCCGGGAACTCATGCAGGTAGCCTAAGGCTGGCCACGACACTCGCCCCAGACTGTTCGAGCGATTCCAGGCGACTTTCCGGCCCTAACACCATCACAAGCTGGCGTCGGATCAAATCTAGGCCAGCCCGATTCTTTTGATCGCTGGGGTGTTGGAGGGTTCCCGGTTGTCGCACCCGGAGGCGCAGGTGCTTGGAGTCTGGTCGGTCGGCGCTGATGGCCACCGGCAGGGGATCGCCGTTGCGGCGCAGGCCGTGCTTGGCGGCATTTTCCAACAAGGTCACCAGGGTCAGGGGCGGGATGGATACCTCGCGATCACAATCCTCGAGCTGAACCTGCAGTTGCAGGGGGCGTCCGCGGAGTTCCTCCAGGCGGACAAAATCCTCACAGATGGAGAGTTCTTGGCAAAGCCGGATCGTTTTCTGATTTTCCGAATCGACCACAGCACGAAGAAAGCGGGCCAGGTTGCCGGCGTATTCCCGGGCTTTGGGGGCATCCTGTGCAATCAAACCCCGAAGGCCAGTGAGGCAGTTGAAGAGGAGATGCGGATTCAGGTGGGCGCGAAGGGTTTGGATTTCCAGTTCCGCCAAACGGGCTTGGGCCAGGGCCGCATCCCGCTCCTCTTCAACAGTGTAGTTCCGCAGCACTCCGGTCACTTGCAGCGGATTCCCTGAGGCATCCGTTTCCTGAATCAACCAATGGGAGAGATAGGAAGGAGCCTCCGGTCCGACGGGGTGGATTTTTAGGCTGCCCGTTTTGCGATAGGAATGAAACAGCTGGGTGGTGGGTGGGAAGAGGCCTGCGATCCGAGGATTTTCAATCTGGTTGCCGGTGATGGGAGACCAGTTCCAAAACGAGGAGGCAAGCGCCGCCATGACATGCTGATCGCGAGCCGCTTTTTTCCGCAGCTCATCCGAGGCGACTCCCAGGGGTAAAATAGTGATACAGATGATCGCCAACAGGCCGATTTGGTCCGAGATATCCCGGGCCAACCGTGGTGGGGGCTGCCTGTCAGGTGCGCCTTGGATTTGTTTGGCCATGGCAAAGCGAAGCTCCGCAGACTTTTGCTTCTCCTCCAGCAGACTGGAAAGAGGACGGGACCCGGGCACATCGAAGGCAAAGTAGGAGATGGAGCCCAGCAGACAGGCCAGGGTAGCTCCACGAATCCCGGTGGTCCAAACCCCCCAAACAGCCACGGGGATCATGGCCACGGAAATCAGCCGCCCCCAGACCGGAGCCCAGTCGGCATAGTAGAGCCAGAGGCCTGTAAAGAGGAGCAGAAGAAAAGTGATAATTTTTCGACCTTCCTTTTCTTTCCAAGGGAACGAACGAAAGTCACGCCAGACCAGGATGAGGGGAGTTAAAAGCAAAATCCCCGCGGCATTACCCAGACTGTAGACCGCCACTTCGCTGAGGAAACGATCCGGCGGCACGGTGCCCATCCCCTGCAAAACGAGATGAATACTCGTGGCGCTGGTCAGGGCGGGAATCCACGGGCAAACAAGGATGAAGATGGTAAGTTGCCGGATGTTGGAAAAACTAAAGTCAAACCTGGGTGCGAACTGCCAAAGCAAAAAGTAGGCCAGGGCGGTTTCCGCAAGATTTCCGCAAGGAACCACAAAAGCCATCCAAAGCGGGTAAGGACCCCAGAAAAACTTAAAGCCCAGAACCAACAAGCCCAGGTAGACACCGATAAGCATGCGGGGTCCTCCCAACAGTACGGCGGCCAAGGCGGCGCCGGACGCCGGCCAGAATGGGGAAGACCAGACCGGGTAGATGGCTTGAATAAAAAGGGTGAAATAGCCCAGCAAAACCTGACTGGCCGCGGCAACCAGTAATCCAGGTAACTCACCCGACTTGGGTAGGAAGCGCATTACCATCCCCCCTGGGGCTCGGCCTTGGAAGCCGAAAGGAGGCCCCTTTGGTCACAAAAAAAGGCAGATTGGTCACAAAACAAAAGCAACGCCGGTTCTAGTTGGTAAGAAATAGTCCATGGCCACCTTGTTGGAAAGTAAAGCAGATGGTTCCCGGCTGAAAACTTTCATTTTGGAGAATCGCGAGCTGTACCGTCTTTTATGGGTCAAATTCTTGGGGGAAAAGCATGGTCATGAGCTGGTGTTTTTCGCGCTCCCGGATGAAATGACGACCAACCACGATCCCAGGGACTTTGAAATGATAGCCGCGCACCTTCTTCCCGGGCGGTTGCATTTTAAAAACAACGGTAAGGGGAGCCGCCATGCGGTCTATGGGGAAGGGCTGGATTCCGCCACAATCCATTGGTGCCGAAAAAGCGGGGTAAAAGGAATTTTCGATTTACAGGACAGGGAGGAGGAGTGGAGCCGTTGCCTGCACGCGATGGGCAGCGGCGAAACTACCGAGACATCCTCGGTTTCGAAAGCCCTCCATGGGAGGCGCGGCCAGGGGGTGGCCAAGCTGAGCCAACGGGAGGCCGAGGTGGCCCGGATGCTGGTAAAAGGATTTTCCACCAAGCAGGTGGCAGCCTCGCTGGGTACTTCCGAGGGCACGGTGAAAAATCAGAGAAAAGCAGCTTATCGGAAGTTAAGGATCATCCGAGCCACCCAACTGGCCGGAGCGATGGGTTTTAAGGTGCGCTAATCCTTAGGCCCTGCTCAGCAAGTCCGCGCAAACTTTTTTGGAATCAAAAAACTCTTCTGCCAATCGGCGAGCCTGTTGGGCGTGGAATCGATAGTCTTTAGCCATGCGATCCATGGCCTCGGCCGCCTCAGCAGGTGTTCGGAAATCTATGGCCCCTTGCCCTGCCGGTAGGTGTCGGCTCCAGCCCGTTTCCTGAACCACGACGGGGCGACCTAGGGCAAGGTAGCAAGCGCTTCGGCAGCTGAACCAGCCCGTTTCCGCCGCCACGTACCCATGTTTGGCCACGCTCCATTCGCCGAAAGAATGTTGAAGGAAATCTCGATAGGTGAAGTGATCGGGGACGGCTTCTTGAGGTTCCACCAGATTCCAGCCGAGGGAACGGAGTTTCTCTGCTGGTCGCCTGCCGTCCACCCCCAGTCCCATGGCGATCTTTAGTTTTTGACGGGTCAGGCGGGGAAGTTCGGTAAACTTTTCAAACTCCCGATCCTTCTGACCGTACGGTCGGCCCTCCCAGATCTTGGGACGATAGCTGGCCCAGTTCATGACCGTGGTCCAAGGAGCGTCTGCGGGGGTTTCCGTGACCGGCCAATGTTCCAAGGCCACCGGCTGGACGGTCGGTTTCCAGGCGATCCCGTCGGTGGGGACGGGGCAGCCCGGGGTCCCCACCGAAAGGCCGAAGGTGAAGTGGCTGTCGTGGTCCCGGAGCCGGCCGGCGTAAAGGGGGTCGGAACCGTCGAGGAGGCCGATCTGGCAAAACACAGGATCGCCGTCGATGAACATCCGGTGGCCGACCCGCAGGTCGTAGTCCCGCAGCCAACCGGCGCTGGAAACGTTGACGAGCAGATCCCCGTGCCGCAGCCATTCCCGGGCTTTGGACTCCCCGGCGCCGTAAAACTTGCCGTCCGCCCCGTTGCGGTAGACCCAGGCTTCGGGCAGGTCGAAATCGGCGAAGATTTTTTTCAGGCTACGCAGGGCAAAAGAGCAGTCGTCTGTAATGGTCCCGGCCTCGGGGTCGTACGGCCAGGCGCCGGAGTCCTCGAGATAGAGAACTTCATGACCGAGGGAGCGGAACCCGAGGAGGTATTGGAGATAGTCCCAGATGACTCCGCCAAAGGGGTATTGGCCGATGAGGCCGGTTACGATAATTCGCACAACCGAAACCCTAGGGTCGTAAGGAAAAATCGGAAATCGAAAGTCAGAAATCGGAAAGGGATATCCACAGACGAGGTGGTCCGGGATTGAGAAGGCGGGGGGATGGGGGGAAAAAGAAAGGATGGCGGAGGGATCGACCCCGATGATGAAGCAGTACCACGGGCTGCGGACGCAAATCCCGAAGGACGCGCTGCTCCTTTTCCGGCTGGGCGATTTTTACGAGCTGTTCCTCGGCGATGCGGAGGAGGGGTCACGCCTGCTCAACCTGACCCTGACGAAACGAAACGGCATTCCCATGTGCGGCCTCCCGTTCCACGCCTCGGAAGGATACATCACTAAACTTCTGCAGGCCGGCCGGCGGGTGGCGATCTGCGATCAGGTAAGCGAACCGCGTCCTGGCACGATGGTGGAACGGGCGATCAGCCGGATCCTCAGCCCGGGTTGCGCCGTCGGGATGGAAATGGCCGAGCCAAAGTTACCCCGTTGGGTGGCGGCGGCCTGCCGGGGTAACGGGAAAAACGGCAGATGGGGGTTTGCCTTGTTGGATGCGACCACGGGGGATTTTCGCCTCTCCGAGCCGACGGATGAGATTTCCTGCCGCGAGGAAATCCGACGGTCCCAACCCGCCGAGCTCCTGTTGGATGAAGAGGAGAAAAAGGCCGGGGAGTGGGTGGACGGCGGGGTCACGGTCACGCGGGTGCCCGACTGGACCTTTGAGGAGGAAACCGCTCGGCGGGTTCTATGTGACCACTTTCGGGTGCAGAGCTTGGATGGCTTTGGTTGCCGGGGGCTTGGGCCGGCGGTGGGTGCGGCCGGGGCCCTGCTCCGTTACCTCACTGAAACCCTGAAGGGCGCGGCCCGACATCTCCAAGCCCCCAAACCTTTTCGGGCGGAGGAGTGCCTACGACTGGATGCAGCGACCCAGCGAAACCTGGAGTTGCTGCAGCCGACTGGTACGGGGGCCGACACCAGTTTGATCCGGGCCATCGACCAGACGGTGACGGCGATGGGGGGAAGGGAACTGCGCAGCTGGGTTTTACAGCCGCTTCGCCGTGCGGAGTCGATCGCGGCCCGACATGGAGCGGTGCAGGGATTCCTAGAAGATGCCGGGCTGTTGGACGATTTCCGGGAGGCGTTAAAAGAAGTGCGGGACCTGGCGCGGCTGATCGGACGACTTTCTACCCCCAGCGGGTCGGCCCGCGACCTGCAGGCCCTCCGGCTCACCCTCGAGTCCTTGCCGCCAGTGCGGAAACTGGCGGCAGCCACGCCCGGAAAGCTGAACCGGGAACTGGCCGATTCAATCGGAAGCGAAAAAGACCTCGCGGCCGAGTTAGCCAAGGGCATCGCGGATGAGCCTCCCGCGATTATCCGAGAAGGCGGGATGATCCGAGATGGTTACGACGCCGAGCTGGATGACCATCGGGCCGCCATGCGGGAAGGCCGCACATGGATTGCCGAGCTGCAGGCCAAGGAAATTGAGAGAACCGGAATCAAAAGCCTGAAGATCCGCTTTAATCAGGTGTTCGGCTACGGGATCGAAATCACCAAGTCCTACCTCGACCGGATCCCGGAGGGGTACGAGCGAAAGCAGACGTTGGCCCAAGCCGAACGCTTTGTGACCAAAGAGTTGAAGGAGGTGGAGGCGAAAATTCTGGGAGCGGAGGAGAAAGCCGTGGCGCGCGAATTGGTGTTGTTTGCTGAGCTGCGGGAGAAAGCGTTGGTGCGGGCCGCCGCCATTCAGAAAAGCGCCGCCGCGGTGGGTGCCCTGGATGCGCTGGCCGGGTTGGCTGCCACGGCGCGCCGCTGGAATTATGTGCGGCCTACCCTGAGGAAGGAGGACGGAGAGATCCGGATCCGCGGAGGGAGGCATCCGGTGGTGGAACAGTTGCTGGCCGGTGGAGCCGAACCGTTTGTGCCCAATGACCTGCAGTTAGGAGGGGAAGCAGGCACACTGATGGTGTTGACCGGGCCGAACATGGCAGGCAAGAGCACTTATTTACGGCAGGCCGCCCTGATCTGTCTTTTGAACCAGATCGGGTCGTTTGTGCCGGCCGCCGAGGCGGATCTGCCGGTGCTGGACCGGATTTTTACCCGGATTGGGGCGGGGGATGATCTGGCGCGGGGGCAAAGCACCTTTTTGGTGGAGATGAATGAGACCGCCCTGATCCTGCATAACGCCACGGAAGAAAGCCTGGTGATCTTGGATGAGATTGGGCGCGGCACGAGCACCTTGGATGGTTTGAGCATCGCTTGGGCAGTGGGTGAGCATCTGCACGACAAGGTGAAGGCCAAGACGCTCTTTGCGACCCACTACCATGAATTGACGGAGTTGGCGCTGACCCGGTCGGGGGTGCGTAATTTCCGGGTGGATGTCCGGGAGGAAAAGGACCGGGTGGTGTTTCTTCGAAGAATTGTGGAGGGGGGAGCGAACCAAAGTTATGGCATCCAGGTGGCGCGCTTGGCGGGTCTGCCGGGGGAGGTCTTGCAAAGGGCGGAGGAAATTCTCAAGGGTCTGGAAGCGGGAGAGATTGATGCGGTGGGAAAGCCGGCCCGGATCCGTCCCAAGGCCATCCGAAACCGCGGAGTGGGGAAAAAGGACGAACCGGACCTTTTTTCCTGAGAGGGCTTTTCGGAGTTTTGCAGTTTCATAGGCCGGGTAAGATGCGACATGGCCAAGGCCCACCATAAAGTCCTCATTCTTTCGACCAGCGCAGGAACGGGGCATTTGCGGGCCGCCTCAGCCCTCGAAAAGGTTTGCCGAAACAATCCCGGCGTGGACCAAGTGGCCCATGTGGATGCGTTGGCCTTCACCAATAAACTATTTCGGGACTTCTATTCCAAGTTGTATATCAGGTTGGTGGAAGACGCGCCAACCCTCCTTGGCTGGTGGTATGAAAAAAGCGATGAACCGTGGAAGACCGACCGGATGCGGCTGTTACTTGATCGTCTGAATACGCGTCCCCTGATCCGATTATTATCCGACCTGCAGCCTGACATCACGATTTGCACCCATTTCATGCCGGCCGAAATTATTTCCCATCTAATTTCACGGCAAAAGATTCGGGCCAAGCTTTCCATTGTGGTCACGGATTATGACTTCCACGCCATGTGGTTATCGCGGGCCTTCCACCGCTACTTCGTGGCTCTCGATGAAACGAAAGCATATTTAAGCGCGTTGGGTCTGCCACCCGAACGGATCACGGTGAGTGGTATTCCGGTAGATCCCGCTTTCGCCCAGAACACAGATAAGGCAGCCCTGCGAAAGCAGTTGCAACTCCAGCCCGACCAACCAGTCATTCTGGTCTCGGCGGGTGCGCTGGGGGTCAATCCGGCGGAGCAAGTCGTAAGATCTCTTCGGAATTTAAGCCACCGCAGCCAGGTAGTGGTAATTTGCGGCAAGAACCCCGAAGCCAAAAGGCGGGTGGAAGCCGAGTTGCGTCGAGGCCAGGGCGGGCACGCTGAATTCCGGGTCCTGAGTTATGTGGACGATATGCCGAACTGGATGGGGGCAGCCGATCTCTTGGTCAGCAAACCCGGGGGAATGACTTCGGCTGAAGCGATGGCCTCGGGATTGCCGATGGCGATCTATGATCCTATCCCCGGGCAGGAGGAAAGAAACAGTGACCAACTCTTGGAAAAAGGGGTGGCCATCAAGTGCAACGAAATCTCTATTTTAGGGTACAAGGTCAACCGCTTATTAGGGGAGGCCGAACGTCTCCAAGCCATGCAGGCGGCGGCCCGGCGTTTAGGAAGACCGGATGCTGCGGAGACGATCGTCCAGACGCTCCTGGACGATCCAGAGCAGGAGCCGATCCGCGTTGGTCAAGACCAGCAGGAGGAGATGGCAGAAAGCGTTCGCAAGCGGTGAAGGACGGTTTTCTGTGGGGCGTGGCGACCAGCCCCTTTCAGCACGAGGGTGGATACAACGGCGAGGGCCAACCCCGCAACAACTGGTACGATTGGGAAGTTTCCGGAAGGGTAGAGCGGTCCGGCCAAGCGGTGGATTTTTGGAATCGATTTGAGGAGGATTTTGACCGGGCGGAGATGATGGGGATGACCTCCTACCGGCTGGGCATTGAGTGGGCTCGCCTGCAGCCCGAAGGTCCCCGCCAGGAGTTGGTCCCCGCCGTTTTGGATCGCTATGCGGAAATGGTGAGCAGTTTGCGGCGGAGAAATTTGGAGCCGCTGATCACACTCCAGCACTTTACGACTCCGCGCTGGCTGGGGCTGGATCCCTGGTTGGAGGAGGGGACCCCCGAGGTTTTTGCCGGGTACGTCGGCAAGATGCTCACATGCCTGAATCGGCGCTTGGAGGAAAAAGGGGCGGCTCCACCGCGCTGGTTCCTCACCATTAATGAGCCCAACATGTTGGCCTCTTCCACCTACAACTTAGGGGCATTCCCGGCTGGAAGAAGGGCTTGGTGGGCAGCGGCCTTATGTGCCCTCCAGACGATGCTGGATGCACACGTGGTGGTTCGCCGGCAGGTCCAGGCGCTTTATGCGAAGCACGCGGCGTGGGGACGGCCTCACCTTTCTTTTAATACTTTTGCCAGCGACCTGTATTGGATGGACAAGATGCTTTTTGACCTACTGGAAGCCGCCCGCCAGACGCAAGGCCAAGAGTCCATCCTGGGGTTCTTAAACGATCGATCCCGGGAGTTTACACGGGCCTACCGCTCGATGGATTTTCCCCACCATAGTGTTTTTGCTGAGGCGGTGGGGGAACTGGTCAAACAAGTTCAGAACGCTCTGAGCCATCGATTTCTCCGGGAGGCGACCTTTTCCAAATTGGTGCAGCGGATTCGGGAAAGGCCGCGGGAGGGAAACCTTGATTTCATTTCTTTTGATTATTACGACCCTTTTGTTGGGAACGCCGTGCGGCTACCAACCCTTGGCGAAATTCGCTTGGGGCGATTCGGTTTGCGTGAGTGGTTTACCCAAGGACTCGCGACTAAATGGTGGGATTGGCACGCCTTGCCCCGCGGGCTGCGTTTTTTCGTCGAGCGGTATGCGGCCGACTATCCCGAGCTACCTATCGTCATTGCCGAAAACGGCATGGCCGAACGGCGTTGCACCAAAGAGAGCCAGGATTGTGAACTGCGGGGAGACCGGCAGAGCCGCAGCTACTTCATCCGGCAACATGTCGGAGAGGTGCAACGATTACGGAAGGAGGGATTACCGCTGGCAGGGTATTTTCACTGGTCGTTGACCGATAACTATGAGTGGGGGACGTATGCGCCTCGGTTCGGCATTTTTGGTGTCGATTTCGCCTCGGCTGAACTGGCGCGAAATCCTCGGGATGAAGCCGGGGACATTCCCTGGGAGGCTTACGCGGCCGCGATCAGCCAACAGAATTAGACTGGGACAGGGGCGGCGGGAGTGCCGTCGGGCGAGGGAGGGGGAATGCGGTAGGTGATCCGACCTTTGCTCAGGTCGTAGGGGGACATTTCCATCTTTACCTTGTCACCGATGTTTAAGCGGATGAAGTTTTTGCGCATCTTGCCCGAAATGTGGGCCAGGACGGTATGGCCGTTGACGAGTTCCACCCGAAAAAGGGTGCCTTTCAGCACGGCTTTTACCGCTCCTTCAACTTCGACAACTTCGCCTGCCATAAGCGGGTCAGCCTATCAACTCCAGAGAAAGGGGTGAATCAATTTATCATGAACATGAACGCACCCATGAAGAGTGAACCTCTTTAAAAAAGCAAAAGGCTGACCGCTAAACCCGCTCGTGCAGACCGCATTCCCGCTTCCAACCAAAGTGGCGCAACTCCTTGGGATCGGAGACCTCATCCAGACGCTTGGTGGTGACCCGGTCGCCAATCGACACATATCCCTTTTCCCAAAGAGGGTGGTAGGGGAGGAGGTGTGTCTTAAGGTAGTCCCCAACATCCCGATCCGTCCATTCCAGGACAGGTAGCAGTTTCCAGCGGGAATCCTGCCGGCTGAGCACCTTTTGCCTTTGGCGATGGTCCGATCCTGATCGGCGCAAACCAGCTACCCACAGCTCGGGTTGAAGTTCCCGAAAGGCCTGCCGCATCGGCTCTACCCGAATGATTTCGTGAAAGGTGTCCAGGCCAGCGGGCCCCTGTTCCCAAAGTTTTCCGTGGCGGGACTCAATTTCCCTTGGGGTCAACAAAGGGCGATAGATCTTCACATTGAGGTGAAGGCGTTGGGTAAGTTGCTGACCGAACGCGAGGGTCTCCGGAAAATGATATCCGGTATCAATGAAAACCACCGGCAATTCAGGCCATTGCTTTGCGATCAGATGGAGAAACGCTGCGGATTGGGCCCCAAAAGAAGTGGTGGCCACCGCCCGGTTTGGAAAGTTTTTTCGCGCCCATTGGATTCTCCCCGCTGGATCAAGGCCCTCTGAATCAAGTCCTTCTGGGGTTTTGGGCCTAGGCCTCACCTTCCTTGGGTTGAAAGTCTTAGGAATCATCCTTGTAAAGTAGCCGCAAAACCTATAAAGTCTATCTTTTATGTCGTATTTGCAAAGCCTTGAAGATCAGTCAATTTATATTTTTCGCGAGGCATTCGCGAACTTTAAAAATATAGCTATGCCCTGGTCGATGGGTAAAGATTCCAATACCTTAATTTGGTTGGCCAAAAAGGCCTTTGCCGGAAAGATCCCTTTTCCGCTCGTTCATATTGATACCACCTACGAATTTCCGGAAATGCTGGCCTTCCGGGAGTGGGCCCGGAAATACTACGACATCGAGTTGATCGTAATCGTCAATGAGGAGGCCCGAAAGCGTGGGGTGGGTTATGAAACGCATGACCCGGTTACCGTGACGCACGAGTTGAAGTCCGTCGCCCTGCAACAGGCTTTAGCCAAGTACAAGTGGGACGCCCTCGTAACCGGGATTCGCCGGGACGAGGACTCCACCCGCGCCAAGGAGCGCTATTTCTCGCCCCGCACGGCGGATAATGAATGGGAATACCGGGACCAACCGCCGGAATTCTGGGGTCAGTTCACAACGGCGGTTCGTCCGGGAGAGCATGTTCGGGTTCAACCACTGCTCGACTGGACAGAATTGGATGTCTGGGAATATGTCCGGCGCGAGGGGATTCCGGTTCCCAAGATGTATTTTGCAAAAGACGGGCGACGCTACCGGTCGCTCGGCTGCTGGCCGATCACTCAATCGGTGGAGAGCCAGGTCGATACCTTGGAGGGAATCATTGAAGAACTGCGCTTGACCAAAACGGCGGAGCGGGCCGGGCGGGCCCAAGACCATCACGAGCGGAACGCCATGCAAAAGCTGCGTGCCAAGGGCTTCCTGTGAGCCCCACCCCCATGCCTCCCCCGCCACCGGCAGTGGCACCCGGTTTTGCACCCACTTTCTTCCCGAAACGGATGGCCGACGATTTCGCTGATCTTGCTGGAGAACCCCGCACCCGAGTCGTGGTGGTCGGTCATGTCGATCATGGCAAGTCCACTTTGATCGGGAGGCTGTTAGCGGATACGGATTCCTTGCCGGAGGGCAAATTGGCCGCGGTGGAAAAAGCGTGCCGGGAAGAGGGCATGCCCTTGGAATATGCCTTTCTTTTGGACGCTTTGCTCGAGGAGCAGTCTCAAAACATCACCATCGATACCACGCGAATTGAGTTCCGGCACCAAGGCCGCGCTTTTCAGATTATTGATGCCCCGGGGCACCGCGAATTTATCAAAAACATGGTCACGGGGGCGGCGGCGGCAGATGAGGCGATTTTGCTGATCGATGCCAAAGAGGGAATGAAAGAACAAACCCGTCGCCATGGATTACTCCTCTCGCTCTTGGGGGTGGGGCGGGTGATGGTGGCGGTGAACAAGA
>Ga0194134_10004576_pt1 | contig 13770 bp, 18 predicted proteins | sample TA2KigOff0mmetaG_FD_148602 | JGI IMG/M metagenome (GOLD analysis project Ga0194134, IMG submission 148602) | Freshwater microbial communities from Lake Tanganyika, Tanzania - TA2015056 Kigoma Offshore 0m | ecosystem: Environmental > Aquatic > Freshwater > Lake | place: Tanzania: Lake Tanganyika... | reverse complement strand
CCCAGGGCATCGAGCTGATCGACCAACCCGGCGGCAGCACCACCTGGCTGCGCAGCTGAGCCCGATCCACACCAACACCTAGCAAACCGACTAAACTAAGTTTACCCCACAGCTACTCTCCCGGATGGCTGACGCCCTGCCGATGCCCTCAGGCCTCAAGCGCGTGAACATGCATGAGGCCAAAACCCATCTCTCGCGGCTGGTGGATGAGGCCGCATCGGGCCAGCCCTTTGTGATCTGCAAGGCGGGCCAACCGCTGGTTCAAGTCACCCGGTTGGATTCAAGCCAGGCCCCACCTCAGCGCCGCCTGGGGCTCCTGAAGGGTCACTGCTCCGTTCCGGACGACTTCGATCGGATGGCCGCTGAAAGCCTCGCCGATCTGTTTGAAGGGATGAGCCCGGAGGGCTAAACGCCGCATGCAACTGCTGCTCGACACCCATCTCTTGGTGTGGGCCATGGGTGCCCCGCAACGCTTACCCGAGGGCCTGGCGCCCATGCTCGAGGATCCGCTGCACACGCCCCTCTTCAGCGTGGCCAGCCTCTGGGAGCTGGTGATCAAAAAAGGGTTGGGCCGGCCCGATTTCAACCTGGAGGTGCCCCTGCTGCGCCGCACGCTGCTGCAATCCGGCTGGCAGGAGCTGCCGATCCAGGCCAGCCATGCTCTGGCGGTTGCCTCGCTTCCACCGCTGCATCGCGATCCCTTTGATCGGCTCCTGCTGGCCCAGGCCGTCGCCGAAGGGCTGCTGCTGATCACCGCCGATCAACAGCTGGCCGCCTATCCCGGCCCCGTGCGCTGGATGCCAGCGCCCGCCCCCTAAGCCTGAGGCCCCTGACGGTCTTTCATCAGCTGTTCGATCTTGCGGATCCGGCTGACGGTGGTGGTCCACACCTCCTTCTGGAAGCCGGGCTCGCACTGCTCCACCAGCTGCTCGATCGGCTCACCGCGCTCGAAGGCATCCCAGAGCTGCCGCTCCAACCTGGCCCGCTCGATGAAGTTCCAGCGCTGCAGCCAAGGGGGCAGTTGCGCCATGGGGGATCCGTTTGCAGCACTGACGCCAGTTAAGCGGGCCCACCACCCAGCGGTGGGAGACTGGCCGCCGCGTTCGCCGAAGCCACCGTGAAAGCCCTCTCCGTGCTCGGCTCCACCGGCTCGATCGGCACCCAGACCCTGGAGATCGTGGAGGACTTCCCCGATCGCTTCCGGGTGGTGGCCCTCACGGCCGGCAACAACCTCGACCTGCTGATCAGCCAGATCCAGCGGCACAACCCGGAGGTGGTCGCCCTGGCCAACGCCGATCGGGTGGCGGAACTGCGCAGCCGCCTGGAGGCCCTGGAGCCGGCGGCGCGGCCGGCACGGATGCCTGAACTGCTGGGGGGATCGGAGGGGCTGTGTGCCGCCGCCGCCTGGCCCAGCGCCGATCTGGTGGTCACCGGCATCGTGGGCTGCGCCGGCCTGCTGCCCACCCTGGCCGCCATCCGCGCCGGCAAGGATCTGGCCCTGGCCAACAAGGAAACCCTGATCGCCGCCGGCCCCGTGGTGCTGCCGGAGCTGGCCAAGACCGGCTCACGGCTGCTGCCAGCCGATTCCGAACACTCCGCCATCTTCCAGTGCCTGCAGGGCACCCCCTGGGCGGACACCGCCCGGCTCTCCACGGGTGTGCCCACCCCGGGGCTGCGGCGCATTCAGCTCACCGCCAGCGGCGGCGCCTTCCGCGACTGGGCCGCCGCCGACCTGCACAAGGCCACCGTGGCCGATGCCACCAGCCACCCCAACTGGAGCATGGGGCGCAAGATCACCGTGGATTCCGCCTCCCTCATGAACAAGGGGCTGGAGGTGATCGAGGCCCACTATCTGTTCGGCCTGGATTACGACCACATCGAGATCGTGATCCACCCGCAGTCGATCATCCACTCGATGGTGGAGCTGGCGGATTCCTCCGTGCTGGCCCAGCTGGGCTGGCCCGACATGAAACTGCCGATCCTCTACTGCCTGAGCTGGCCGGAGCGACTCAACACCCCCTGGCGCCGCCTCGACCTCACGGAGGTGGGCAGCCTCAGCTTCCGCCAGCCCGACCCCGCCAAGTACCCCTGCATGCAGCTGGCCTACGCGGCGGGCCGGGCCGGCGGCACCATGCCGGCGGTGATGAACGCCGCCAACGAACAGGCGGTGGCCTTGTTCCTAGACGAGCAGATCCACTTCCTCGACATCCCGTGGCTGATCGAGGCGGTGTGTGATCGCCACCGCAACGACCTGATGGCAAGCCCCAGCCTCGAGGACGTGCTGGCGGTGGACGGCTGGTCGCGCCAGGCGGTGCGCGAAGCCGCGGCCCAACGGCAGGCCAAGACGCCGGCGGCGCTGCCGGCATGATCAGCCACCACCTGCTGCTCTGCGCCACCCCCAGCAAGGCCCTGTGCTGCCCCGATCCGGCCGTGGGGCAGGCCAGCTGGGAGCGGCTGAAGCAGCTGGTGCGGGAGTGGGGTCTGGAGGATCCGGGCCGTGCGGAGGGCCTGGTGCTGCGCACCAAGGCCGATTGCCTGCGCATCTGCGCTGAGGGGCCGGTGCTGCTGATCTGGCCGCAGGGCACCGTCTATGGCGCGGTCACGGCGGAGCGCATCGAGCGGATCCTGCGGGAGCACGTGATCGGCGGCCAACCGATCGACGACTGGATCATCCGGCGGTTGCCGCTGGCCCCTGCTCCAGCAGCCGGCTGAGCCAACGGGCCGTGAGCCGATCGCCCCAACAGCCCTGGCCCGCCGCCGCATCGCAACGGGCATGGAAGCCGTTGTGCCCCCCCTGGGGGGTGATCAACACGTCGATGCCCTTGAGATCCGCCTCCGCAATGCGGCGAACGGGGGCGACAGGCACCCAGGGATCATCCGCCGCATGCACGAGCAGGGTCGGCGGCAGGCGGGCAGCGGCGCCCTCCAGCAGCGGCCGCAGCGGGCTGGCCTTGGCGTAGTAGTCGTCCACGGAGCCATAGCCCCAGCGCGGAGCGGTAATGGCCGCATCAAAGGCCCGCAGGCTGCGCAGGGGCCCCTGCGGTGCGCGGCCCTCCAGCAACTCCCGCTCCTCCGGGCTCACCCCGAAGGGATCCGCCAGGGTCTGGGCCAACAACCGGTGCAGCAGCCAGCGTTGGTAGAGGCGATTGCGGGGCCGCTCGATCTGGCGGGAACAGGCGTCCAGGTCGAGGGGGGAACTGATGCACACCAGCCCATCCAGCACGGGCGAACCATCAGCCGCCAGCAGGACATTGAGCAGCAGGGTCCCCCCTAGGGAGAGGCCCACCCCCAGCAGTGGCCTGCCGCCAGGAGCCACCCGATCCGCCAGTTGCCGGGCCCGCGCCAACACGGGCCGTAGATCTCGGTTGCAGCGGGCGGCATAGGTGCCGCGAGCCAAGGGCCTGCCGGGTCCGGCACCGCGCAGGTTGAGGCGGAGCACGGCAAAGCCGGCATGTTGCAGGGTTTGCCCCAAGCGCCGCAGCCCCTCCCGTTCGCTGCCGCCCCCCAGGCCGTGCAACAGCAGCACCAGGGCCAGCGGTGTTCGGCCCATGGGCAGCGGCGGGTCGTACATCGCCAGCAGCTGATCACCACCCCCCACGGCAACCGTGATCGGTTCGCCCTGATCGGGGCCTAGCCGCACTTTGCGCAGGGTGTCGCGCAGGGTCTGCAGGTCGCCATTGAACCAATGCCTGCGCGGCCGGAACGGCTGCAAACCCAGCTCCAGGGCCAGGGTCTGATCAACCGCTCGGGCCCAAACTCGCGATGGCGGCACGAGGCTCCCTCTGACCAGGACTGTGATCCTGAGGGATCAGGGGGACGCGATCAAGCGGCTACAGCAACTTTGCTGCCCACCCCCTGGCTGCGCAGCTCCGTGCAGAGCTGCTGCAGCACCGCCTTGGCATCCCCGAACACCATGGCGGTTTGCGGCAGTTCAAACAGCGCATTGGCGATGCCCGCATAACCGGCGCCGAGGCTGCGCTTCACCACAAACACCTGCCGGGCCTGATCCACCTCCAGCACGGGCATGCCGTAGAGGGGGCTGCTGGGGTCGGTCTTGGCGTCGGGGTTCACCACGTCGTTGGCCCCCAGCACGATCACCACATCGGTGCGGGGGAATTCGGGGTTGATGGTGTCCATCTCGATCAGCTGCTCGTAGGGCACATCGGCCTCCGCCAGCAGCACGTTCATGTGGCCGGGCATGCGCCCCGCCACCGGGTGGATGGCATAGCTCACCTCGGAGCCATTGGCCTCCAGCAGCTTGGCCAACTCCCGCAGGGCGTGCTGGGCCTGGGCCACCGCCAGGCCGTAGCCCGGCACGAACACCACGCGCTCCGCCGTTTCCAGGGCCATGGCGCACTCCTCGGCGCTGCAGCTCACGATGCGGCTGTAGCCGGCCTCATCGCCGCCACCGCCCACATGGCCGCCGCTGGAGCCGGCCCCGAGGGCCCCGCCGAACAGCACGCTCAGCAGCGAGCGGTTCATGGCGGTGCACATCACCTGGGTGAGGATCAGGCCGGCGGCACCCACCATGGCCCCCGCCACGATCAGCAGCTGGCTGCCCACCACGAAGCCGGCGGCGGCCGCGGCCACACCGGAATAGGAGTTGAGCAGGGAGATCACTACCGGCATGTCGGCCCCACCGATGGAGAGGGTCACACCGATGCCCAGCAGGGTGGAGGCCAGCACCAACAGCCACAGGGGCCCCGCCTCAGACACCGGCGACGCCGCCAGGAACACCCCGCCCACCAGGGAGGCCAGGGCCAGGGTGATGTTCACCGCATGGCGGACGGAGCTCTGGGTCCAGCCCGGGGTGCCGATCCAGCCCTGCAGCTTGCCCATGGCCACGATCGACCCGCTGAAGGTGATCGCCCCCACGAAGACGGAGATCACAATCGAAATGCGCTCCACCAGGCCGGAATCGCCGGGATCAAACAGGGCCACCGCCAGGGCCACCAGCAGCGAAGCCATGCCGCCGCAGCCGTTGAACAGGGCCACGGTTTCAGGCATGGCGGTCATCGGCACCCGCTGGGCGGTGAGCAGCCCCAGGAGGCCGCCACCGGCGGTGCCCAAGGCGATCCACAGCCAGGCGGTGGGGCTGGGCTGCAGCTGGATCAACAGGCCGGCCACCGCCAGGCCCATGGCCAGGGCCGCCAGACCATTGGCGGAGCGGGCTGAGCGCACCTTGGAGAGGCCCTTGAGGCCCAGGGCCAGCAGCAGCACCGCCAGCAGGTCGATGCCGTAACCAAACACGTCGATGGCGCTCATGAGCCGGCTCCGGATTTTTTGCGGCTGAACATGGCCAGCATCCGGTCGGTGACCAGGAAGCCGCCAATCACGTTGAACAGGGCGAACCCCAGGGACACCGCCCCAAGCAGCAGCAGCGGTGGGCTGCCATCGGCTTCAGCGATCAGGGTGATGGAGGCCAGCACGGTGATGCCGCTGATGGCGTTGGCCCCACTCATCAGGGGGGTGTGCAGGGTGGGGGGCACCTTGCCGATGAGCTCCAGCCCCAGCAGGCTGCCCAGCAGCAGCACCCAGAGGGCCTGATCCAGGCTGCTCATGCCGCACCTCCCACCGCCACGGGGGCAGGGCTGGCGTGGTGGCTGAACAGGCAACCGGCCACGATCGGGTCCTCCAGATCCAGGCGCAGGGCCGGGCCCGCCTCGGCATCGGCCGCCGGGGCCTGCAGCAGGTGCTCGAGCAGGGCCGCCAGGTTGCGGGCGTAGAGGGCGCTGGCGTGGTTGGCCACGGTGCAGGGCAGGGCATCGCCGCCGATCAACTGCACGCCATGGCGCCAGACGGTGCTGCCGGCCTCGGTGCCCTCACAGTTGCCCCCCTGGGCCACCGCCAGGTCCACCACCACGCTGCCGGGGCGCATGTGCTGGAGCATGGCGTCATCGATCAGGCGGGGCGCCGGGCGGCCGGGCACCTGGGCGGTGCAGATCACCATGTCGGCCAGGGCCAGCTGTTCGGTGAGCTGGCGCCGCTGCTCCGCCAGGAAGGCCTCGCTGGCCTGCTGGGCATAGCCACCGGTTTCTCCGGGTTTCTGCTCCAGTTCAGGCGGATCGATGAAGCGCCCCCCCAGGGATTCCACCTGCTCCTTGGCGGCGGCGCGCACATCGCTCACGTACACCACAGCCCCCAAGCGCCGGGCGGTGGCCAGGGCCTGCAGACCCGCCACACCGGCCCCCAGGATCAGGGCACGGGCTGGCTGGATGGTGCCAGCGGCGGTCATCAGCATCGGCACGTAGCGATCGAGGGCGGCCGCCGCCAGCAGCACCGCCTTGTAGCCAGCCACGTTGGCCTGGGAGGAGAGCACATCCATGGCCTGGGCGCGGCTGATGCGCGGCAGCAGCTCCAGGGCCAGGGCCGTGAGCTGACGCTCCTGCAGCTGTTGTTTGAGGTCGTCGTTGCCGTGGGGCTCCAGCAGGCCCAGCAGCACCGCGCCGCTGGGGAGGCTGGCGAGCTCGGGGCGCCCCCGCACCAGGGCCGCAGCCTGCACCGCCAGCACTACATCGGCGCGGCTCCAATGGTCGGCACCGGCGCCCTTCGCCTCCACCAGCTCGGCACCGGCCTCGCCGTAGGCGTCATCGCCGTAACCGCTGGCCTGGCCGGCCCCGCGCTCAACACTGAGGCGACAACCCTTGGCCACCAGTCGCCGCACGGTTTCCGGGGTGGCCGCCACCCGTGTTTCACCGGGGCAACACTCCCGCGGCACCAGCACTCGAACCACCGCTACGAACCCTGCACCTGGATCCATTTAGTGTTTTGCGGTTGCCGCTGGGGGGCAATCCTTTTGGGCGGCATGTGGGCACATCCGCACACGGGCCTCAGGCCAGCCAGGCCGCCAGGCCGCTGTCCGTGGCAGTGGCATCGGCTTCGCTGGGGGATGGCTCGGCCCGGCTGGTGATCTCCAGGATGCGACCCACGCTGGCGGGGGTCTCCAGGGCATCGAGACACACCCGGGCCACCAGGCGGCGCGGAATGCTGCCATCCCGCTGCTGCTCAGGGCCGCTGAACCGCACCCGCTGGGCGGGCAAATCCTCCTCCTGCTCCTTGAGGCCACCGGGGCGAACCACGGTGTAGGCCAGGCCGCTCTGCTCCAACCAGCGCTCCCCCAACCGCTTCCACACCAGGATCAGGCCGAACAGGTTGAGCGGATGCCGCCACAGGCCGGCGCAGAGGGAGCTCACCAGCACCACCCGGGACACCCCGGCGGCGCGGCAGGCCTCGATCTGCTGACGCACCCCGAAGGCATCCACCTGCAGGGGGCCCGTGAGATCCACGCTGGGGCGAGCCCCCGTGGCGATCACCAGAGCCCCGCAGCCATGCAGGGCTTCGGTGAGGGCCCCGCGATCCCCCAGCTGCAGACGCACCACCTCGGCGCCCCGCAGGGGCTCGGGAATGGAGGAGCCGGGCCGCACGATGGCCCGCACCCGATGGCCGCGATCCAGGGCCTCCTGCACCACGCGCCAGCCTGTCTTGCCGGAGGCACCGGTTACCGCCAAAAGCATGGGCTCAGAACAGGGGCAGCAGCTCCTGTTCTAGGCAGCGGGCCTGGGGATTCGAGCCCCGCTGACGCAGCAGGCGCGCCCGCAGGATCATGGGGTCGAGATCACACTCGAGATCAAAGGCCCGCTCGAGGCGCTGCCGCAGTTCATCGGGGGTGAGGGCAAAGACGGAACGCTGATCCATGGGCTGGAAGGGGATGGCCCTGGAGCGGGGTGATGGCCGGAAGGTAGGGGCTCCAGCGGGAATGCGAATAGGTGATTCTGCTCATCTTTTTTCCGTCCCTGGCAACAAAATGGCGGGATGCCCCCCCTGTCATTCGACCTGCACGTGCCGCGGCAGCCTGCGCGGCCGCTGCCGCTGCTGAAGCCCCGCCACTGGCAAACCCAGCTGATCCAGCTGCTGCAGCGGCGACTGCAGCGCCCCGGCGGCCAGGACGTGCTGATCAACGCCGGCCCCGGCGCCGGCAAGACCCTGGGGGCCCTGTTGAGCTTCGAGCGGCTGCAGCGCCAGGGGCAACTGCGGCGCTTTCTGGTGTTCTGCCACCGCAGCTCCATCGCCAGCCAGTGGCGTCAGGCCGCCGAACGGTTGCACCTGCAGCTGCGGGAGTGGCAGCCGGGGGAACCCGCCCACGACCCCTGGGGGGAGGCCGACGGCCTGCTGCTCACCTACCAGGGCGCAGGCCGCAACCTGCAGGCGTTGCTGCCGCAACTGCAGGGTTGCCCCGGGGGGGCCTGGCTGGCCATCGCCGATGAGGTGCACCACCTGGGGCTCGACCCCGAGGAGCCGGAGGCCACCGCCTGGGGGCATGCCTTCAGCCGCCTCACCGCCGGCGCCCGGCTGCGGCTAGGGCTCACCGGCACCCCCTTCCGGGCCGACAATCTGGCCTTCTGCGCCGCCCGGCGCATCCAGGTGCATGACGGCGACGCCTGGGTGGAGCAGATCGCGCCCGACCTCAGCATTGAGCCACGGGATCTGATCGTTGCCGGCGACGTGCGCCCCCTGGAGTTCCGCTTCCAGGACGGCTGGGTGGACCATGGCCGCCACGACCAACCCGGCGACACCGAACGCTCGCCCCTCTCCGAGGAGCAACGGGAAAGCTGGCGCGCCCGCAACCTGCGGCGGGCCATCCGCCTGGGGGACAGCAGCAGCATCGCCCTGCGGCTGCTGCTCAACGCGCGCCAGCGCCTGGAGGTGGTGCGGCGCCAGCACCCGGAGGCCGGGGGGCTAGTGGTGGCGCGGGACATCGCCCATGCCCGCCGCCTCTGCGGCCTGCTGGAGGAACAGGGGGACCGGGTGCTGCTGGTGCACTCCCAGGACGGCGCTGCACCCGAGCACATGCAGGCCTTCAAGGCGGGCCAGGCCGACTGGCTGGTGAGCATCGACATGTGCGCCGAAGGCTTCGACGCGCCGCGGCTGCGGGTGGTGGCCTATCTCACCACGGTGGTGACCCGCACCCGCTTCGTGCAGGCGATCACCCGGGCGGTGCGCATGGATGCCCAGCGGGCCGCCCAGGAGGCGGTTCCCCGCCACCCCTCCTACGTGTTTGCCCCGGCCGATCCCCTGCTGCTGCAGTACGCCCGCACCTGGTCGCTGAGTGAGCCCTATGTGCTGCGCCCCAAGGCCACGGAAGCGGAAGCCGCCCCAGGGGCCGGCGGGCGAGCCCCCTCCCTGCCCCTTCAGGCCATGGAGGACGGAGCCGGGGCCGTGATCCGGATGCGGGGCCCGGAGCTGCCGAACTTCGTTTTGCAGCGGTAATTACATATGGCCGCAGCAAAAAGTGCGAACTTGTGCGAAACAAGGCCCCAGATCGTCCATCGGGCGATCAACGTGGCCCCACCGACGTCACGGACCCCACGGACGTCGCACCGACACCGCGTCACACCGGCAGAGGACCCATGAACGGCTCCATCCAGCGCAGAGTCACCGTTGCCATCAATTGGGCGGCGGCGCGGATCGCCAGCCTGGATGATCGCGAGCGTTATGAAGACAGCTATGCGCTCACCGAGGAGTTCCGGGAATGGATCCTGTGCATTGATCAGCACCCCGAGCTGATGGCCGAGCAGGTGTTGATGGTGCCGGATTTCAAGCAATTGCCCCGCACCACCGGCAACGAAAACGAAAGCGACGGCCTGCTCGAAATCTAAAGCCAATCTTTAGGGCCTCTGTTATTTCGTTGCTGCTCCAGGACCAGGGCTTCACGCTCGCGAGGGCCCCGTCGGTAGACACCCCACTCCCCGCAGCCACCCCCGGAGACCGGGGCGGCACCCTAGGCTCTTAAGCGAAGTGACTCCGCTTAAAGCCATGGCCCCGGAGAACCTGGTGATCGTGGGATCCGGCCCCGCCGGCTACACCGCCGCCATCTATGCCGCCCGCGCCAACCTGCGGCCCGTCGTGATCACCGGCTTCCAGGACGGCGGCATCCCCGGTGGCCAGCTGATGACCACCACCCACGTGGAGAACTTCCCCGGCTTCCCGGACGGCATCCTGGGGCCGGAACTGATGGACCGCCTCAAGGCCCAGGCCGTGCGCTGGGGCACGCGGCTGGTGGAGGCCGACGCCGAGCGGATCGACCTCTCCCAACGGCCCTTCCGGATCGAGGCCGATGGCGAAACCCTCGAAGCCCAGGCGGTGATCCTGGCCACGGGCGCCAGCGCCAATCGGCTGGCGCTGCCCAGCGAAGCCCGCTTCTGGAACGCGGGCATCAGCGCCTGTGCCATCTGCGACGGGGCCACACCGCAGTTCAGGAACGTCGACCTCGCGGTGGTGGGGGGCGGCGATTCCGCCTGTGAGGAGGCCGTGTACCTCACCAAATACGGCAGCCGGGTGCACCTGATCGTGCGCTCGGATCAGCTGCGGGCCAGCAAGGCCATGGCGGATCGGGTGCTGGCCAACCCCGCGATCCAGGTGCACTGGAACCGCCAGATCCGCGACTGCAGCGGTGGCGACTGGCTGGAGGCCATCGAACTGGTGGATCCCAGGGGCGGCGCCAGCGAGCCGCTGGCGGTGCGCGGCCTCTTCTACGCCATCGGCCACACGCCGAATACCCGCCTGGTGCGCGATCAACTGCAGGTGGATGCCAAGGGCTACCTGATCACCCAGCCCGGCCGCCCGGAAACCAGCATCGATGGGGTGTATGCCGCCGGCGATGTGGCCGATGCGGAATGGCGCCAGGGCATCACCGCCGCCGGCAGCGGCTGCCAGGCCGCCCTCGCCGCCGAACGCTGGCTGACGGAGCACGGCCTGGCGGTCACCGTGAGCCAGGACCCCGTGGATCCTGCCGCCGTCGGCGAGGTGCAGCGCACCGCCGTGAGCGACGACAGCAACTTCGATCCCCAGGCCCTGTGGCAGAAGGGGAGCTATGCCCTGCGCAAGCTCTACCACGACAGTGACAAGCCGCTGCTGGTGGTCTACACCTCCCCCACCTGCGGCCCCTGCCACGTGCTCAAGCCGCAACTCAAGCGTGTGCTGGAGGAGCTGGGGGGCCGCGCCCAGGGGGTGGAGATCGACATCGATGCCGACCCCGAGATTGCCCAGCAGGCCGGCGTCACCGGCACCCCCACGGTGCAGCTGTTCTTCCGCAAGGAGCTGCAGCAGCAGTTCCGCGGGGTGCAGCAGCGCAGCACCTTCAAAGCCGCCATCGAGGCGCTGCTGGCGAGCCCGGTGGGCTGAGGCTCAGTTCAACGGCGACGGGGGCCGCCCGGGCGGTTGCCGCCGGGGCGGGGCCCACCGGCGGCGGCGTTGCGCTCCCGGTAGGTGATGCGGCCACGGCTGAGGTCGTAGGGGCTGATCTCCACCAGCACCTTGTCGCCGGCCAGCAGCTTGATGCGGAACTTGGTGAGCTTGCCGGCGGCACGGCAGAGGCATTGGTGGCCCGCCGGCTGCTCGAGGGTGACCAGGTAAAACCCGTTGCCCTGTTCCTTCTCGATCACGCCGGAGGTCTCAATCATGCGCTGGGGCCGTGGAACAAAGACAGAGCTGTTCTCAGCTTAGTTGCCGCCCCCAAACCGCTAGGGTCACGCCTCGTTCCGCTGCCACCACCCTCCACGCCGATGATCCTGCCCCCCGTGTCGATGGATCTCGGACTGCTGCTGATTGCGATCGGCGTGGTGAACCTGTGGCGAGCGCGCCAGGCCTCCTGACCACCCTGCTGTTCCATAAGCCCTACGGGGTGTTGAGCCAGTTCACCCCGGAGCCGGGCTCCGCCTGGGGCTGCCTGGCCGACCACATCGCCATGCCCGGGGTGTACGCGGCCGGCCGGCTCGACGCCGACAGTGAGGGGCTGCTGCTGCTCACCGCCAACGGCCGGCTGCAGCAACGGCTCACCGATCCCCGCTGGGGGCACTGGCGCCGTTACTGGGCGCAGGTGGAGGGGCTGCCCAGCCCAGCGGCCCTGCAGGCCCTGCGGGAGGGGTTGGTGATCCAGGGGCAGCGCACCCTGCCGGCCCGGGCCAAGGCCCTGGCGGATCCGGGGCTGCCGCCGCGGCAACCGCCGATCCGCCAGCGGGCCGCGATTCCCACCAGCTGGCTGGAGCTGGAGCTGCGGGAGGGGCGTAACCGGCAGGTGCGACGCATGACCGCCGCCGTGGGCCTGCCCACCCTGCGGCTGTTACGGGTGGCCATCGACCTGATGGATGGCGGCCCCTGCCTCAGCCTCGAGGGGCTGGAGCCCGGCCAATGGCGGGAGGTGAGCGCCGCCGAACGGGAGCGGCTGCAGCGCCTGCTTCAGGGCCGTGGCGGCCGCGACGGGGGCGGGAAATCGGGCCGGGCCGGGGGCGGCGCGTAGGGGGGCTTGGCCTCAGCCCAGGGCATCCTTGAGCTCCCGCACCACCTGCAGCTGGCCGTAGTAGTAGTTGGCCCTGGCGCGGCGGTCGGCATCCTCCACGCTGTCGAGGGCGTCGAAGCCAAGGCTCTGCCAGAGCTCATGGCCGCAGGCACGGCTCACCTCCTCCACCGCCTCCTGCTCCAACACCCCCAGGCGGCGCTGCAGGTTCTTGATCTGGGCGATGGCCATCGCGGGCAACGGTCCGAGGAATTGCCGCAATAGTACAAGCTCACTACTGCGGCGCCAGGGGTGCGGGGTGCTCAGAAGGGCAGTTTCTTCTTGGCGTCCTTGTCCAGGTCGGCCTCCATCTCCCGCAGCCGCTTGAGGATCGTGTCGTAGTACTCCCGCAGATAGGACTCCAGGCCGGTGGTCTGCTCCGGGTCAAGCCCGAAGGCCGCATAGCTGGCCTCCATGGGGGCATTGAGGGCCACACCGCCACCCACCACCTTGTCGAAGGCCAGCCGCTCCGCCACGTTCACGGCCGGCTCAAAGAACGACGCCACCCCCTGCATCACCCGCAGCAGGAACGGCCGCACCCGGAACACCCGGGCGCTCTTGCCGGCGTACTTCTCGCACAGCTGGGTGATTTCGCCGGTGTTCCAGGCCCGCGGGCCCACCACCGGGAAGGCCTGACGCACCGTTTCGGCGCGGCCCAGGGCCGCCACCGCAAAGCGGGCCACATCCTGGGTGTTCATGTAGGCGATCGGCGTGGGCGTGCCGCTCACCCACACCGTCTGGTTCTCCAACACCGGGATCGCCACCTGGCTGATCAAGCCCTGCATGAAGGCCACCGAACGCAGGATCGTGTAATCGAAATCCGATTGGATCAAGGCCTGCTCGGTGCAGTACTTGATGTCCATCAACGGCACGTCGCGGTGCTTGTCGGCATCAAGAAGCGACACGAACACAAACCGCTTCACGCCGGCCCGCTCACAGGCGTTGAGCAGATTGAGCTTGCCGGTCCAGTCGGTGTCGTAGCTGCTGCCGGGGTCGGTGGCGCGGGCGGTGGCGGCATCGATCACCGCCTCCTGGCCCTCCAGGGCGTAATCGAGGCTGCCCGGCTCCAGCAGATCGCCGCGGGTGAGCTCACAGCCCCACTCCTGCAGGAACGCCGCCTTGCGCGGTGAGCGCACCATGCAGCGCACCTGATGACCGGCATCGATGGCCTGCCGGGCGATCTGCCGCCCCAGCGTGCCCGTTGCACCGATCACCAACACCTGCATCGGGATTCCACCAGGAGGGCTGAGCCTAAAGCTGAGGGCTTCTCAGCCGTGCCACGGGCCCCGGATGCCGGATCCCGGGGAGGGCCGGTGGGCTCAGTTGTCGCCTTGAAGCTTCAGCAGCAGGGCGCCGCCCACCAGGCCCAGGGGGATCAGAACCCAGAACAGCGCAGCAATGCCGAAGATTTCCGAGGCCATGGCCGGTGGCGTAACGGC
>Ga0194134_10004570_pt1 | contig 13777 bp, 12 predicted proteins | sample TA2KigOff0mmetaG_FD_148602 | JGI IMG/M metagenome (GOLD analysis project Ga0194134, IMG submission 148602) | Freshwater microbial communities from Lake Tanganyika, Tanzania - TA2015056 Kigoma Offshore 0m | ecosystem: Environmental > Aquatic > Freshwater > Lake | place: Tanzania: Lake Tanganyika... | reverse complement strand
CATGGAGAAATACGCTGCATCAAGCGATCCAGATTTCAAGTCACGCGCTGTTGCAATTAAGGAAGAGCGCTCACATCAAGTTAAAGAACATCTCTGGGTACTTTGGACCGATTACTTCAAGCCCAACCACTTCGAGGCTTACCCACAACTCCATGCTCTCTTCAATGAGGCAACCAAGTTGGCAGGCGCTACCGGCACCAAGGGAACAAATGATGTTGCCGTTGCAGAAAAGTTGATCGCCAAGATTGACGAAATCGCTGAAATTTTCTGGGCGACGAAGAAATAAAGCGGTAAAGAACCTGCCATAACCCGACCCGGCAACCCTTAATCACTGGGGCGTAGATACAATCCTTACACCACTCCATTGGTGCTGTCTGGGAAACCACCTACTTATCCGAAGAAATCTTCTTTGATAATTCAAGAGTTCTCTTGGTAGATTCAAGGGTGCGTTTGAATCTGGGTTGTGGTCCAGGACCAGTCTTAGCAAAATCTTACATTTACATTGACGCGTCGCGGAAATTACTGATAGCAAAAATTCCCATGCTCGCAAAGCTAATACGCAGATATTCAAAATCGGAACTTTTTTGGGATAAGAATGTAAAGTATAAAAATATTCTTAGTCTACGTCTTCCCTCAAATTCAATTGAATACATCTACTCGAGTCATTTGCTTGAGCATATTTACTTTTCCCAAAGTGAAGATCTCTTAAGAAGTCTTTTTAAAGCTCTACAAGTTGGAGGAAGGATTAGACTAGCACTTCCTGACTATGATGCATTTATTTCCAATTATATCTTAAACGCTAAAACTAACCCAGTTCGTGCAATTCAGGAACTTGAAGATTCACTACTATCCCAACCGCTTAAGAAACCAAAAATGCTTAAAAAGCTTTGGAATCTAATTACTGGAGATTTACATGTGCATCGATGGCATCCAACTTTTGCTTTGGTTGAAAGCATGCTTCTTGAGGCTGGATTTCGAAACATAATTAAGTGTAAATTTCGTGAATCTGAACTAGCGGAAATTCATTTACTTGAAAATCGTGAAAATATGACTTTCTATATTGAAGGTAGCAAATAGATTCTCGCTGTGACCTAAATTAACACGAAAAGCTTTATCAACAATAATGAAGTAATTTGACAATCGTTGAGGTTGCGAAGTTTAGATCACATCTCATATGAGCATAATTAGAAGTTTTAGCAGCCTGCCATCAAAATATTTGACAAATCTCAATTAGATTGAGAAAGAAATTACTTATGATTGCTCTCTCAATTCTGGTTTCAATCAAATCTGGAATCCACCCAACACGATACTGAAATTCAGATACATTTATAAAACCAGTTTCCTCCAAGAATTTCTTCACAAAGAACGGAGCTGGATGCCATTTATGAACATGTAGTTTTCGAAAACCAGTTCAAGGTAATTTCTCGAGAAATTTTTACCTTTCCAGTGGCCAGGATAAAAGAGAGGACTCAAAAATAAGATAAGGTTCGATCGGATCTCCTACATAATTCGTGACGTATCTCAATATGAATTCGTGGTAATTAGGTAAGGCAAGCCGTAAAACTCCTCCGGGTTTGAGAAAACGAAAACAATCGACAAGCAGTTTATTAGCCTCAAACAAGTAAACATGTTCTAGTAAATGTGATGAGTAAATGTTAGATATTGATTGCTCCTCAAACCTAAGCTTCTAACATCCCTGTACCTAATATCTTTATCCCAAGACATCTCATAGTTCTTCTCAAAGAATCCACCGAGAATATTTAATACTTGCAATTTGGAGAGCAGTAAACGAGGGGACTTATCTATACAAGCGTAATTAAAACGCCTATTTGACCAGACCTAAATTTAGATTCATTCAACCATCTCATTCTAATCACAAATCATTGAACCCATATCGCTAAGTCTACTATAAAAATTTGCTAGACATCTTGATTTATTAACATAGCCATCTAGATTTAGACAAAATGAGTGAAAAAATCTTAAGAGCGGAGTTAGAGATTCCTTAATTGTATAAGAATGAAATTGAATCCCCTTTACACTTCAGGAATAATTGACTGAACCACTTGCCTCCATTCTTCCAAAATTGCAAGTTCATTGAAATGTACAATATCTTCTCGTGCCAATATTTGATACAGTTCACACAATGAGTCAGCAAGTGAAAATGAATCTATTGAAATGTCTTTTGAATTCCAATAGTTCTCGCTAATCTCCTGTAATTTAATAGATTTCAAATGTCCGATGACTTCTAATTCAAAATCGTGCTGAAGATTGTGCTCGTTGCGTTCTTGAAAAAAACCTAATTTGCCGAAAAGAGTAACGCCTCCAAATTTGCGAAGCGCTGATTGAACAATTAATCCCCTCCATATATCGGTCATCCGAAAACTAACTGTTGAAGGTAAATATAAAAGTGGGATGGTCCAAGAGCTCCAAATCGTCGCTTGCGAGTTCGTTGGGCAATATGATTCGTTCAACGAAACTGGTACGTCTTCTGAAAAAATCACTTTTTCGGAATACAGTAAACGACCTATGGCGTCGATATCAGGATCTCCATCAACAAGAGACTGAAAACAATCTACTCGAATAGGAAAATTCTCCAAACGGAAATCGCATACTTGTTCATTTGCATATTGTAATGGCAGGCCTCGGGGCCACAATTTTTTTTCACCGAATAACCTATAAACATTTACCCACGAAGAACCTAATAGTGACCTTACTTTATGATAGTCATAATTCCAGGGATTAGATTTCGGGACATTATCATCGTCTGTATCTAGCAAAGAATCAACCTTAAAATCTAATGCTTTTAAATAACCAAGGTTTTTACGGGAATAATGATTCCAGGGCAATAGAGAAGCTAATTTTGGCCAAAGATCTAGTTGCTCTTCGGTTGAAAGAAAAATAAAACTCTCTTCAGCTTCCCATTTTGGAGTCTTTTTATCGGCGACAACTATTGCTTTTAGATTGAAACTTTCCAAAACTTTTGCTAGCTCTCTAACTTGTTTCGAATCTTGCTGACTTATAGTGGTTACGACTAATAATCTACTGGGAGGCGCACTAGAAAATGAGTTTACATTCACCACTTTAGGATACAACTAGATTTGCGATTAATCAATATTAATTTTCGTCTACACTTGTAAATACTTGCTCAATTTTACCGGATGCAAGTACAAAAGATTGCTCGGGAATAAGAAACTTGAATTTAATTCATCCCAAAATTTCATTGGATTCTGTGTTTCTCCTATTACCAAAAGTTCTTGGTCTGTAGAAACCCTTAAACCTTCTTGCATCACAAATGAAGTTGGTATGGCTAATTCCACATGTAATTCTAATGCAGATAAAACACCCAATAGGTTTGAAAATCCTCCAAAATATTTCTTAGGTATTATAAATAGATCAACATAACCTCCCACTAAGGGTCTAACTGGACGTCCCCCTCTTAAAATCCACTTTGCAAAGGCATTGAGGCTCAACACTTGACTCAAAATCGTCAATAGTAAGAGCTTCCATCTAAATTCAATTCTCTTCAATTTTCTGTCAAGAATTAGAAAGTCTTGGCCAGATATTCCTAGTATAGATTTCAAAGATACTCTATTTGAGATTTTCAAATCTACAAACCTCTTTAACCACGTGTCGTATGTTGGAAGGAATCTGTCGACTTCTAAACCCTTTTTCCTTGGTTTCCAAATAATCGCATCTAAACTTCTCAACCAGAATTTCTGAAGAGTTCCCAAGTCAGTAAAGTATGGCAAATAAGCCTGATTTTCTTCCACGCCAAAATGATGCTTAAAATTATCCTCATTAATTGCAGGATTTAACAAGACATCATCTGCAACAAAGAAATAGTAGTCTGAGGAAGTATTCTGTATTTTTTGTGATGCTTGCGAGATATAGCTGCCGAAAAAAAATGAATTTCCATAAACAGGAATTATATTCTGCTCACTTCTCGTTGTAAAAGGAATGAGGTGAAGAATGTGTGAAAATCGCGTGGAATAGATTTTTTGCAATGTCTCATAATTTTCTTCGTAATTATGGTTGTAGATGATAACCAGACACACATTGCTTTTCACTGATGGGTACTCGCCTTAATTTTGTCTATTATTTGTTCAAGCTCCTGAGCAAACTGTATGCATCCATATTTCCTCATCTCGGGATTCTCAATCCTAGAACCAAAATTCCTTTTTGCACGATCCATAGCTTCGATCAAGTTATCAAGACCCTCCTCGTAAATTGTCACTCCTGCCATATCCTTGACAAATTCAGCCACTCCGCATTGTGCGCTCACCACAACATGCATGCCGCTCGCAAGTGCTTCATTGACTACTAAACCCCAAACTTCTTCCGCGCTGGGCAAAATTAGTATTCTATTACTTGCGAATCGTTCATGAAGTTCAGTGCCTGTTTGATTCCCAAAAAATCTTATTCTTTCAGACTTGCTGCTTCGCGCCACAACAGACATCAGTTCACTCTTTAACGGACCATCACCTACTATCTCTAGTTCATAGTCATTATCCTCCAACTTATCAAAGGCAAGAATCAAATTCTTAACGCCTTTTCGTTCTATAAGTTGTCCAACAAATAAGAAAGAGCTCTTTTCAAAGTTTCTCTCACTTTTTGGCAGGCGTTCAACCCAACCTTCGTAATGGATTGGATTGAACAATGTTGTTATCTTTCTTTCGGGAATACCAATTGCCATTAAATATTCATTGCTTAGCTTTGACACCGTAACTATTCGGTCGGCTAGATTGAGAATCTTGGCTTTTATTGTTCGCAAAGTTCTACTCTTGAACGCGGAATTCCCTTCGAAAGATTCGTAAAACTGAATTATCGGAATTGCGCGCCTCTTTGCAAGTAGAGTCAATAGTATATACATAGGTGTGTGCCAACCGCTCAGGATTAGTAAATCACAATTTTTTAAGATTTTTCTAACTCCAAAAGGCCAAGGTATGACTTCGATCTCCTTGAATTTTCTCATCTTCAAATCCAAGAATTCATAGGACCATTTTTTATTGCCATCTACTAACCAACCTCTCCAATTCCTCTTTCCTAATAGAAATACAACATGCAGATTGTATTTATTTGCTAAATAATCCCAAATTGGTTGGCGATAAGGAGCGGGTAAATTCGTTATGACTTTTATCCTCAAAATTAGTTCTCCTCAAGACTACTTGGAATTCTGATTTCAAGATTATCAATTAAGTTCTCTACAATGTAGTCAAAGCCAGGAATTTGTAATCCTTGATATAGAGATTTACTAAAGATCTTCTCAACATTATTTTCAATATCTAACTCCAAAATATACTTGAGAGAGTGAGAGAGATTATTACTTGAATCAACAAAGCAATACTCTGTGAACAGGTAACCACCTGTACCGCCCTTTCCGCTACAAATAGTAACTAATCCCGCTTTCTGAAACTCAAGTAAAGAAATACCCGTTGCTTCTCCATCGCTGAATAAAAGCCCTACATGACATATTTCTAAAAGGTTTAAAAGCTTTTTTGATTCATTGGGCAAAAATCCGTAGAAAGTGATATTCGGATTAGATTTATAGATGGTGCCTGAGCCATCACCACCTACTACATGCAAGTGACACCGAACTCCAGATTCGGAAATCAGATTCACTAACATCACTGCCTTATCTAACCTTTTACGAGAAAAGTCTTTTCCTATAAATAGGAATTGAATTCCAGAGCTAATACTTTTACATTTTTTTTCAAGTATTTGAGGGATAGAAAGTTCACTGAGATTATTTGCTGACCATGGTGCAATTACAATCTTATTTGGTGAAATATGGTAGTTCGACATTAGGTCTTCTTTCACCAAATAATTCGGGACAAAAATGGATTTAGCAAAACTATATGATTCTTTTTCTAATCGCAAAGCCTCCGAAACGATATCTGAGGAAATGCGCCGTACTTCGGGATAGGACTCGAAAAGGTACCTCAAAGAACAATCAATAATTTGAACATACTGAAAATTAAGGCTGAAAAAAAGTTGATAGAAACTTATAACGGCGTCCTGCGAATCAATCAATTTTGAAATTTCCTTCGTATTTAATTGCATGGCGCTTCGCGAAAATTGCCAACCAAAAGGTCTACGAAGCCTCAATATTCTTCGAATCATCCAAATGAATTTATATAAATTATTTTTCCACCCGTTGATTGCATCAAATCCACGGTGTTCTACACCCCTTTGAGTAAATTCTTTCCTAAAACTAGCGATTGAACCACCAAAGTCGTGAGGATCATCGCTATTGCCTCCAGAATAGACTACGATCATTATTTAATGGTACGTCAATATGAATACTGGTCAAGACATTTAGGCAGAATTGTGCCTGACAAAGTTTTTCGTTCCTTTTTGGGAGAAAGATTGATTTTTAACGCGTTTAATTTCGCGTTCAATATATTGCTTCTACATTATGTTGCAGAAGAATATGGCTATGAAATTTTCGCTTACTACAGTTTTGTATTGGCCATTCCTTCATTCTTAGTTTTTGCTGATCTTGGATTAGGAGTCGTTGTATTCCACTATTTTAACGCAAGCAAGTCTAGTCAAAATATTAACAGGAGCACGCAAGTACGCCTTGTGACCAACTCTGTTCTTGTATTAAGTGTTAGCTCTTTCCTTATGATGCTTGTCAGTCTATTCATTACTTTTAAGGGCAGTTGGTTTTTCTTGTTTGGAATCCTTAATAACCATGAGCACATCTTCATTTACTCCGCCATTGTTTCCCTTATTTTCATGAGTCAAATCCCCGCATTGGCGCATGATATCTTGACTGCAACTGGACGAGCTTCTACTAGTATGAGAATTATCTTCGCGAATTCATTCACCAACTTTCTTTTTGTCGTGATGTACGTGAATTCTGAATTTCATTCAATCAAGATACTTTTGATATTCCCGGCACTTTCTCAAATGTTGTTTGCTCTTCTCTCTGCTTATTGCGCCGAATTGCACAAATTCATACTCTTTAAGATACACATGCTTGATTTGAAATTTGTACTTGTTACAATAAGGCATGGATTAGTCACGTTAGTTAATCTCACAACAATTAGTTTAATTTTGCAATTTCCTAGATTTAGCATTAATCATAATGGGAATAATGACCAGATTTTCGAGATTACTAGGATATATATTTTACTTATCCCAATATGCGCTCTTATGAATAGCTTTGTTTGGGTTTTAGTTGCAAAAATTGACAATAGTAAAAAGTATAGAATTATCGGACAAGCTTTGATAACTTGTTTTTGGATTCTTGGATTTTCTATGGTCGCGACCTCGATGCTGTCGCAAAGCATTAAGAGTTTACCCAGCATCTCTTCGTTTCTACCTGCTGCACTGGTGTGTATTTCGTATTCATTGGTCTGCACGGGAATGGCTCTGAGAACTGACTACGGCCGCCAGCGAGACTTGATGTTGGTTTGTTTACTCTTTGGTTCCCTACTTACTCTCAGCCTTTACTTTGGTACTTTCTCACTGTCGATTCTACAACTGATGATCATTCAGACTTTTTTTCTAATAGTTTTTAGCTCTATCCTCTTGAAAAAATAGTCTATGAACAAAACCTTTCCTTCTAGTAATAAATTTTTGAAAGGTCTCTTCGTATTATTTTTCTTTTTTCAACCATTTCGGGATTTGCGATTTATAAGTTTTTTATCGTTCCAGGATATTCTTATGACTATAAGTCTAGTTATAATGTTTTTCACTAGACAATTGCGATTTTCCAACTATCGTATTTGCATTTACACATTAATAAGTTGCATCTTGATTTCATTAACTACGATGCAATACAGTGTAAATCATGCAGAAAATCTTTTAAACACAGGTAAAGTCTTTTTTGCATACGGGTTAGTTTCTTGCTATTTGATTAATTTTGCTCAGGAACATAGAGATTATTTAAGGTTAGCAAGTTATGGGCTTACTTCAGGTCTCGCCGTCACTATATTTTTTTCAATAATTGAATCTCAGAATAGTGCTAGTGCCGAGCGATTAATCGGTTTTTCGGGCCATACAAACTATTTAGCTTTTAGTGGTATAATGTGCATAAGTCTCGTCCTTTTTTTTGAGACATCCAAACTTCATTTGCAATTTTTTAGAATTATTGGTGTCACATTAGGTTTGATTACCACTATATTGACCACTTCTAATACTGCCATTCTGGCTCTCTTCGTTGTTATCCTTTTGAAATTTTCTGGAAATAGATTCAGAATTCTAACCATTCCCTTTGTCGGCCTCACGTCTCTATTTGCCTTCAAGACTTTTTCAATTTTTGAATATGCCAGGCAACGTTTAGAGGGTGCAATCACACAGAGATACTCTTACAGTGTGGGAGGGCTTGGAAATAACTCTCTACAAGATCGTATATACACCTCTTTAGCATCGCTGGAAAGAATTTCAAGTAATCCATTTTTTGGGTACGGTTTGGACCTTGATGGACGGATTACATCGACAGGTATTGAAACGCACAATTATTTGTTGCTTTCTTGGCAAACTGGCGGAATATTCTTTTTGATTTTTCAATTAGTGATTACCTTTATCTTGTGTCAAAGAGCGCTCGAGAGACCTTTTAACAAGCAAATTATTTGTATTTATCTTTGCATTTTCGCATTCTTAAATTCGGAACCCTGGATTTATGAACGAAGTATTACTTGTTTTATATTTCTTGTTTATTTTCATAAAAGGTATAAGAGGCCTGTTTCTTAAAGATCATAAAGTCTTCTTGTAGATTAACTCGAGCTGATTTACAACAATATTGATTCCAAAGCACTCTTTTGTGAAGTTTATGATTTCTGTACTTTCACGTAAGCCATAATCAATTAGCATTTTGAGTGCCGTTGAGATACCAAGAACATCTTCGCTTGGCGCGACAAATTTAGGTTCAAACCTCATTAACTCAGATGCAAATCCGCAACTGGGCATAACTAGTACCGAAGCGCCGACACTCAAAGCTTCAATAACGATCATCGGATACATATCATTACTACTAGGCAGGATTAAAATGTCAGAATTTGACAACATGTCCATTACTTCCATTTGACTCAGCGCCCTTATACCTTTTTCAAGATTAGGAAGGTCAAGATCATTTATCAAAGTTTTAAGACTCGTCAACAATCCTGAGTCAGGCCCGAATATCCTGAAGTTTACTTTGTTCTCATAATATTTTTCCTTATGAAAGTTTTCAGCAACTTCAACAAATTTAATGACACCCTTTTGCGAGTGAATTCTTGAACAAAAAACAATCTCAATTATTTCTTGACTCTTCTTCTGACGAAAGATGTTCGGAGTCTTGATTCCATTTGGAAGTATAACGGGAACCGTATTAAGCCTGAATTTAGCCATTTGATTTTTTTCTAGTTCAGTTAAAACTAGCAACTTTTGTGATTTGTTCATTAACGGAATCATTACAAATTTATCTAACAATCGAATATAAAACCGTGAATTTGGCACGCACATACCATGGGTTTGAAGGAAAAAATTTTTATTTTGAATTACACAGAGAATAGTTGCCACAATAGGAATAATTTCTCTTCCTAAATGAATATGAATAATTTCAGCTCGTCTGATTTCGGCAAGTAAACGAGTGAAGATTCTGATACTAAACAACGAGCTAATCTTTAAAGGTTTGAATAAAGACCTTACTTTTACTGTTTCGGCGGTCAAGTTTCCATTAAAGATCTTTACGCTCTGCGATCTCGTTCCGGATAACAGCTTAACAAGATGCCCTCGATTAGCTAACTCTTCACCTAATTCATACGCAACCTTCGTAGGTCCACCGTATTCGCCAATATCAGAGGTTAGAGTGAAAACGTGTAGTATTGAGAAAGTTGGATTTGGTGGTATTCGAGCAGTTGTCAGTTGGTGCCTTTCGAGTAAAGGATTTTGGGTGAGAGAAGTATATGACTAGAAATTTAGGTAATTTTTCTAATCCAGAAAAAAAGTCAGTTATTTTTCTATTGAGAATAGTCTCGTGGCTATTCGTCTCACGCTTAATGTTTGAAAGGTCTCTCTGTCCGTCATCCTTCAAAATTGCTCTTCTACGAATCTGGGGCGCTCGAATAGGCACTAACGTATTACTCAAGAGAAATATCAGAATCAGTTTTCCCTGGCTATTGGAAGTTGGTCAGAATTCCTGGATCGGAGAAGGCGTATGGTTAATAAACCATGCAAAAATTGCGATCGGTTCAAATGTCTGCATTTCACAAAGATCCATAATTTGCTCAGGAAGTCACGATTATCGCAGCGCTTCACTTGAATATGCTCACAAGCCCATCGTGATTAAGGACGGCACGTGGGTTTGTTTGGATGCAAAAGTTCTACCTGGTGTCACGTTAGGTGAATGTTCTGTGGTTTCAGCAGGCGAGATAGTCCGTGAGTCTTTGCCCAATTATTCAATATTAGTTGGTGGGCAAGTCCGTCGGATAAATCCGCCTAAGTAGATCCGTTATGTCTCGAGTAATACTCATAACAACTAATTATTGGCCAGAGCCAACTGGAACTGCGCCATTTGCCGCTGACTTAGCATTGGCACTAAGTCTTGAAGGCGATACCGTCACTGTTCTTACAACTTATCCACATTACCCATGGTGGTCAGTACCTCATGAGTATCGAGATCTACCGAATCGCTCCAAGCAAGACGGTGCAATTTCGGTCTTCCGTGCAAGGCATTACATAACAAAATCAAGCAATCTAATCACGCGAATACGTTATGAACTTTCACTGTTTAGCAATTTGATGAAAGTAATGAAAACAAATGATTTTTCAAAAGTAGATTACGTAGTGACCATAGGATCATCGTTCGCAGGACATTTCATTGGCAGGAAGTTTGCCCAGCAAAAGAAAATTCCACTCCTAATAATCATTCATGACTTGATTGGAAAAGGATTAGAACAGTCGGGAATACCTGGGGGCCAAATAATTTCCAAGCTTGTACAAAAATTCGAGTCTAGTAATCTAAATAAAGCATCGGGTATTGCCGTTATTTCACCTGCGATGCAAAATGCGCTTAAGGAGATGGGTGTAGACCCTAATCGAGTCACACTCATACCGCTTTACAGCACAAACACGATTTCTGAACAGGAGCGCTCCGCCGCAAAAAAGGCCAACGGATGGGATCCGAATTATTTCACGATTGTTCATTCGGGAAATATGGGTAACAAGCAAAACTTAGAAACGGTTATTGCTGCCGCTAAGATTTTGAGTTCTGAAATAGATATAAATTTCTATCTTATTGGTCATGGAAATCAGGAGGCACGCCTAAAAAGTCTCGCCAAGGGGTTGAATAACTTGCACTTTATGCCCGCCGTGGCAGATAACGACTTTCCGAATGTACTTGGAGGAGCCGATCTTCTGTTGGTGAGTGAACGAGCAAGTCAATTAGAAATGAGTCTTCCAAGCAAGTTGACTTCGTACTTCTTTAGTAACAGACCGGTTATTGCTTCAGTCCCCATTGCCGGAGCTACGGCGCAATATCTTGATGGGCTCGCTCTGATTGTTCCCGCCGAAGACTCAGAATTGCTGGCTGAAAAGATCTTGTACATGAAGCAGAACGAGGGATACAGAAAATTGTTGGCTGAAGAAGCGCTTGAATACGCCCGCAAAAATCTAACTAGAAAGAATGGTCGTAAGCGTTATATTGACTGGGTCATGGATATATTAGGTAATTGAAGAATACTTTAGTTTTGGTCGAACTTACTTTCTATATTCCAATCATTTAGAGCACTTTGCAAATCATATTTCCAAGTAAATCCGAACTCTTGCAACTTCGTAGGTGCTATGTTTGTTGGGAAAACAAGTTTCAGTAAACGTTGACCAAGATTTCCTAAAGGACCACCAACCTTAGAGAGCGCTTTGCCTACCTGTGCCACAGGAATTGACATTGGCTTTGCGTAATTAGATATATTACAAAAAGCGTCACAAATTTCTCCTATTGTGTAATTCCTAGGAAAAGAAAAGTTGTAAACAATTTGACTTATATCTTTTTCTGCAAAAAAGATCAGCGATCTTGTAGCGTCCTTGACATATCCAGAAGCTTTTCGCGTTTCCCTTCCGCCAGGGAAAAAGAAATAGCGACGTTTAAGTGCTTTTGCTAGTCTTGTGAAATTTCCCCGCTCATTTCGGCCAAAGACTACCGCTGGGCGACAAATGACAAGTGTCCGATTTTGCGGGTCTTCATTTTGCCACTGACTGTGAATCTCCTCGGCCATCAATTTAGACTTACCATAATCGCTTATAGGTGCGGGAGCGGTGTTTTCATCCAGCAAATTTTTGTTTGGACCGTAAACGGAAATAGAACTTGTGAAAACAATTCTATTAATCGAATTATCCGCGGCCCATCGCGTGACGTTCTTAGCCCCCTTTACATTCGTTTCGTAGTATTCACTGGGTTTGTGACCAGGAGTTCGATGTATAGCGGCTAAGTTGAAGACAATCTCAGGTTTAGAGGCTATCTCAAGACTAATGTTCTCACGAACGTCGCAAGTGATAAATTTGAGATCCTTACGCTCTGGTGGAACCAAATCAGCAACGATTACTTCAAAATTCTTATACTCAAGTTCTTCTGCTAGGTGGGTTCCGATAAAACCACTTCCGCCAAAGATTATGGCGCACCGCTTGATGTTGCTCTTCCCCAATATATCAGGCATTTTCCCTCTCGTAGTCTAATTTCTGACTTACCAGATTAAAGCAAATGGATATACTTGACAACGAGAGTCTTCAACAACACCTGGACTAATCAACTAAAATCTATTGATTTGAGATAATGTTATTGAAATTCCACAATATCTCAGGTGCTATTCTGCCTCAGGGAGGCGAATTCTTTGAATAAAGTGGGAAATAGTTTTATGCAAACTAAACAGAGCTGAATCTGAAATGGAAAAGTTTAATATCTCAAATAGAAAACTATTGGTTTCCGCTTTTATTGTGTCAGATTTCATCGCAATTTCTTGGGCTTCGATATTTGCATATAAATTTCGATTTCGATCATCTTTTTTTGAAACTGAGCCACAACCTTCGATTGCAGCAATTGACTACGAACTTATTCTTGGTTTCGTCGTTCTTGGATGGATGTTAACTTTTGGTTTAAGTGGCATCTATAGTTTGAATCACGACAGTCTTTTTATTTTAAATTTACAGAGTCTCATCAAGCGGTCAATAGTGTACTTCTTTTCTTTGGGTTTTCTCTCCTTTGTTACACGTGCGTCTTTCTCTCGAACAGTATTCATTACTTTTCTTTTATCAGGACTTATTAATTTAATGTTGGTTCGGACACTTCTATACTTTACTTTTTTGAAGCCTTTAATCAGGCGTAAGAAATTTTCTACTCGCTTAATGATTGTTGGTCGCACGATGCGCGAATCTCAACAATACAGTGATTGGATTATTAAGAATCGATTGTTGGGTTATGCAGTCGTTTCGAGAATGGAAAGTACTGCGATTAGTAGTGCCTGGCTCGATGAGTTTGAAAGAATTCTCAAGTTCACGCCCATTGATGAGATCTTGCTATTGCCAGGGATGGAAAGTGATAAAAATTTCTCCAGATTTGTTCATTATTGTGAGGACCTGGGAATTAAGGCAAATTGGATTCCCTTAGATTCTGGAAATCTTGGATATTGGTTAATCCCCCAGCCACAAGTAGGAATTCCATTCCTTGCATTCTCTCAATCGAAGATTTCAGTTGCGGAGAGGATGCTGAAGAGGTCATTTGATGTGGTGTTTGCTGTTTTAGCTCTCGTACTTCTAAGTCCGGTTTACTTTGTGATTTCAGTACTCATTCTCATCACGA
>Ga0194134_10004568_pt1 | contig 13777 bp, 13 predicted proteins | sample TA2KigOff0mmetaG_FD_148602 | JGI IMG/M metagenome (GOLD analysis project Ga0194134, IMG submission 148602) | Freshwater microbial communities from Lake Tanganyika, Tanzania - TA2015056 Kigoma Offshore 0m | ecosystem: Environmental > Aquatic > Freshwater > Lake | place: Tanzania: Lake Tanganyika... | reverse complement strand
AACAATGTTGCTAATATTCTTTCTTAAAAAAACTCCCTCTGGTGGAGGGGGAAGGATTCGAACCTTCGTAGGCCGGAGCCAACGGTTTTACAGACCGTCACCTTTAACCACTCGGTCACCCCTCCAATTTTAACAAAACTACGGAGGTTTTGCTTTGAGCGGTTTAACAAGTGTTTTAAAAAAAAAGTTTTTAACAACACAATTTTAATTAGGCACAATTACCTTACTAAAATTTAAACGTGGCAGAATATAATTATGCAAACTTATTAATGCAATACATTTTTAGTGAAATTTAAGATACAAAATTTATAAAACTGATGAAAACAAAGGGCTTTTGGATAGGTGGAAAGCATGCTGTTCTAGGGGCGTTAAATAACTCTAATAGAAAAATTTATAAAATAGTTACCACGGAAGAAAATAGAAAACTTATTAATCAAGACATTTTAAAATATAAAAAACTTAAATTAGATATAAAGAATAAAAAAGAAATAGATAAAATTTTTCAGAACGAAGATATTATACATCAAAATTTTGCATCTGAAATAGAGAAACTTCCAAACGATAATATCAAAGATTATTTAAAAAAAACTTCAAGTAAAAAATCAGTTGTTGTAGTTTTAGATGATATTACTGATCAAAGAAACATCGGCTCAATTGTAAGATCTTGTGTCGCGTTTTCAGTTAATGGAATAGTTTTATTGGATAAAAATTTTAACAGCACTAGTAAAATAATGTTCAAAAGTGCGAGTGGAGCATTGGAGCACATCAAAATTTTTGCAGTGTCAAATATTTCGAACACACTACAAATTTTAAAGGAAAATAATTTTTGGATATATGCTTTAGACCATAATTCAAAAGATGAAATAACCGATAATATAAAATCTGAAAAAATAGCCTTAGTTTTTGGGTCGGAAGAGTCTGGAATTAGAAGATTGGTAAAAGAAAATTGTGATTTTCAAATTAGAATACCAATAAAAAATATAGAAAGTCTAAATGTATCTAATGCTGTTGCTGTAACACTTGGCTTGTATAGATATTTAAATAACTAACTTAAAAAACTAGATTTAAGACCGTCAATTACAAACTGAATTGCAAGTGAAGCTAAAATCAGCGCGATTACTCTCGAAAAAACATTTAAAATATTTTTACCTGCAAATTTAGCGATGAAAGTTGAAAACAACATATGAAGTAGCGTAACAATCATTACTAATGCTAATGCTAAATAAACCATTAAAAGATTTTCACTTGAAAAAGAATTTGCATTAATAAGTAAAACTATAGATGTTAATGCAGCAGGTCCTGCAATTAGTGGGATTGAAAGTGGAAAAACAGTAATTTCATTTATAGTTTTTTCACTTAAAGCTTTAGATGCATTCTCTTCTTTTCTTATTCTTCTTTTATCAAGCAACATTTCAATAGCTATAATTAATAAAATAATACCCCCCGCAACCTTGAGAGAATTTAAAGAAACACCAATCCAATTAAAAAAAAATTGTCCCACATATGCAAAAATAAGCAAAATAATAAAAGCAATTAGAGAAGATCTTAGTGCTATTTGATATCTTTGTTTTGTAGAAGCTCCATAAGTAAGTGATAAGAACAGTGGACCAATACCTGCAGCATCTATTGCAATAAATAATACCGCAAATGAATTAAGAAAAACTTCATTCATCTATTTAAGCAACGTTACTCCAAGTGAAAATAAAACAATAATTATCATAATAATTAAAAATTTTTCTGAAATTTTTTCTTGTATGTAAAAATAAGCACAAATAACTGTTATAATTACTAAAATTAAAAATAAAAAAAAGTTTTACTATTGGCATTATTTTGGCGGGAGTGACGGGACTCGAACCCGCGGCCTCCTGCGTGACAGGCAGGCGCTCTAACCAAGCTGAGCTACACCCCCAGACACCTTGGTGTATAGATGGTGTATAAACCCAACCTTCTGTCACCAAGTTATCAATTTTACTTAACTAATTCTGATTATACTAAATAAAATAATAATCTATCAAATTGTTATAATAAACCTAACGAGGAGACAACATAAACAGAAATACCAACTGCGGCTGTAAGAAGTACACAGGTTATTAAATACAAAACAATTTGTGTAATAAAATATGGTATTCCTATTTTTAATAAAAAATTTTCAGTATGTTTAAAATTATTGTTAATAGTTTTGTTATTTAAAGACCAAAAAACTAGACCCATAAAAATAATTAAACAAATAAAAAAACCAGGCAAACCTTTTAAAAATTCATCCACCTTTCTTGAGGAGCATTGAGTCAGTAATAAAAAAAAAATTATAGTAATTATTTTTTTCACTATCGAACACACATAGAGAGAGTTTTAAGTAAAATACTAGAATCCACTTTTAAAAAACGAGGTACACTCATCAGTGTATGAAGAAATGTGTGCAAAGCAGGTCCTAACGCTCTTTTATTGCAGCCAATATTATTACCTTCAAATAATAATCTAAATTTAAACCTATGAGGATAATTTTTATCTGACCAAATTCTTGGATTGCTGCTTAAATAATAATTTTTAGTTACAACTAACGCGTAAACCTTGTTAAATGATCCTACGTATTGATCAATTTTTATACGTCCACCTTTTACGTCAATTCTTGATTTATCTTTTTTCCAAGCATAAAAAAAAATAATTATGTCTCCTTTCTTAACATTTTTGATTTCTTTATTAGATCTATTGAAGTCATTTTCATTTGAACCCCAAGTACTGTTATCAAATGCTAATTTCAAATTTTTTGCTCCTGATTTAGAAGTTGAAAGATAGTTTAAATAAACTCGCGGTTCTGTTCTTTTTTTATTATCTTTTTTAAATTTTTTTATTGTATCATCAGCAAGACGTTTAGAATTAGTTACAAACCATTTTTCAAAATCTTTTTTATCAATTTCTAATTGCTGTATTGGACAATCGTCTCTGTCTCTATCAAATACTAATAAAAAACCATTCAGCTCTTTGACTTTATTAATTTGGTCAGGATCTTTAAAATCAGACGTTGACCATTTGATTTCACATGGTGCATTAGAATTGTCATCAAATGTGTTTTTAAAAATATCAGGAGTTATACTTAAAGGTTTGTTTGCCTCTGCTTTTATAATTTTCTTATCTCCTAACTTATAATGACTACATCTATCAATCCAATACTTTATAAGTATATTTTCGTGAAGGAAAAAGTCTGACATGAAAACTGTACCAATATAATTTATAATTATTAATATATATTTTATTTGTAATTAACAAAAAATTTTTTATGAAAATATCTTCAGTAATAACAGATTTAGCAGATAAAAAGTTAGACCTTCTTTTCTCTGAAAAAAACTGGTTAAAACAAAAAAATAAAAGAGAAAAAAAAACAAATTTAGCTAATCTTTTTGAAAATGAAAACTTTCAAAGACTTGGATATATTTCGCATACAGCAACAATAGTACACGGACAATTTATTGAACAATCCTATTCAAAAGCAGTTTCTGATCTTTGCAATAATTTAAAAGTGTGGAAAGAAACAAATTTTAAAATTTCAACCGACTCATTTGATATTTCTGGAAGACAAAACAATATGAGTGTTTTAACAGCTGAATTACCTTATGGCGATGTTCACTATATTAACAAAAGACCAAAAACGCGTTCAATCGATTTTTTAACATTTAACGAACAAACAGGTGAAATATGTAGTTATGAAATTAAAAGAGGAGGTAGCACTCATGATAGTGAAAAAAAAGAAAAAATTATTTCTAATATTATAGCTGTTCAAGTATTGTTAAAAAACTACGGCATTAGTAAGAAACTAGAGGTAAAAAAGGCAAGATCCTTTATTGTTTCACATTTTAATTCTCGACTTTTGCCAACTGAGTGGAAAAAATTAGAAATTAGTGGAGATGATATTGATAGTCATTTTGGACAACCTGTAAAAAACCAAATTCTTTTAGGTGAAGAATATTTTAAATTAGAATTTAATAATAGAATTAGAAAATTTAAGGAATTACTTAGCTAATTAATTTGAGTTGTTCGTTTTGATATAGCCACTTCGATGGTCTTTTTCTTGTATTAATTTTGTTATTATTTTTTTCATTTCCATTAAATAATTCAATTTCATTGCCCCAAGAGTCCCATCCTTTTTTTGTTTTTCTTGCAAAAAGTTCTAGATACGGCCCATCAACCAAATTCTCAATTCTTTCATAAATCTCCTCAGGTTTGCGACTATGTTCTCTTCTTTTTGAAATTAAAAGTCGCTTTACATTCTTACCAATTCTTTTTGGATTTCCTTTAGTTGCTAATAAACATTGTTCACAATTCGCTCGAGTCCAATATCCAAGACCTGTAAAAAAATCTTTCTTTATTGAAAGTTTTTCATAATCAACTTTTTGATTTGTTTTAACCCAATAAAAAGCAACAGTTTTAAATTGAAAACCCCACGATTTTATAATTTCTAAACCTTGATCTAACATAGGATCTGTAACCCATAAAAATAATGCACAATCATCTGCGGCATGTCTAAAAATGTTTAATTTTTTTAATTGAGGAAGAGTTAAGCAGTTATAATGAGAAATTGCATTTCTTCCTTCGCCTTTTTCACTAAAGTTTTTAAAACGCCAAGGAGGATCAGCATAAATGACATTATATTTTTTCATTTGATTCGGTTAACTATTATAATTCTCAAATATTTTGAATATTTATTAGATGTGTGACTGTATATTTATTAATGAAAATACTAAGAATGATTGAGATAAAAACGCATCTAGATATTCGAGGTGTAGCAGTAAAAAAATACAAAATATTGATAATTAAGTTTAACATTGACTTACCAGTAGAAGCTCTAGCTTTGAAAACAAAGGATAATTTAAATATTGGTGAGCAAAACGGTGTATATTTTCATTCAATTGCCAAACCTCATGACGCGCGCGAGAACCTTTTTTTTCCGACTTTACTACCTAACTTTCAGTCAAGAAACACCTATCCTTAAAAGCCAGCAGTCTAGCAATTAAAAGTTTTAATTTAATTTCCAACCTATTGCTAAGCTCTACGCATTTTATAACAGTATTAAGAGGAATATTCAGAGCAGAACTGTTAGGCAAGATATATTCAGAATAAAACTGTATGCCAAAAAATATTTAGAATAGAAAAGGATAATCAAACGCAATACCAGTTTAAAAATGTGAAAAGATGCACTGTAAAATCGTCTTTAACGATTGCATTTAGTTACTTTTAGCTTTGCAAGAGTTAAAGACAAATAAGAAGAGCAGCTTTTATTTTACACCGATTTTTTAAAATTTATATATTATACAATCCCAACTAAGCTTTTTTTTAAATAAGTTTCTGTGAATAAGTTAATAACTTTTTAAAGTTTTGTTTTCTAGATTTTTCAAAGGCTTCGGCAAGTTCAAGTTCATAATCTGATGATGTTATTATATGATTTCCATATCTATCCTGTGTTGTTGAAAACCTAGAATGTCCCATAATCTTTTTTATGTAATTTGGAGTCATATTTAATTTTGGCATGTTATCTATCAATTGAGTTCCTTTTAAATGCCTCCAGGTCTTGCTAGGACATCCTCTAAATGCACAAGAAATGATTTGATAGCGGATAGTATTGCCAGACTTAATCCAGTTAATTTTAGCCAATCCTACGCGTTCGTAGACCATATATATTATTTTCCTAACCTTATAAGACGAAAGTGGATTTAAACCTCTTTTAGCAGGAATTAAATAATCATTTCCGTATGAACATATTTTTAAATAATTTAACCACCAATCAATTGCCAATGACGCATCAGTTGAAATTGCTAGATTTCTTTTACTCGCTCTATTTTTTGTTCTATTTCTGTAAACATTATCCTTAAAATCAAAAACTCCATTAATTTTTAGAAGTCTAGCATTAAGATCAACATCAGATTTTCTTATGCCGCAGATTTCTGAAATTCTTAAACCAAAGTGGTATAAAATATTAAATATAATATAGCCTCTTGCAAAATCTATATGCTCTTCACGTTTTTCATAAAGGAAATTAAGTATATATGCGGCCTCTGAAGGAGATATTACATTAGTTTTTTTTTCAAACCTTAACTCATCATCGTCAGGAACTAAATGAAGCTTCGTATGTAACTTAAAATTTAATGCACTTTGAAAGTTATGATGGTATTTATTTTCAAGACAATATCTTAAAAATCTTTTGATTTTTTCTATTACTCTTCTTGCGGTTTTGTATGTTGCAGGTTTTGGTAGTTTATAAACTGCCTCAACAAATTTTTCTAAAACTGGACTATCAACTTGATGTAAATAAATATTAGGAAAAGCAGGCTCTATATAATTGTAATAAACGCTTAAATAAGCCGAAGCATTAGTTCTGGTTAATTTAGAAGAAAGCATATTGCCTTGTTCCTTTTGCTCTAGTGCAAATTTTAAATAAACTGGTTTGAAAAGGTGTTCTTTTTCGACAATCTGATCAACTGCAGCAAGTCGAATTAAATTAGCTTTATGTCTATCAGCATCTACTTTATTCGTAAAAGGTTTACCAAACTGTTTGCGATCACCTTTTCTAATTACGATCCATTTATTTCTTTTTTTTGTTGTCCAAAAAACAATTCTATTGCTTAACATCAATATTTTAATAATTGCTGTAACTTAGTTGGCAACTGTATTTTTAAAACGTAAACCAGTGGTAGAGATATAAAAATTCTGGTGTATGAATGGTGTGTAGCTCCAAATTCAGTTTGCAGAATATTATTATATTCCAACACTTTCTGATAAAATAAAATCAACAGCAAAAATCTCCTTCTTGTTAAATTTGACAAGCAGTAATTGATAAAATTGATTTTCTTGGATCAGGTGACAGGCAGGCGCTCTAACCAAGCTGAGCTACACCCCCTTTAATAACTTACAAAGTGGTGCAAGACTATTATGCTGTCACCACAATAGGAGGTCTTATATAACAATTCTTGTTTTTGTCTCTTAATATTTATTCATTTAAACAATAAATATTTGCCTCAACTTTATTACTATTAGTCAAAAAGACTTGAGATATTTTTCTTTTGTAATTAGATCCTTCGAAATTATCTATTTTTTTCCACAAAAATTTCAAAGCGTAAGATGTAAATAAGTATCCAAAAACTCTTTTATTTTTGCTTTTACTTAAAATAATGGCTGTATACTCAGAATTATTGAGTTTAATTTTCTTTATTTCTCCTAATACAAAACCCTTTTGCCAAACACCATTTATTTTTTTTAAAATAATATGATGTATTTTATTTGGCATCAAAGATCCGTAGACAAATAATCTTTCCATTTAAATATGGTGGGCATGGCAAGAATTGAACTTGCTACCTCTACGATGTCAACGTAGAATTCTACCAATGAACTACATGCCCTTCGCTATTATGGTGGGCGATGAGAGACTCGAACTCCCGACCCTCTCGGTGTAAACGAGATGCTCTACCAACTGAGCTAATCGCCCTTTAATTTCAGAATTTTATAACAGTAATTAACCTGATTGAGAATAATAATTACTGAAAACGAATTTTTAACGTTTACATTTATTCTTAAAATCACAAACTAATTAAATTATATTCTTTTTGCCAAGAATAAAAGAATTACATACTTATACAAAAAGCTTAATTATTTTTTTTATAGAAGACATGTTTATCAACTATTTCCTGAATTATATCTCTAAGACTCAGTTGTAAATTCCAGTAACTATATTTTTTAGAAAATTTTTTATTATTTGAAATATACCATTTATGATCGCCAACTCTGTTTTTTTTTAAAATAGTAAATTTCATCTTAATACGAGTTATTTCCTCTATAATTTGGATTGCCTCCAAAACCGAACAACTGTTTACTCTTCCTCCTCCTATATTAAAAACTTCCCCAGGTAACGGTTTTTTAAAAAAATACCAAAATGAATTAATTAAATCTGCACTATGAATATTATCTCTTACTTGTTTTCCCTTAAAACCGTTAACAAAATATTTTTGCTTGTAAATATTTGCTTTTACTAAATAACTCAAAAATCCATGCAGTTTAGCTCCTGTATGGTTTGGTCCTGTTATACACCCACTTCTAAAAATACCCGTTTTAAGTAAGAAGTTTTTTCCATACTCCTGCGCTAGTAAATCTGCTGAAGCCTTTGAGACTCCAAATATACTGTGAATTGAATTATCCAATGACATCGACTCATTTATACCGTTATAGAAACTTTTATTTTTAACTTCATACCTTCCTTTTTTTTCAATTAATTCTATTTTGTTTGGATTGTCTCCATAAACCTTATTTGTTGAAATAAAAATAAAAACAGACTCTTTTGCATACTTTTTTGTTAGTTCAAGTAAATTTAGAGTTGCCAGAGCATTAATTGAAAAATCTAGTATTGGCTCATAAGCTGACCAATCGTGCGATGGTTGTGCAGCTGCATGAATAATACAAGAGATATTATTTTTATATTTTTTAAAAATTTTTTTTAATTCGATAAAGTTTCTAATATCTATACTCAAATGAGTATAATTATAAAATTTCCTAATTAATTCATCTCGCCTCTTATTAGTGCTACTTTTTTCTCCAAAAAAATATTTTCTAAAATTATTATCTAAACCAATAACTTTATATTTTTCTTTGCAGAAAAAACTTACTGCCTCTGAACCTACTAGACCAGATGCTCCTGTTACTAATATTACAGACATATTAAATTTTTTTAGGTTAAGTATAGATATAAATATTAAACTTATTTATGTAATTTAAAATATTAAAAAAAATGGAAAAGAAAATAGCCGTAATAATATCTGGAAACATAAGACTATTTAATAGGAATTTAAATTTTTTAAAAAAAATTTTAAAAGATTTTCAATATTCATTTTTTGCAGTTGTTTGGAAAGACCAAAAAAATTTAAAAAAATTTAAAAAGTTATACAAACCTATTAAAGTAATCGAAATTAATAGAAAAAATTGGGATAATATACTCTCTAAAATAATTTATGTTACTGGGGAAGAAAATAGAAGTTATAAATTGTTAAATGTTTTCAATATGTGGAACTCCATAGCTGAATCATGTAATATTTTATATAAACACTGCAAAGAAAAGAAAATAAAGTTTGATTACGTATTAAGGTATCGAACAGACTTAGAACTAGTGTCTTTTAAAAATTTTTCAAACCAATTGTTACGCTTAAAAGATAATGAAATATTAATACCATCAATTAATAACTTCCGAGGAGTAAATGATCAAATTTTTTTTTTTAATTTTAAAACCTCTAAAGTTTTAAAAAAAATTATAAGTTATCTTATACTGTGCATAAATAATAAAAGAGTTTTTCACTCAGAGTATTTATTTAGTCAATTTTTAAGATTTAATTCAATTAAAATTAAGATTATTGATGATATTAATTATGTACAATTGGGAAAAAAAACTCATGCTGACATGAGTTTAAAACCAACTAAAACTGCTTTTATTCCTATTTATGATAAAATTGAAATGAAAAAAATAAAGTATGTTCTAAAATTTAAGAGATTTCAAAATAAAATTAAAAATATTTTCTCTTAATTAAATAGAAACTTTTTACTAATACTTAAAACTATCTTGGTTTAATTTTTCAAATTTATTGCACCGATAAAAAAATACATTTAAACTTCAAGTTCTAAAAGAATCCTGTAATTTTAAACTTTAAAAAAATAATCGATATATTTTTGATACAATTTAAGTACATAGGAACTTTGGTTTTGAAAAATTAATGTGAGTAATTTGCTAAATTATTTTAAAAAATTTATTAATGGCATAATATTAATATTAAATTCTACAATACAAACTGGAAAATATAAGATAGGAACGTATATACTTTTACGATTTATTGTAGATATATTTTTTGTTTATTTCGTCAATATAATTAAATTTAAAAATATAAAAAAAAAATTTTTTAATTATTGTAATAATAAATTTATTTTTACAAGAAACTGGTTTGGAAATAATGCTCAGATTTGGTTTTTCTTTTTTTCTAAATTCAAGCTAATAAATAAAAATATTAATATATTAGAAATTGGAAGTTTTGAAGGTTTATCAATAATTTTTTACTATAAATTTTTGAAAAAAATTAATGTTACTGCTATTGATTCCCTTAATAAAAAAAGTCAATTTTTTAAAAATTTTAAAAAAAATACAAAAAATCTAAAAAATTTTAATTTTTTTAATATACCAGCTAAAAAATTTTTTAACTTCAATACAAAAAAAAAATATGACTTGATTTATATAGACAGTTCACATTGGTATAAAGATGTCTTATTTGAAGGTAAAAAATCTTTTAAATTACTAAATTATGGTGGAATATTAATATTTGATGATCTTTTGTATACTATAGCATGTAGAAAAAAAAAATATGAATACAAAAATGTAATTGGTGGAATAATATTATTTTTAGAATGGGTAAAAAACGCAAAAATCCACTATATAGGACATCAGGTTATTGTTCAAAAAAATCAATATTAAATATTTAAATAAAAAATTAAAAAAATTCTAAATTTTGCAACTGATTTATATTAAAAATGTTGGAAACAGATATTTATCAAATTTTTAACTTGTTTATAGTTTTATTGATCGCGGCTTGCATTGCTGGTTTTATGGCTGGACTTCTTGGAGTTGGAGGGGGACTGGTAATGGTGCCAGCTCTTTACTATGCTTTTTCAGTATTGAATTTTGAGATTGAAACAAAAATGCATTTAGCTCTTGGCACATCGCTTGCAATTATAATCCCGACATCAATTATGAGTACCAGAACTCACATGAAATATAATGCTGTTGATTTTGGATTAATTAAATCTTTTGGAATTTATATAATTATTGGAGTTTTAATTGGAACTTTACTTGCTTCTAAATTAAAAACATCAGGATTAGTTTTATTCTTTTCAATATTTGCTTTTCTAGTCGGTCTTTTTTTTATTTTTTTAAAAAATAAACTTGAAGAAACTGAGAAAAACATTCCAAAAATATTTAAAGTTATAATTGGAAATTTAATTGGTTTTATATCTGTGCCTTTAGGAATAGGTGGAGGTAGTTTATCTGTGCCATTTATGAGATTATTTGGCTACGATATGAGAACAGCTATAGGAACTTCAGCTGCAATAGGTATAGTTATAGCAGTTACTGGAACTGTTAGCATGATTGGTAGTGGTGCATTATTTTCTAGTGTTAAATCACCTTTGAGTTTTGGTTATTTTAATCTTCCAGGTTTTTTAGTTTTCGTACCAATAACAATGCTCGTAGCACCTCTTGGAGCAAAAGTAGTTCATAAGGTTAGTAGATCTTTGATAAGTAGGATATTTGGAATTTACTTAATTATTATGTCTATTAAAAGTTTTCAAGAATACTTAGCTATTCGTTAATTAATTGGTAATTCTTTTTTAAGATCTTTTTGTTGTTGGGTTTGAGATAAATCAATATCAACCCAATCAATAGGTTTAAGTTCTTTTATAAGTGCAATTTTTAAAACTTCATCAACAGTTCTTATTGGAACTATTTTTAAACCATCAATAATATTTTTTGGTATTTCTGCTAAATCCTTTTCATTTTCATCAGGTATTAAAACTAATTTTATTCCCCCTCTAAGCGCAGCTAAAAGCTTCTCTTTTAGACCCCCGATAGGAAGAACTCTACCTCTTAAAGTTACTTCACCTGTCATCGCGACATCTCTTTTTACCGGAATTCCAGTCAATGATGATACAATTGATGTAACCATTGCTATTCCAGCTGAAGGACCATCTTTTGGTGTTGCACCTTCTGGAACGTGAATGTGAATATCTTTTTTTTCAAATACTGGAGGAGCTATTCCGTATTCGATACATCTAGATCTTACAAAAGATTTTGCTGCTTTAACTGACTCTTGCATTACATCTCCAAGCTTTCCAGTAATTTCCATTTTTCCTTTTCCAGGCATAATAACTGACTCTATACTTAATAACTCTCCACCAACTTCAGTCCAGGCAAGTCCAGTTACAATGCCTACTCCATCTTTGTTTTCAATTTCTCCATATTTGAACTTTTTAACACCCAAATAATCTCCTAGATTAACCTCATCTACTAAAATTTTATCTTTAGATTTTGATACAATTTCTTTTATGGCTTTTCTTGTAAGTTTTGAAATTTCTCTCTCTAAATTTCTAACTCCTGACTCTCTAGTATAAAATCGAATTATTGATTTTATTGCTTTATCATCAATGTTCCACTCTTCAGTTTTAAGACCGCTTTCTTTAATTTGTTTTGGTATTAAATATTTTTTAGCTATTTCTACTTTCTCATCTTCAGTGTAGCCGGATATTCTTATGACCTCCATTCTATCTAATAATGGTGGTGGAATATTTAGAGTGTTTGCAGTTGTAACAAACATTACATTCGATAGATCATAATCAACCTCTAAGTAATGATCATTAAAAGTAAAGTTTTGTTCAGGGTCTAATGCCTCTAATAAAGCAGAGGATGGATCTCCTCTATAGTCAGTTCCTATTTTGTCAATTTCATCTAATAGAAAAAGCGGATTATTTTTTCCAGCTTTTTTCATCATCTGAATTATTTTACCAGGAAGAGAACCTATATAAGTTCTTCTATGACCTCTTACTTCCGCCTCGTCTCTAATCCCGCCTAAAGACATTCTCACAAATTCTCTACCTGTTGCTTTTGCAATAGACTTTCCTAAAGAAGTCTTTCCAACTCCTGGGGCACCAACTAAACATAAAATTGGTCCTTTAATTTTACTAATTCTCGTTTGAACCGCCAAAAATTCTAATATTCTATCTTTAACCTTTTCAAGACCATAGTGATCTTCATCTAAAATTTTTTTAGCATTATTAATGTCGGTACTAACTTTTGAAAATTTATTCCATGGTAATGAAACCATCCAGTCTAAATAATTTCTAACTACTGTAGACTCTGCCGACATTGGACTCATCATTTTAAGTTTTTTAAGTTCAGAAAAACATTTTTCTTCAGCTTCTTTAGTCATTTTAGCTTTTTTAATACTATCTTCTAAATTTTGAATCTCATCCTTAGAATCTTCTTCACCTAATTCTTTTTGAATAGCTTTAAGTTGCTCATTTAAATAATATTCTCTTTGAGTTTTCTCCATCTGGTTTTTAACCCTTCCTCTTATTCTTTTTTCAACTGATAAAACCTCAATCTCACTTTCTATATAAGTTAAAATAGTCTCTAACCTCGATTGTATTGACAAAGTTTCTAAAATTTTTTGTTTATCTAAAAGACTAATTTGAAGTTGATTAGCGATAGCATCAGCAACTTTTGATGGATCTTTTGTATCTTTAATAGTTTCTAAATTTTCATCAGTAATTTTTTTGCTAATCTTTATGAGTTTATCAAATTTATTTAATGCAGCTTTTGAAAGCAAAGTTAGATCCTCTTTACCCAATTCATCAGTTAAAGCTGTACATGAAGCTAAGAGATGGTTTTTTTCCTCAGCAATATATTGATTTATTTTAACTCTCGATTTTCCTTCAACTAAAATTTTTACAGTACCATCTGGTAATTTTAATAATTGAAGAATTTCACCAAGACATCCAACTCCATATATTTCGTTTTCTTTTGGATCATCAACATCATGATTTTTTTGTGCAGCTAAAATGATTTTTTTATATTTTTCCATTACTGCATTAAGAGCATTGATAGATTTTTCTCTGCCCACAAATAGTGGAACTACCATTCCTGGAAAAACAACAATGTCTCTTAAAGGTAATACAGGATATTGATTTTGGCTTGAAATCTTGAGGTCTTTAT
>Ga0194134_10004567_pt1 | contig 13778 bp, 13 predicted proteins | sample TA2KigOff0mmetaG_FD_148602 | JGI IMG/M metagenome (GOLD analysis project Ga0194134, IMG submission 148602) | Freshwater microbial communities from Lake Tanganyika, Tanzania - TA2015056 Kigoma Offshore 0m | ecosystem: Environmental > Aquatic > Freshwater > Lake | place: Tanzania: Lake Tanganyika... | reverse complement strand
TGGGAGCGCCCCGCCGGCCCCATGCGCGTGCAGACCATCCATGAGCCGGAGCTGCTCGGCACCGCCGGCACGCTGCTGGCCAACCGAGGATTTTTCGAAGGCTCCATCGGCCTTCTGATCCATGCCGACAACGCCATGGCAGAAGACCTACAAGGCCTGCTCGGAGCACACGCAGCTCGCCCCGCCCAGTGCCTGCTCACGATGCTCACATTCCGAACCGACAAACCGCGCAGCTGCGGCATCGTGACTACCGATGCCCAGGGCGTTGTGACTTCCTTCCACGAAAAGGTGGCTGATCCCCCCGGCACCTGCGCCAATGGCGCGCTGTACGTGTTCGATTCGCCATTCCTTGATCATCTCTCGATCATGGCCCCGCAGCCCAGCGACTTCAGCACTGAAGTGATCCCTACCCTGATGGGGCGCATCCAGACATGCCACGCCGAGCACCCCTATCTCGACATCGGCACTCCTGCTGCCCTCGCAGCCGCGCAGAACTTGCTGCCCACCACCTGATGACCATCACCAAGAGCAGCTTCGCTATTGCTGCTGGCGATTATCTCCTGCGTTTGCAATGTTGCTTCAGCGCTGACGTGCTGGCTTCGGTGGAAACCCTGGCACAGGCGTTGCGCCAGGCCTGGATCGAGGGGCGCCACGTGTACATCTGCGGCAACGGCGGCAGCGCCGCCAATGCGATGCATATGGCTAATGATTTTCACTACGGTATCGGCGCCTGCGGATCAGGCCCAACCCTTCCTGGCCTGCGGGTGGAGGCGCTGCCAGCCAACTCGGGGATCATTACCTGCCTGGCCAACGACACCGGATATGCAAACATCTATGCCCACCAGCTACAGGTGAAGAGCCGGCCCGGTGACCTGCTGATCGTTCTCTCCGGCAGCGGCAATTCCGCCAATGTGGTGCAGGCGCTGGAAACAGCGAACGCCATGGGGTTGAAAACCTTCGCGATCCTGGCCTACTCTGGCGGCCGCTGCCGCGAGCTGGCGGAGGTGCCGATCCATTTCGCCATCGACGACATGCAGATCGCCGAAGACACCCAGCTGGTGGTTGGCCACCTGTGCATGCAGTGGCTGAACAGCAACAAACCCAACGAGCTCAACCCCCTTCGCTGAGAACCCTGACCGGAATGGCTGCAATTGATTTTATGAGCGTGCTGCACAAGAGCACGCAGCGCGACTATCTGGCCAGGGTGAATGATCCGGAGTTTCCTAAGGCCAAAGCCGCCGAACTCGCGAAAAAATTTGACTTCGACTACTGGGATGGCGACCGTCGCATCTGCTATGGCGGCTACCGCTATCTGGAGGGCCGCTGGGAGAAGGTGGCGCGGGCGATAGCCGAGCACTACGCGCTCCCGCCCCAGCCGAAGATTCTCGACATCGGCTGCGGCAAGGGCTTTCTGCTCTACGACTTCCTTAAGGTGATCCCCGATGCCGAGATCCACGGCATCGACCTCTCCCCCTATGCGATCGCCAACAGCAAGGAGGAAATCCGCGACCGGCTGCAGGTGGGATCAGCCACAGCGCTGCCCTGGCCCGATGATCACTTCGATCTGGTGATCTCGATCAACACCCTGCATTGCCTGCACGCCCAGGAGCTGGATCCGGCATTGCGAGAGATGGAGCGGGTGGGCAAGGCCAACAAATACCTGTGTGTGGAGAGCTGGCGCAACCAGGCCGAGAAGGCGAATCTGCTGTATTGGCAGGTCACCTGCGAGGCCTTCCATACACCGGAAGCCTGGCAGTGGTGGTTTGAGCACACCCGCTACAGCGGTGATCACTCCTTCATCTATTTCGAATGAGCGATACCCCCCCGAATCGCCCCGCCACCACCCAGGCCGCGATCCTCACTGCCCAGCAGCACCCCCTGGTGGTCGACACGATCGAGCTGCCCGCCGAACTGGGCGTCGGCCAGGTGCTGGTGCAGCTGCGGGTGAGCGGCATCTGCGGCTCCCAGCTGGGCGAGATCGATGGGGTGAAGGGCCCCGATCGCTACCTGCCCCACCTGATGGGCCATGAGGGCTTCGCTAAGGTGCTGGAGATCGGCCCCGGCGTGAAGCACGTGCAGCCCGGCGACAGCGTGGTGCTGCACTGGCGCCCCGGTGCCGGCATCCAGGCCGATCCGCCGCAGTACCGCTGGCGCGGCGCGCCGCTCAATGCCGGCTGGGTCACCACCTTCAACCGTCACGCCGTGGTCAGCGAAAACCGCTGCACCAAGGTGCCGGCAGACACCGATCCGGATGCGGCCGCCCTGTTCGGCTGCGCAATCACCACCGGCTTCGGGGTGGTGGAAAACAATGCCGGCCTGCGCATGGGCGAGGCGGTGGTGGTGTTCGGCGCCGGCGGCATCGGCCTCAACATCATCCAGGCCGCCGCGCTGCTGTCGGCCTGGATGATCATCGCCGTGGACCTGTTCGACAGCCGCCTAGAGCTGGCCCGCCAGCTGGGGGCCACCCACACCATCAACAGCAGCCGCGACGACGCGGAAGCCGCCATCAAAGAGGCCTTAAAAGGCCAGCCGCTCGATGTGTTCATCGACAACACCGGCGTGCCGGCGGTGATCGAGCAGGGCTACCGGCTCACCCACGGCCAGGGGCGCGTGATCCTGGTGGGGGTGCCGCGCCAGGGCAACAACGTGAGCCTGCACACGCTGCCGCTGCATTTCGGCAAGGTGCTCACCGGCTCCCACGGCGGCGAAAGCCGTCCGGCGCACGACATCCCCCGCTACCTGCGCCTGGTGCAGCAGGGCCGCCTGCAGCTGGATCGCTTCGTGAGTGCCCGCTATCCGCTGGAGGCGATCAACACCGCCATCGCCGCCATGCGTGATGGCGCCACCGCCGGCCGCGTGATGATCGACCTTTGAGCCAGACGCTGTTGACCCTCGAGCAGGCCGCCAGCCTGCAGGGCTGTGTGCTGGCCTACGGCCACTTCACCACCATCCATCCGGGTCACATCCGCTACCTGCGCCATGCGCGCAGCCTCGGCGCCTCGCTGGCGGTGGCGCTGGTGGGCGACGGACCGCCGGATCAGCCGTCGCCCTATCCCTTCCGCCAGCCGGAGCGGGCCGAAGCCCTGAGCCTGCTCGGCATTGCCGATGCGATCGTGCTGCTGCAGGCCGATGAGCTGAGCGACGCGATCGCCACGCTGCAGCCTGAAGTGCTGGTGCTGGGCACCGAGCTGCAGGGGGCGCTGCGGATGGAGCAACCCCTGGCGCTGCTCAAGGCCCAGGGCGGCAACGTGCAGTTCCACGCCGGGGAGGTGACCTATGCCAGCGCCGATCTGCTCACCAGCAGCGAACGCGACCTGCGCCAGCAGCGGCGCCTGCAATTTGCGGCTGCCTGCCAGCGCCAGGGTCTGAGCCGGCAAGACTTGCTGGCCACAATGCAGGCCTGGCCGCAGACCCGCCTGATCGTGCTGGGCGACACGATCGTGGATCAATACGCCGCCTGCGAGGCGATCGGCATGAGCGCCGAGGCGCCGGTGGTGGTGGTGCGCGAGCTGGCGCGGCGCAACTTCATCGGAGCGGCGGCGGTGGTGGCGGCCCACATCCGGGCGCTGGGGGCGCAGGTGGATCTGGTGTCGGTGGTGGGCAACGACAGCACGGCCGATCTGGTGCAGCAGGAGCTGCAGGCCCAGGGCATCGGCGATGCGCTGACGCGCGATCCCTCGCGGCCCACCACGTTCAAGAAGCGCTATGTGGTTGAAAACCAGAAGCTGTTCCGGGTGAGCCGCCTCGAGCAGCACAACCTCGATGGCCCGATCGAAGAGCAGCTGATCGCCCAGCTGGAGGCGCTGGCGCCCCTGGCCCAGGGCATCGTGGTGTCGGACTTTGTGTATGGGGTGGTGACGCCACGGGTGCTGGCGGTGGTGCAGGAGCTGGCCCATCGCCATGGGTTGCTGCTGTTCGGGGATTTGCAGTGCAGCAGCCAGGTGGGTTCGATCAGCCGCTTTCGGAATTTCTCTCTGCTGAGCCCGAATGAGCGCGAGCTGCGCCTAGCCCTGCAGGACAAGGACAGCGGCCTGGAGAGCCTCAGCCAACAGCTACTGGCAGACACCCACTGCGAGCGGTTGATCGTGAAGCTGGCGGCCGAGGGCTTCATCGCCTACGACCGCGACAGCGACGGCCGCATCCTCAACCAGCCCTTCCCGGCCCTGAGCGTGAATCCGTTGGATGTAGCCGGAGCAGGAGATTCGGTGCTGGCGGTGATGGCCACGGGCCTGGCCAGCCGCCAGGCGATGATGCCCACCGCAGCTTTGGCCTGCTGCATGGCGGCCCTGGCGGTAGAAACTATGGGTAACACGCCCATCAGTGGCGAAACCCTGCGCAACAGCCTTGAGGAGGTGCTTGCTTCATGACCAGCTCGAAGATCCTGGTGATCGGCAGCAACAGCTTCAGCGGCTCCCACTTTGTGGCGGAAGCCCTGCGGGCTGGCCATCAGGTGTGGGGCGTCAGCCGCTCGCCGGAGCCCGATCCCGTCTTCCTGCCCTACCGCTGGCCACAGCCCACAACGGGCCAACCACTGGCCACAGCGGACAACTTCCACTTCCAGGCGACCGACCTCAACAGCCAGCTGCCCGAGCTGCTGCAGCTGATCGATCAAGTTCAGCCGGCGGTGGTGGTGAATTTCGCGGCCCAGGGCATGGTGGCCGAGAGCTGGCTGAATCCCATCCACTGGTATCAGACCAATGTGGTGAGCCAGGTGGCCCTGCACGATGAGCTGCGTCAACGGGCCTTCCTGCAGAAATACGTGCATGTCACCACCCCGGAGGTGTACGGCAGCACCGATGAGGGCTGGATCCGCGAGCACAACCACTTCGCCCCCAGCACGCCCTATGCCGTGAGCCGGGCGGCCTGCGATCTGCATCTGCACAGCTTCCACAAAGCCTATGGCTTTCCGGTGGTGTTCACCCGGGCGGCCAATGTGTATGGGCCCGGCCAGCAGCTCTACCGGATCATTCCCCGGGCGATGCTCAGCGCCCGCACCGGCAAACCAATGCAGCTCCATGGTGGCGGTTACTCGGAGCGCTGCTTCATCCACATCCGCGATGCCATGCAGGCCACGCTACGGCTGGCGTTGGAGGCCGAACCCGGCAGCACCTGGCATCTCTCCACCCGAGAGCCGATCAGCATCCGCGCCCTAGTGGAGAGGATCTGTGAGCGCTGCGGGGTGCCCTTCAGCACCGTGGTGGAGGAGAGCGGCGAGCGGCTGGGCAAAGACCAGAGCTATCTGCTCGATAGCACCTCCATCCGTGAGGCCTTCGGTTGGGGTGATCAGCTGGGCCTTGAAGAGGGCCTCTGCGAAACCCTGGCCTGGGTGGATACTCACCTCGATCAGCTCAAGACCCTTCCCTGGACCTACCAACACAAAGCATGAAACTTCTGGTCACCGGTGGCTGCGGCTACAAAGGTTCGGTGTTGGTACCGCTGCTGCTGGCCGATGGCCATGAGGTGGTGAGTGTCGACACCCAGTGGTTCGGCAACCACCTGCCGCAGCACCCCAACCTCACCAACCTCCAGCTCGACATCCGTGACACCGACGCGATTCCCCTGGAGGGCGTGGAGGCGATCATCCACCTAGCCAACATCGCCAACGACCCGGCGGTGGAGCTCAACCCCACCCTCAGCTGGGAGGTGAATGTGCTGGCCGGCCAGCAGTTGGCCGATCGGGCCGTGCGTGCCGGGGTGAAGCAGTTCATCTTCGCCAGCTCCGGCAGTGTGTATGGGGTGAAGGACGAGCTGAACGTGACGGAAGACCTCACCCTGGTACCGATCTCGGTCTACAACAAAACCAAGATGGTGGCCGAGCGGGTGTTCCTCTCCTACCAGGATCAGATGCAGGTGCACTGCATCCGCCCGGCCACCGTCTGTGGTGTGTCACCCCGCATGCGGCTGGATGTGAGCGTGAACATGCTCAGCTACCAGGCGCTCAAAAATGGCCGCATCACCGTCTTCGGCGGCGATCAGACCCGGCCCAACATTCATATTCAGGACATTGCCAACGTCTACCGCCACTTTCTGGCCCACCCCGAGATTCCCAGTGGCTGCTACAACGCGGGCTTTGAAAACATCTCGATCCTCGACATCGCCGAACGGGTGAAGAGCAAGATCGGCGCCGAGATCGTGGTGAGCGCTTCCAACGATCCCCGCTCCTACCGCCAGGATTCCAGCAAGCTGCTGGCCACCGGCTTCCAGCCCAGCCACAGCGTGGCCGATGCGATCGGCGAGATCGCCGAAGCCTTCCAGCAGAACGCCCTGCCCGATGACGAGTCGTGCTACACGGTGAAGTGGATGCAGCGGCTGAAGCTCTGATCCATGGACAAACAGCAAGACAGATCTCAATCAATGACAGCACCGCTGGAACTGCTTCGGTCAATGACACGGATCCGAATGGTGGAGGAAGAAATTGCCAAGCGTTATCCCCAGCAGCAGATGCGCTGCCCGGTGCACCTCAGCATCGGCCAGGAAGCAGCGGCCGTAGGCCTGTGCGCTGCTCTTCAGCCCACGGATTGGGCGTTTTCCGGCCATCGCAATCATGCCCACTACCTGGCTAAGGGCGGCAATCTTAAGGCCATGCTGGCGGAGATCTATGGCAAGGCCACGGGATGCTGTGGGGGCAAAGGCGGATCGATGCACCTCACCGATCAGGCGGCTGGATTCATTGGTGCCACGCCCATTGTGGGGAGCACGGTGCCGATTGCGGTTGGTGCTGCGCTCACGGCTCAACGCGAGGGCAAAGGGCGGGTTGTGGTTGTGTTTTTTGGCGATGGGGCAATGGAGGCAGGCGTGGTACATGAAAGCCTGAATTTCGCGGCACTCAAAAAGTTGCCAATTCTGTTTGCCTGTGAGAATAATCTTTATTCCGTTTATTCCCCATTGGAAGTCAGACAGCCTGAGCAGCGATCGATTTCAGATTCGGCAACTGGGCATGGGGTAAAGACAGTCCAAGCGGATGGGAATAATGTACAAGAAGTTTATAGTAAAGCGTGCGCTGCAGTGCATGATCTGCGCCAAGGTTCCGGGCCAGTATTCATGGAGCTTGCTACCTACCGCTGGTTGGAGCATTGCGGCCCTGGTTATGACAATGACATCGGCTATCGAACCGAAGTAGAATTCCAGAAGTGGAAACAGCGTGATCCCCTAGCGATCAGTGCACAGCTAGCATCAGCCTTTCTGGAGCCAGCTGAGATCGATGCTATCCGTCAGGAAATCGAGGCCGCTTTTTCGGCCGCGATCAGTGATCCATTCGCTGATCCTGCTTCAGCAGAGTTGCATGTATTTGCACCAGCCAATGTCACTGGGCCAGAACCAGAACGCGGAACACGCGAAATAACTTACGCTGAAGCCCTTCGTGAAGCTCAAGATATTAGTTTAGCAAATTTCGATAACAGCTATTTAATGGGCCTCGGAGTTCCTGACCCCAAGGGAATCTTTGGCACGACATTGGGCCTGCAGGAAAAATATGGAGAAGAGCGTGTCTTCGATATTCCTTTGGCTGAGAATGCAATGACTGGGGTGGCGATTGGTAGCGCAATTACCGGAATGCGTCCTATTCTTACTCATCAGCGGCTAGACTTTGCACTTGTATCGATTGATCAGATTGTCAATCAAGCAGCAAAGTGGCATTATATGTTCAACGGAACGATGAGCGTGCCCCTTGTGATTCGCATGATTATTGGCAGAGGATGGGGCCAAGGGCCTCAACATAGCCAAAGCCTGCATGCGTGGTTTGCACATATACCTGGTTTGAGGGTTGTAATGCCATCAACAGCCTATGATGCCAAGGGCATGTTAATAGCCGCAGCAGATGACAATAGTCCGGTTTTATTTTTAGAGCATAGATGGCTGCACAATACAACAAGCATTGTTCCAGAAAATGCATATAAAGTCTCGCTATCTAAATCTTCTATCATAAGAGAAGGGAATGATGTGACATTAGTAGGTATTTCATATATGACCCTCGAATGCTTGGAAGCTGCAAAGAGGCTAGGTGATTTAGGCATAGAGATAGAGGTAATTGATCTAAGGACAGTCCAGCCATTAGATATAGCATCAATCATCTCATCAGTGGAAAAGACAAGAAGAATTGTCGTAGTGGATCACGCTGAGGCGACGTGTGGGGTTAGCAGTGAGATAATAAGTTGCGTCTATGAGAGTATAAATTTCTGCCTAAAATCGAAGCCAAAAAGAATCTGCTTGGCAGAGCATCCCCTGCCAACTAGTTATGCGATGGCAAGAGACTATTATCCAAGATCAGATGACATTGTGAGGATCATTGCTGAGATGTTTGGAATTAAGTTGGCATCATTTAAAAATCTTGTTAGCAGTTCATTTGGCGATCAACCAAATTCAGATTTTACCGGTCCTTTCTAATGTCCCTCAAGGTTTGCACGCTTATTATAGGCATCAACAGCGGAATTGGAAAAGCACTTTCTGGACATTTAAAGTCACTGGGAGTAAGAGTTGTAGGGACATCAAGATCAATTTTAGTGTCAGACAAATACGATCATAAATTCTTCACCTTAGATATATCCTCAGTAAATTCGATTGAGAGCTTTGTTGAAGAGTTTTCAAGCGATTATTTATGGGAGCGCCTAATATTTTGTCCAGCCGTCATGAGCCCAATTGGTCCCTTTAGAGAGTTAGATATCGCTGAGTGGATTTCTACCTTTACTATAAACTTTACTAATCAGGTGTATCTTTTACGTAAATTATTGCCAATGAATAGCGGATATATGCCGCGAGTTATATTCTTTGCTGGAGGCGGAACAAACTCGGCTCCAAAATACTATTCAGCATACACACTATCTAAGATTGCACTAATAAAGTTAGTAGAGCTGTTAAATGAAGAGATGGATGACTTTTGCTTTTCAATCATCGGTCCAGGTTGGGTTAAGACAAAGTTACATGAGCAGTCGCTAGCGCTAGGTCTAGAAGATTTGGAATCCTTCAAAGAGACTAAAAGGCGTATGCAAGAGTCTGATTTTGTACCGATGGACAAGGTTGTGCAGAGTATTATGTGGGTGCTATCTCAGAATAAGGAAATTGTTGGAGGTCGCAACTTTAGTACAGCTCATGATCCATTTGACTCCATTGACTTCATAGGGGCACTATCATCAGATTATGATGCCTTAAAATTACGAAGGCATGGTAATGACTCACTATCTGCAGGTACTCTCAATGAATGATTCGCAGTCTACCCTGAATTTTATCTTAGAAGCGCTCCCTTCTCTGTGGAAGTGCCACTCGCGAGGATCTTCCATTTATTGTTATTTGGATGGACTTGTAAGACCTGCAGTGCAAAAACTATATGGTAAAGACTCAGAGTGCAAGGCGCGCCTATATGGCTTGGGAGAATTGCACTTACCGTTCTTTGCAATGGGAGCAATTGACTCTACACACCTATTTGGCCTTGACGAGTTGATTGTTTTTTCCTTCTATATAAAAAACAGATATCGATATAGTACAGTTGCCGATCTTGGGGCAAATATCGGTCTTCATTCAATATGCCTTAGCAAATTGGGATATAATGTAAAAGCATTTGAGCCTGATCCAGGTCATCTAGAGCGTATCAGCCTTAATTGTAGTCTAAATAGTGTGTCACCCGTGATTTGCGCAAGTGCAGTTTCTAACGAAGACGGGGAGGCCGAGTTCACGCGTGTTGTAGGAAATACAACCGGAAGTCATCTTTCGGGTGCCAAGCAAGACCCATACGGTCAACTTGAAAAGTTTGTTGTTCCAACAAGATCGTTTAGCAAGATATTAGCTGAACATGATCTTCTTAAAATTGATGTAGAGGGTCATGAAGCGTCAATTATATGCTCTACAAGCCCATCCGAATGGATGAGGGCCGATGCAATATTAGAAGTTGGTTCAAGGGTAAATGCAGAGAAGATATATAACCATTTTCAAGACTCAGGTGTTAATCTATTTGCGCAAGCTTCATCTTGGTCTAAGGTCCAGTCGCTTGTTGACATGCCGACATCATATACACATGGTTCGCTTTTTATTTCGGCCAAATCTGAAATGCCATGGTAAATAAGAAAAAGATATCCGACATAGTTGTAGATTTTCTAGTGTCCAAGTCTGTCAGGCATGTTTTTGCAATATCAGGCGGTGCTTCGTTGCACTTAATTCACTCTATTGCGGATAATAGTTCGATAGATTATATCTGCAATCATCATGAACAGGCTTCCGCGATGTGCGCAGATGCATATTCAAGAATTACAGGTACTATTGGCGTAGTAGTCGCAACTAGTGGCCCTGGGGCTACTAATCTAATTACTGGTCTTTGCTGCAGTTATTATGACTCAGTTCCTATGTTGGCGATTACAGGCCAGGTCAGCACAACCCGAATGGTAGGAACAACCGGTGTCCGCCAGGTCGGCTTTCAAGAAACACCGATAGTTGATATATGTAGGCCAATCACAAAGTACGCAGTACAGATAACAGATCCTTATAAAATAATTTATGAGCTTGAAAGGGCTTATAGAATAGCAAATGATGGACGCCCAGGACCTGTCTTAGTTGATATACCAGACAATTTGCAGAGAGAATATATTGATTGCGCGTTGTGCGCACAATATGTCCATGTAGATGCAGTATCTCCGAGGGCCCTGCCCAGCCTGCAGGAATCGATGGAGTTTATTATCGAAAAACTCAGGATTTGCAAAAGACCAGTCATTATTGCTGGTTGGGGAGTGCGAATTGCATCATTTGAGAGAAAGTTGATTCAGTTTGCAGAAAAGCTAAAAATCCCTATCGCACTCACATGGGGTGCAGCTGATATTTTACCATACTCCCACCCACTTTATATCGGTACATTCGGAACCCATGGTCAGCGCCATGCCAACTTTGCCGTCCAGAATGCAGATCTAATCTTATCCTTTGGCTCAAGACTGGATACAAAGTCAACAGGTTCACCCTTGAGCACGTTTGCAAGAGAAGCCGTGAAAGTAGTTATAGATATAGATTCTAGAGAGCTGCTTAAATTTGCCACGTTTGGTCTTAATATAGATTGTCTCATAGAGCAGGATCTCAGGGATGCTGATCTTCGCGCTATTGCCGATCAAGTAAAACCATTAGAGATTTCACATAGGTCGTATTGGATTGAAAAAATTAGAGATTGGAAAGAGCTTTACGATCCCATGGATCAAGAGAAGAGGGAGCGTCTATGCGGAGGCAAAGTTAACCCATACGTTTTCTTTACTGCTCTGAGTCAATCTATAACTAGTCTAACGAATATATTCGTAGACACAGGTTGTTCTGTGGCATGGGGAATGCAATCGATGCAGCTGAATGGCCGCACAAGGGTCTTTCACGATTTAAATAATACTGCAATGGGTTGGGCGCTTCCCGCTGCAATAGCATCAGCAATAAGCCAGCCGGATAGAGAGACAATATGCATTACTGGTGATGGATCGTTGATGATGTGCCTGCACGAACTCGCTGTTTTGAAAAGATACGGACTACGAATAAAGCTACTTGTAATGAATAACAGCGGTTATTCTATGATTCAGCAGACACAGGATCAATGGCTAGGATCGCAGTATATCGCTTCCTCGTATGACGGCGGACTTGCGTTCCCGGAATACAAGAGCTTGGCAGAATCTTTTTCATTAGTGTATTATGAAGCTAATTCAACTAGCGCAGCCGTGAATTTATTGGATGATATATATAGTGAAAGTGCAGCTGTTTTTTGCAATATTCATGTGGCTGCTGAAATGCGTGTGCTGCCTCAAGTAAAAGCTGGTTATCCGAACGAAGATCTTGAGCCTCTTCTGCCTAGAGATGTATTTCGGCAACAGATGATCATTTAATCACCCGAATGACTTGTCCACATTGCAGGTACAGTCGAAATCAAGTCGGATGGTTATGCAACAGCTTGTTGAGCCCCCTCAAGGGCCAGGACCGACTCAAAGTTTCAACCTGGATTGAGTTCCGGCTGCCGCTTAACCATCAACAGCAGCGCCTTGATGTCGTGCATCACCGCCTGCAGGCCTTCCCGGATTGAGTTGAATCGGCTATTCGCAGCAGGTTCAAGGCTGCGGTGCGCAGCGTGGCCATCACACCGGCACCGTTGCCGCGGTAGCGGTGCTTGTCCTCGTGGGGCTGGGTATCGCGGATCCAGTGCCAGCTTTCAATGCTCCATCGCTCTCTCACCAGTTGCAGCAGTTCTTCTGTTGTGGTGCGCAGGCTCGTTAGAAAGAAGTGGGAGGCCTGAAACGGCTTGCCATCACGCATTCCCGTGGCGATTACTTCCACGATCAAGCTGCTGCCATGCCAGTTCTCCTTGATGTGATCGGGAGCCTCTTTCGCCCGCAGGTTCCAGGTGATGTCACGGCCGTGGCTGATCTCGTGATCTATTGCCAGGAAAGGGATCTTGCGCTTTCCACGCAGCTGATCACCAATCTGCCGGTGCAGCGTTTTCTGGTTGGTTTTCACCGTCAGGAGAAAGTCGGCCCCCTGCTCCTTGAGCTGTCGAAAAACGGCCGCTGCGTGTGGAGCGCATCCGCCTGGATGAGCACACCCTCGAGATTGAGCTCCCCAAGCAGCTTTTGGAGCACAGCTCGCTCGTGTTCCTCGCTGGTCGCGTAGCAGGCCTGAGCGATCGCTACACCCAAAGCAACGGAGTAGAGCGTCACCTGAGCAATGAAGGCTGAACCGCCACCGCTGGTGGGCTCGATCGAACCACGCAGAGTTTTGCCATCACACACCAGCTGGTCAAGATCGCTGATGCCGCCTGGGATCTGAGCGATCGTCCAATCTCTGATCGCGGAACAGATGGCGGCTACATCCACCTGCAGGAAGAAGTAGCGAAAGGCTGAGTCAGAAGGTGGGCGTCTGAGCTCGATCCCCAGCGTCTCAGTGAGCACAGCGTGGTGACGCTGGGCAAAACGCTCCAGATCCCGCAGGCTCTCGCATTTGCTCAAGATCCCCAGTACGGCTACCAGGAGCAAATACCAGGCTGGGATGCGCACGCCCCTGCGCATGCGGGCATCTGGAATCGCCTTGAGGAAGCTGATCAGATCGAGATCGGTTGCGGCAGAGACGCTCTCTGGCACTGAGAGAGGGCAATCCAGCCGACCTCAACCCATGCTCGCAGCCGCTGCAAGAACGCCTGTGACACACTTTGAATCAGCCCTGCTCCGGAAAGGATCACAGGACCGCCTGAGTTACACCACTCAGAGGGGCGCTACCAATCTGAGCAATCGTCCAATCACGGGTGGCGGCACAGACGGCAGCAACATCCACCTGCAGGAAGAAGTAGCGGAAGGCGGAATCCGACGGCGGACGCTTGAGCTCAATGCCCAAGGCCTCGGTCAACACAGCGTGGTGACCCCGAGCAAAACGCTCCAGATCCCGGAGGCTCTCGCATTTGCTCAGGATGCCGAGCACTGCCACCAACAGGAGGTACCAGGCCGGGATGCGAACCCCCGACGCATCCGGGCGTCAGGGATCGCCTTGAGGTAGCTGATCAGGTGGAGATCGGTTGCGGCAGAAACGCTTTGGAGCACTGAGAGGGGGCAATCCCACCGACCTCAACCCATGCTCGCAGCCCGGCAAGAATGCCTGTGACACACTTTGAATCAGCCCTGGTGGGCGGGGAGGCAAGCCGTTTAAAGCTGAGGTGGACTGGTTTTTGTGGACAGGCCCCATCGTTAACCTCTGAGGCGGGGTAACGCCCCTGAAAGGGGCTCCCACCAATGAGCAAGCGCTGCACCCACAGCCCGGAGTTCAAGGCCAGGGTCGCCATGGAGGCGATCAGT
>Ga0194134_10004555_pt1 | contig 13793 bp, 9 predicted proteins | sample TA2KigOff0mmetaG_FD_148602 | JGI IMG/M metagenome (GOLD analysis project Ga0194134, IMG submission 148602) | Freshwater microbial communities from Lake Tanganyika, Tanzania - TA2015056 Kigoma Offshore 0m | ecosystem: Environmental > Aquatic > Freshwater > Lake | place: Tanzania: Lake Tanganyika... | reverse complement strand
AGAAAATTCATAAAAGAATAAAGAAAGGGAAAACCCAAAAACGTTTCCGTAGTTTGTACCCTAAAGTACAACAAATCATGGATCATTTCCTCGAAGAACTCAAACAAGGTCTTCAGTTGCTCAAGCTTGAGTGGCAAGAAGATCTAGCGCTCTACAAAAGGAAATTTTTGCATGCTACCCTCTCCGGTAAAAAGAAAGAAGGGATCACTTGGCATCCCATTTTGATCAAAAAGACCAAGATTGGGATGGGGGAGAGATTGCTCATCGAAGTAGAACGCACGGATACCGATTATCCTTCGGCATTTTCTTCGGGTAAGTCGGTTTCTTTTTTTTCTACCCAAGAGGGATTTCAAGGGACAGCTTTTCGGATTCATGGAGTAGTCAACCAAGCCAAAAAAGAGAGCTTGGTAGTTACCCTCCCCATCGATGAAGTGCCCGATTGGATGGAGGCAGGGAAGCTTGGGGTAGATTTATTGTTTGACGAGGCCAGTTACCGAGAGATGGAATTAGCACTCAAAAAGGTGATTGCCGCGGAGACGCCACAGCTCCTACGTTTGAGAAATATATTGTGTGGGCAACAGCGTCCGAGTTGGAAAGAATCTCGATACATTCCCTGGACAGAATTGAATTTTTCACAGCAGGAAGCTTGTGCAAAGATAGCATCCGCTAGGGATGTAGCCGTAGTTCATGGTCCCCCAGGTACAGGAAAAACCACCACCCTGATTGCTGCCATCGAAGGGGCATTAGCCTCCCAGCAACGTGTTTTGGTCTGTGCACCCAGCAATATGGCGGTAGATTTATTGGTTGAAAAATTAGTGGACCGAGGAATTTCTACCCTTAGAATAGGTCACCCTGCACGGGTAGAGGAAAAAATACTAAATCAGACCTTGGATGCCAAGATTGCCATGCACGATAGCTTCAGGGATTTGAAAAGGTTGCGCAAGGAGACCGAAACCTACCTGCACCTTGCCAAACAATACAAAAGAAATTTTGGCCCGGAAGAACGGGCCCAGCGGAAACGCATGTACCAGGAGGTGAGTCGTATTCGCGAAGCGGCAGAGCAGCTTGAGGAATATATTCGAGCGGATGTTTTTCAAAAGACATTGGTTTTTGCTTCTACCTTAGTAGGAGCCAGCTCCCATCATTTGAAAGGAATGATTTTTGAAGTAGTTTTTATCGATGAAGCGGCCCAAGGACTTGAGGCTGCTACATGGATCCCTCTACTGAAGGCTAAAAAAGTAGTTTTTGCAGGAGATCATTGCCAGTTGCCCCCTTCCATCAAATCCCAAGAAGCTGCACGAAAGGGATTGGCCACCACCCTTTTTGAAAAGATCATTCGCAGGCATTCGGATGTTGCCTATTTACTGCAGGTGCAATACCGAATGCCCGAGGTGATTATGGGATTCTCGAATGATCAATTTTATCAAGGCAAATTGATTGCAGCAGAAAATACAAAGGCGCATTCCTTCTCCGAGGAGGAGCCCCTGATGGAATGGATAGACACCTCTGGGTCGGGGTATCGCATTCCTTCTCCGAGGAGGAGCCCCTGATGGAATGGATAGACACCTCTGGGTCGGGGTATACCGAACAGGTAGAAGAAGAGACCTTGAGCACCTTCAACCCAGAAGAAGCCCATCTTGCCTGTCGTTACCTTAATGAAGTGATCCTTAGGATCGGTGTGGGCAGATGTAAAGAACTAGGGGCAACTATAGGCCTCATTGCCCCCTATTCAGCTCAAGTCAGACAATTGAGGCACTTAATTTTTGAAACCTATGCTTTTCCAAATGTAAGGTCATTGGCGGACTGCTTGACCATAGATACGGTGGATGGGTTTCAAGGGCAAGAACGTGACCTCCTGCTCATTTCCATGACCCGCTCCAATCCTCGGGGGGAAATTGGATTTTTATCGGATAAAAGAAGAATGAACGTGGCCCTCACCCGAGCCAAACGCAAGTTGATCTTGATCGGTGACAGCAGTACCCTGGCTCAGGATCCCTTTTTTGATCACTTAATTCGTTACGTGGAGGAAAAGGGTACCTACCGAAGCGTGTGGGAATTACTCTAAACAAGGGTAGGTCGAAAGGCTCCTCCTTTTAATTCAACACCAAACTCAAACCATAGACCAAGAGCATGGAGGTCGTAGAAGCGATCAAGGTTCCGAGACTGTGGGAGAGATTGCCCTGCTTGGTATTCATTCCGGAGAGTTGGGTGACTACCCAAAATGCGGAGTCATTGGCATGGGAAATCCCCAAGGCTCCAGCCCCTATGGCCACTGTAGTCAACACCTTCATGAGGTCTGAATCCAATCCTAGGGGACCCAAGAGCGGGGCCACGATGGAGGCCGTGGTGATCATGGCTACCGTAGTCGATCCTTGAGCAAATTTTAGCCCGAAGGCCAATAAAAAGGGAAGAAATATACCCCAATTTTCCCCCTTCATACTTTCGGTGACCAAGTCTCCAATCCCAGAATTTTGTAGCATTTTCCCAAAAACAGCTCCTGCACCCGTAATCAAGATGACGGGAGCTGCCGCCACGATGGACTCTCCAATCCATCCCGTTGAGGAAAGAAGCTTTCGATCCAATTTTTTTGGAAGAAAAAAGGAAAGTAGGGCTCCAATCAAAAGGGCAATCACTGGGCTTCCAAGAAAATTTACTAGTTCTGCGAGGGGGCCATCGCCCAAAGGGCCATCGCCCAAAGGTTGGGTAGGGTAATTGGCTATGGAAGCCAAGATGATCAATCCCAAGGGCACCACAATGGGAAGCATGGAAAAGAGAAAATTAGGCCTATCCTGAGGCTGGGGGATCTCTTCCGATGTTATAGAAAGGGGTCGTAAGGGAATTTTACTAACCCATTTTTGGACAAAAAAGTGTAAGGGAACTAGGGCTACCAAGGAAACAATGCCTCCATAAAGGATGACTTGGCCCAGATCTGCGCCCAAAATTCCGGCAGCAGCGATAGGCCCAGGAGTAGGAGGAACAAGGGAGTGACTGGCCATGGCTCCCAAAGATACCGCAACGATGGTAGCGGCATAAGAGACCGTACTTTTTGAAGATAAGGACTTGGCAATGGGGTTCATCATCAAAATGGTGCTATCTCCGAATACCGGTATGGAGAGTAGCCAACCGCTAAGCATCAAGGAGAGGTTGATGGACTTTTCACCTACCCAGGTGAGTACTTTCTCGGCGATCACCATGGCTCCACCTGTTTTTTCTAAGAAGGTACCCAAGATGACTCCAAATAAAATCAACAAGCCTACATTGCCCATCACTCCTCCAAATCCTTCTGTGATGGATTTAAGAATACTATCTGTTTCCATCCTCGCCGCTAGTCCATAGACAATCGCTCCTCCAAAAAGGGCTAAAAAAGGATGAATATCGTAGCGGATGATGGCTACTAAGATCAAGGCCAGTACACATCCGATCACAAGCAGCGTAAGCATGAGTTTAAAGCTAATAAAGTGAATACCACCAAGTAGTTTACCTAGTGTTTGGAAAATGTAGTAAAAAAAGTGGAATACCCCTAGCCCTTCCTGTAGAAGTGGACAGTCGGATTAGAGACAGCAGGGAACCTCACTGCCCACCTCATCGAGTCACTAGAAAATAGAGGACGATCAACAGGCAGGCGAGGGAACTCATTCCAAACCCGCGAAGCAGGTAGCTTCGTAGCTTGGAACTGCCCCAATAGCCTCCAATTCCCCATTTGACTAGGGTGTTGGATAAGCAGGCCAATAGGATAGCCATGGTGGCCAAAGGAAGGGAAATAGCTTTTCCGGTAAGTTTGGCGACGGAAATACTCACCGCATCGATATCCGTGACTCCGGCCATGGTACTAGAAAGTAAAGCACCTCTTTCCCCAAGAAATTCATTGGAATAACTCATCAGCAGCAGGATGCAGGAATAGAGAAATCCAAAAATGAGTGCGCTTCCAAGGTCCAAGGGCTTGCTCAAAGGAACTGCTTCAGGATTTGGAACGGTGATTTTTTCTTTCCTATAGCTTAGGTAGGAGAGGAGTAGACTTACCATAAATAAAAGCAAGGCAGGAAAAAAGAGGAGTCGGAAGAGGGCGGTTTGAAAAATCCCTGTCCATACCAATACTCTAAGGTAAAGCATGCTGGAAGCTCCCAAAATCCCGGTGGCGTAAGGCAAAGAAAGGGAGGGATTTTCTTTACTTTTTTTAGCAAAAACCCAAGTAAGGGCTGTGCTAGACACCAAGCCACCAAGCAGCCCGGTAAGCAAGATCCCCTTGCGTCCACCGAAAGTTTTGGTCAAGACATAGCCTAAAAAACCTAATCCTGAGGTCAGCAGGATGATGGTGCCGATTTCTTTGGGGAAGAGCACGCCATAGGGCCCAAAGGGGGTATCTGGTAAAAATGGATACAGGAGAAGCGCGAGGATGACAAAGCGGATAAAAGCATAGAGTTCTTCGGTGGTAATTTTGCCTACGAAGGTTCGGAGTCGAAATTTTGAAGACAAAAAAACCAACACTACCACCATAATCACCAAGCTGACGGTGATCAACCCGTAGGCGGCTAGGTTTCCAAGAATAAAGGTGAGTAGGGCAGAAAGCTCCGTAGTGAGCCCCCGATCGCCTTGAAGGGAGGCTTGTCAATAAGCTGCCGCAGTCAAAAGGAGGGTACCGAAAAAAATTGCCACGGAGGCCCAAGGAGAAAACAGAAAATATACTAAGCCTGAAAGGTATCCGAGAAGGGCAAAAAAGGTGAACGTTCGGATACCAAAATACCCTTGTACTCCCTCTTTCATGGCAGCATACTGCCTCTCCAGGCCTAAGATACTTCCTATCCCTAGGCTGAGTAGTAGGCGTATCAAAAAATCTCCATAGGAAAGGGAATAGGTGCCTGTATCGATAAGAAGTTTATCCATAAAAATAAGGTGTTTCATCCTTCTAGGGCAGCCAAAAGTAGTCGAAAGTCCTAGTTCGATTTCTTTTAACTTCCTTGAAGAGTTTAAAAAATGGGCACTCTTTAACCTACATGTTTTTTAAAAAAGGAGATGGTTTTTTCCCAAGCTGCTTTTGCGGCAGCTTCATCGTAGCGTGGAGTGGTATTGTTATGAAAGCCATGATTGACCCCAGGATAGTTCACCATTTCATAGGTCTTCCCATTTACTACTAGTGCTTGTTCGTAGGCAGGCCAACCCGCATTTACCCGTTCATCCAATGCCGCATAGATGATCAACAAGGGGGCTTTAATTTGGGGAACATCTGCAGCTTCAGGTTGCCCTCCATAGAAGGGTACCGCCGCTTTCAAGTCAGGGATGCCTACCGCCATCATGTTGGAAATCCAGCCTCCAAAACAAAACCCTACCACGCCTACTTTTCCATTGCACCGAGGATGGCTTTTAAGGTATTCGTAGGCAGCAATAAAATCTTCTAACATTTCTTCTCGGGTACGTTTAGCTTGCATGGCTCGGCCTTCGTCGTCATTGCCTGGATATCCTCCCAAAGGAGTGAGGGCGTCTGGGGCTAAAGAAATAAACCCATCTACAGCACATCGCCTTCCTACATCTTCTATGTAAGGATTAAGCCCCCTGTTTTCATGAACTACCACAATGCCTGGAAATTTCCCTTTTCCTTCAGGGATAGAGCATAAGGCCTTGATTTCTCCACCTCCCTTGGGGGAGAGATACATGAGGTAATTAGATTCTTGAAGCCTCTTGTCACTTGGAGAAACGGTTTGCGTGTGAAGATAATCAGGTATCATGCTGCTCAACAAGGCGCTTACGGTTATGCCACCTACAGCATAGACGGATAGCTTTTCTACAAAAGTCCTGCGATCGATCTTGTTATGACAGTAGTAATCGTAGAGGTCAAAGGCTTCCTGAGGTATGTCGGCTTTATTAAGTTTTTCCATGGCGTTGGAGAGAGATTAAGGTTTAAGTTAGTGAAAAAATGGAGGATAAGAAATGAAAATCGAAGATTTCAAGCTTTAGAAAGAGGAAAATTTAAAAGCCAAGAAAACTTAGCTCCCTGCAGGATTCCTGTACCTAGCGGCGAGGCGTCGGTCTAGGATCCATAGGAGGATTCCGTACAAGGGGACAATAAGAGGATAAAGAAATAGGACCAAAAATGAATACCCATGGAACCGAGAGGCGTCTTCACCTATTATTCCATCAATAAAGTCGTAAGCGTATGGATAACTTCCCAAAATAAGGAAAGGAACAACAAAAATTCCTAGGAGTAATACCCAAGAAAAAAGGCCTTGAGGATGTTTTTTTCTATGCTGCTTCAGGAAAAAAAAGTGAAGGACCGCCAAAAGAAGAGCTATTCCAATAGCAATTCCAGAAGGCCCAATCTGGATAAGTCCCTCGGCCAAGTCACTTACTTTAGGGGTGTAGGTGAGGGTGAGGTATGAGGCGGGGAGGCTAGAAAATTGCCAAGTTGCTACACTGTCTAACTTTCCTGCACTTGGTTGCCCAAGATTGGTAGTGATGGGCATGCCAAGGGCACGGGCATCTACGGTGACTTCCAAGGATCCAAAGGATTTCCATTGTTGTGCAGGGGAAAGGGAATAGCGAAAGCTATATTCTTTGACCCAATCGGAGAGATCGGTCCAGGCATTGGCTAGGTACTCTACTCGGATATGGTGTTCACCGGGAAGGAGATCAAGTTCAAAATAACTTAAATCTCGAAGAGAATAGATATAGCCAGTCCCATCTTCCCAATACAAGACTACAGTTTCAGGCTGATCTTTACCGAAGTCTTTATGAAAATAGGATGAAAATTTTTCCAAGGCCGTACTGTTCCCAGTCAAGTACTCCTCTGGCAAGACTTGTAAGGCTATTTCTTTTTGGTCTACCCAAATTTTAAATTCTCCTTGGTAGTCCTTGGCATGAAATAGCATGGGAATTTGATTCCCCGCTTCGTAGTTCCGGATGTGGTAGTCAATTTGATAGCGAGCTGTCTTTAAATCCGATTGGAGGGTAATAGAAATTTTCTCCTTGAGGATATCCATATCCCTACTGGAAAAGGCCGAACTGGAAAAGGTTCCTTCCCGCAAGGGAGAAGCCATGTTGCCAAGACAAAAATGACTTGAATTAAGTAGGGATAGGACTATAAATAAACCTTTAAATCCCATAAGTCCAAAGTAAGCTTTGGGTGTGGATAACTGGGACATACCTTCATGAATTTAGGTACTTCAATCCCTTAGTTTGTTGGGAATGTGTTAGTAAAAATAATAAATATTTTTGACCTTATCTCAGACAAGTTATTATTTAAAAAAAAAATAAAGGTTTCAGTTTAGTAATTTTATCTTAAAACATAGGACCATATAATATCCACTCAATATTACCGTAAGCATTGTAAAGTGCAACAATCAAGGCGATGAGGATGCCAAAAATTTTAATGTAAATATTTTTTATCGCCACACCAACTAAGATTAGCTCTATTTTTAACTTGCTTCTCCACTTTTTTTCGCTTTTGATCTACTTGGATTCTTTTCCAAAGTCAAGCGTCGAGCTATAGCCTTTATCTCACTTTTGCTTCTAACAGGAGAACCAAATTTTAAGACAGCCTGAGTCAGCTCAATTACTATTTATTAGTCAGCAAAGAAATTAAATTTCTAAGGTGGATCAATCTGTAACATGTTTTATAATGAGGGCGGGTACTCCCGCTACAATTGTTCGAGCAGGGATGTCTTTTAGGACAACTTAGCCTGCAGCCACCACGGCATTTTTCCTACAGTTACACCACTTTTTTCTGCCTCTTTCGCTTGAAAATTTGGTAAAATAAGATCCCAAAAGGTGGGCATCCAATCACTAAGGCTATAAAACTTAGTTTTTCTCTAAAAGGGAGTTAGGTATTGCTAGCAATTTCTTGTATTGTGACTACTACCAATATCAACACCAAAAGTAGAATGAGAGAGATTAGGAGAGTTTCCATCAGGTTAAGGACTAAAAATTAGAAGAAATAAATACACAAAAAACGGTGGATACTGCCCAGCACCCCAACTCTCCTAGAGACGGATATCTTCTTGAAAGGTTTTACTACCTCCATAAAAAAAGAAAAATTGCTATTCTTGGTTATCCTTCCCCCGATACTTTTCCTGCAAGCCCATCAAAAAATTACGCAGTACTTGGTCCTTACATTCCCTATACTGGGCTTGAGAAGGGTTTCGGAAGAAGGCACTTAGTTCATGCTTGCTCAAGCGAAAGCCTCGTAGCGCAAAAATTTCCAGCATGTTTTCTTCTTTGTATTGCAATGCGATTTTAAGTTTTCGTAGGACGGTATTGTTGTTGAGGCTTTTCTGTATTGCCGGCTGTTCACCTTCTTTTTTTCCTCTATGCAACACAATCAAACCTTCCAGAAAATGGGCCAAGTCCTTGTCTTGTAGTTTTTTGAAACCTTCTTCCTCTTCTTTTTTAAGCCATTTCCCTAATTCTTCTACCGGTATTTCCCTGCCTCCCAGAGCAAAGACTTCTTTCATTTTGTAATCGTGGTAATGAAAAGTGTACCTCAGGATACGAAGGATGTCGTTATTGCCCATGCTGCAAAGTTCTAAAATTTATGGAGTACTCCATACAGCATCCTGCTGTAGATCTAGCTTTGTCTATATTTTCTTTTTCTTAGGTTATTGAGTGCTTGGAGAAGTTTTTAAGAAGTACCATTTGTTTCTTACCCATTTTTCTAGTTCCACCGCATGAAATACCATGAGGGAGAATGCTAGGCATGTTCCTAGCTCCATCCAAGACAAAGCTTCTGTTTTAAATAGAGCATTGAAAAATGGAAGATAAATGACTGCCATTTGGAGAAGTAAGGTAAAGCTTACTGCAAAAAATAGTGGCTTATTGCTCAAAAAGCCTTGCCTGTAAAGAAATGTACGATCGCTTCGAATCGCAAATACATGCCCCAATTGGCTGAAGGATAGCACAGAAAAGACCATAGTTTGGCTATGCCAGCCTTGAGAAATAGCAAGGCTTTGGGTACCTAAGGTTATTGCAGCCATCAAGATGCCAACCCACAGGATATGGTAAGCCACTCCATGGGAAAATAGGCTTTGATTGGGGTGACGGGGACTCCTCACCATACTATCTTGTTCTGATTTTTCGCTTGCTAAGGCAAGGGCGGGTAGCCCGTCAGTTACCAAGTTGATCCATAGGATATGTATGGAAAGCAAAGGGATGGGCAAGCCCAAAAAGGGCGCCATAGCAATCACCCAAATTTCAGCACCATTACAGGTCAGGATGTATTTGATGAATTTGATGATATTGTCTACTATCCTTCTTCCTTCTTTTATGGCTGTGACAAGGGTTGAAAAATTGTCATCAAGTAATACCAAATGGGCAGCTTCTCTGCTTACATCCGTACCATTTTTTCCCATGGCAATACCAATAGTTGCTGCTTTTAGGGAGGGGGCATCGTTGATTCCATCTCATGTCATGGCGGTATAATGCCCTTTACGTTGTAGGGCTTGTACGATGCGTAGTTTTTGTTCGGGTACTACCCTAGCATAGACGCAAACCTGTTCTACTACTTGTTCAAATTCTGCTTCGGATAATTGATCCAAGGCGCGGCCTTCAAGTAAAAGATCTCCTGGTTTACAAATTCCCACCTGCTTAGCGATGGCTCTTGCTGTGGCAGGATGATCTCCCGAAATCATGACCGGGGTAATGCCTGCTCTTTTGCAAGATTCAATGGCCCTTGCTATACCTTCTCTTGGTGGATCGATTAGGCCTACTTTGCCATAATAGTTAAGCTGAGATTCAATTTCTAAAAGGTCCTTTTGATTCAATTTCTAAAAGGTCCTTTTGCAAAGGAAGCTGATCCATTAGTTTGCCCGCAAATGCCAGCACCCGTTCCCCTTCCTGAGCCCATATTTCCCCGCTTGACACCAGATTTTTTGCTATTTTAAAATTTTTAAGGATGGAAGCTATGGATTCAGGAGCTCCTTTGCACAGGACCAGGTAACGCTTACCTACCCGGTGTACGGTGCTCATGCGTTTCCTTGTAGGATCGAAAGGAATTTCCTCTTCTCGAGGCATGGATCGGACCTGGGTATAGTAGTTTTCTATACCTATTTCTTTGACCAAATGGGTAAGTAAAGCCATTTCTGTAGGATCGCCTTGGGGAAGTCCTTCTGCTTCTAGCAAGACATCGTGGCAGAGTGCTAGTCCCAATTCTAGGTTGCTAAAGTTCTCCATTATCCTAGCTTGAGAAGCTGATTCCCAGCGGCTGACCGACAGTTTATTTTGGGTGATGGTTCCCGTTTTATCCGTACACAAGTAGGTGATGGATCCGAGGCTCTCTACGGCAGGAAGTTTTCGGACTAGGGCGTTTTGCTTAGCTAGCCTTTTGGCTCCTAAGGAAAGCGCTATGGTAATCAAAGCTGGTAAGGCTTCTAGGATGGCTGCCACGGCCAAACTTACAGAAAGTAGGAGCATGGAGAAGAATTCTTCCCCTCGAGCTAGTCCAGCCAAAAAAACGGCTGTGCAAATTCCTAAGATCACTAGGGAAATCACCTTTCCAAAGGACTGCATGCGATGCTGCAATGGGGTCATAGGAGATCGTTGTTCCAGCAATTGGGCAATCTTTCCCATTTGTGTATCCATACCGATGGCTACTACCATCCCTTTGGCTCTGCCTTGCGTGACCAAAGTACCTTTGAATCCCATGTTGACTTGATCGCCAAGGCTAAGGGAGGAGGAGTCTAAGACTTTGCTGACTTTTTCACTGGGGACAGACTCCCCAGTCAGGCTAGATTCGCCAATTTTTAAAGAATAAGTTTCTAAAAACCGTAAATCTGCCGGTACGAGGTTACCTGCTTCTAGGATGACTACATCCCCCATCACCAGCTGCCTGGAAGGAACGCGGACTTGTTTGCCCGATCTGAGTACTTGACTTTGGGTTTCAGATAGTTTTTTCAATGAGGTAATGGCTTTTTCTGCCCTATACTCTTGTATAAAACCTAGAAAGGCATTTAGAATAAGGATGACTAAAATGATGTAGGTGTCAGATTGATCTCCAATCCAACTAGACAACAGGGCTGCACCTGCCAAAATAAGAATCATGACATCCTTAAACTGATCCAATAGTAGGAGCCAGGGGCCTTGGTTTTTTGTTTCTTGGAGTTCATTTGGGCTAGCCTCCTTATACCTATTTCGCGCTTCTTTTTCCGTTAGGCCTAGGGAGGAAGAGTCTAAAAAAGAAAAAATTTGCTGGAGACTTGCTTGGTAAAAAATCATAAATCAAAAAATGCTTCCCTAAAAATAAGGATTCTATTTTTTTACTTACGGGAAATGAAGGAAAAGGATATCTGTTTTCCCAATTTCAGCTTAAAATAGCAAGAAATGCATTTTTTAATTGCAAGAGAAAACTGTTTTTTGTTGGTAGTAAAATGCCAATTGGGCCAAAACATTACCAAAGGCTTCCGCAGCTTCGAGTTGTCGATCACTCACCTTTTTTCCAAGTAATCGGCAGAGGAGAAGGCCATAAACTCCATTCAAACACATCTGAATCTCATTACCCACTTCTTCCGATCCTGCAGCTTCAATGGTCTCGAGCAAGTAAGGTTTGACCTGATGATAGGTTTGCACATAACCTGCATTGGATTTAAGCAACTGGTAATGCAAATCAAGTAAGGTGCTCACAATTTCTTGGAGTGACTTGAGGTGACCCTTATCTAGCAGGTTTTCTTCACGCATTTGAGCCGTAAGTGCTGCGAACCAGGTCTTTATTTCCAGTTTTTCATCTTCCGGCACGGGGTAATGGGAGATGACATAGGTAAAAATGTCCTCCATGTTGCCTTGGTACGACCGGATGAGGTCTTCCATTTGATACATATAGATTAGGTATTCTCCTATATGTTCTGCTTTTTTTCTATCTGCAACAGCTTTCATGCTGAGGGGTGTTTACTTGTTAAAGGTAGGTATTTTGTAAGGCCTCTAAAAATTAGGCTTGAAATTCCCAATTCTATTCCCTTAAAGAAAGTTTTATGAGAGGATTTTTATTCAAAATGCTATACCTGGCCCCTCCATCCAAACCCTTGGGCTATTTCTTGGGTTTCCTATTCAAGCACGCTTTTTTTTCCTACTTTTGCGTGACGAAAGCTTATGAAAAACATTCGAAATTTCTGCATCATTGCCCATATTGATCATGGGAAAAGTACTCTAGCCGACAGATTGCTTCAGACGACCAATACGGTTTCGGATAGGGAAATGCAAGACCAGCTGTTGGACGATATGGACTTGGAACGTGAGCGTGGCATCACGATCAAGTCTCATGCGATTCAAATGAACTATACCTACAAGGGGGAACCCTATATTCTCAATTTGATTGACACCCCAGGGCACGTAGATTTTTCCTACGAAGTTTCTCGCTCTATAGCTGCTTGCGAGGGGGCATTATTGATTGTAGATGCTTCGCAAGGGGTAGAAGCCCAAACGATTTCCAACCTTTATTTGGCTTTGGGCCATGATCTTGAAATCATCCCGGTATTGAATAAAATTGATCTTCCAGGTGCAGATCCCGAGGTGGTAGCTGATGAGGTGATTGACCTTTTGGGCTGTAAGCGTGAGGATATTGTGTTGGCTTCTGGAAAGGAAGGGATTGGAATCGAAGATATACTGGCTAAGGTGATTGAAAACATTCCTCCGCCAAAAGGAGATCCAGAGGCACCTTTGCAGGCCATGATTTTTGATTCTCAGTTCAATTCCTTTAGAGGGATTGAGGTCATCTTTCGAATTTTTAATGGCACGCTGAGCAAAGGGGATAAGATTAAGTTTGTCAATACGGGTAAGGAATACTTTGCCGATGAGATAGGGATCTTAGGGATCAATCAAATTCCACAGCAAACCATGAGTGCAGGCAACGTGGGTTACCTTATTTCGGGAATCAAAGTGGCCAAGGAGGTAGCGGTAGGGGATACAGTAACGCATGTGAAAAACCCTTGTGCGGAAGCCATCAAAGGTTTTGAAAATGTGAAGCCTATGGTATTTGCAGGTATTTATCCTGTAGATACCACCGAATTTGAAGAGCTTCGTGCTTCCATGGAAAAATTGCAACTCAACGATGCTTCCTTGGTATGGGAGCCGGAAACTTCTGCAGCATTGGGCTTTGGGTTCCGATGCGGATTTTTGGGCATGTTGCACATGGAAATTGTACAGGAGCGTCTGGAGCGTGAATTTGACATGACGGTGATCACCACGGTGCCTTCCGTGCAGTTCAAAGCGCTAATGACCAACGACGAGTACCAGGTCATCAATGCCCCATCCGATATGCCTGATCCTACGCGATTCAAACATATCGAAGAGCCTTTTGTAAAAGCATCCATCATAACTGCTGCGGAATACGTGGGTCCGGTGATATCCCTATGCATGGACAAGCGGGGTCAAATCAAGAATCAGATATATCTGACGGCCGATCGGGTGGAATTGCAGTTTGATATGCCGCTGGCTGAAATCGTATTTGACTTTTTCGATCGCTTGAAGACCATTTCTAGGGGATACGCCTCTTTGGATTACGAATTGAAGGGATTTCAAGAATCGAGTATGGTACGCTTGGACATTATGCTAAACGGGGAAGCCATGGATGCGCTTTCTGCTATTGTGCATAGAGACAAAGCCTACGAATGGGGCAAACGGCTGTGTGAAAAATTGAAGGAGTTGGTGCCTCGTCAAATGTTCGAAATCGCGATTCAGGCGGCCATTGGACAAAAAATTATTGCTAGAGAAACGGTAAAGGCCTTGCGCAAAAACGTGTTGGCTAAGTGCTACGGAGGAGATATTTCGCGTAAGCGTAAACTTCTGGAAAAGCAGAAAAAAGGGAAGAAACGCATGCGACA
>Ga0194134_10004550_pt1 | contig 13803 bp, 13 predicted proteins | sample TA2KigOff0mmetaG_FD_148602 | JGI IMG/M metagenome (GOLD analysis project Ga0194134, IMG submission 148602) | Freshwater microbial communities from Lake Tanganyika, Tanzania - TA2015056 Kigoma Offshore 0m | ecosystem: Environmental > Aquatic > Freshwater > Lake | place: Tanzania: Lake Tanganyika... | reverse complement strand
TTTTTTGTCGCTACGCTTTGCTCTGGCCTTTTTGGCCATGGCCGCCATCGCGGTTTTCAGTCGGGCGCAATGGCCAAAGGACCGCGCGGCGCTTCATGTGATGGTGTCGGGCGTTTTGCTTCACGCGCTTTATCTTGGCGGCGTGTGGTATGCCATCGCACATGGGGTGCCCTCAGGCATTTCCGGCTTGATCGCTGCGATCCAACCGATTCTCACCGCAGCGCTTGCGCCGCTTCTGTTGCGAGAGCGCATCGGATTTTTGCAATGGCTTGGCATTGTGGCTGGCTTTGTCGGCATCGCCTTGGTGCTTGAGCCAAAACTTGCGACGGTCGATCTCGATCATTTGAACAGCGTGGTTGTTCCTTTAGCTATCAACGCCTTTGCGATGGTCTCGGTGACATCGGGAACATTTTATCAAAAGCGCTTCATCCCGCAGGGCGATTTGAGAAGCATCACGGCGGTTCAATATATCGGAGCGTTTTTGGTCGTTACACCTATCGCATTGTTGACCGAACCTTTGCATGTGAGTTTTACACTCGGCTTTTGGCTTGTCATGGCCTGGTCAGTCTTTGCTTTGTCTCTTGGTGCGATCGGGCTTCTCTTATTGTTAATCCGGCGCGGGGCTGTGTCCCGCGCGGCAGCATTGATTTATCTTGTGCCGCCAAGTGTTGCGATTGAAGCCTATTTCGCCTTTGGCGAAACGATGGTTATCACGCAGATGCTGGGCATGGGTCTAACCGTCGTCGGCGTCGCGCTCGCGACAAGGCGTTGAAGCGTTTCAAGTGAGTTACCATTCTCTGTAATTTCCCCGATACGCGGAACAATGGAGCTCGAGAGATGATTATCTTTCTGCGTGTGTGATCATGCATATTTTTGTGTGACTGTTCAGAAAAGAGTTTGTGATGGGACTCCCCGTTCTTTCAGCCGGCACACATGTTCTTATTGGTGACGGCAAAAAAGCTTTTATTCTTTTTAATGAAGGCACGGCCGAGCGTCCGAGCCTCACGGTTGAAACCATTCTCAATCACCCTGATCTTCCTACCCGCGATTCGGGTGCAGCGCGTCTCGGTCGTGTTTTTGAGAGCGTCGGCTCGCGACGCGCATCGACAGATGAGACTGATTGGCATCAAAGAGAGGAAGATCACTTCATACGCGATATGATGGCACATCTCGTGGATTTAGATCGGCGGGCAAGACTAAGAAAACTTGTTCTTGTTGCGCCGCCTCGGGCAATGGCCGAACTTCGTCGCGTATTACCCTCGTCTTTCGTTTCGCTGGTAACGGCTGAGATTACCAAAGATCTGACAAATCATTCCGTGACCGCGATCACTGAATTATTGCAAGCTGAAGAGCCCTTATTCTAACGCCCTTCGATTTCTTGCATCACTTCATTACGACGCCAGAAAAAGGGCTTCCACGGTGGATCATAGAAGGCGTAAGTCGCTTCGTCTTTTGGCTTCAATGATTTATGTATGATGATCGCTGCAAGCTCTTCGCGACGCGCGTTCAAATTGCCTTCGGTCCAAAGTCCTGAAAATTTAAGAACCGCAACACGTCGGCTTTTGAATTGTTTGAGTGTAATTCTTTCATCATCGGGTTTCGGTAATGTGCTCATTGTATAGGTTTGCGGCATCATAAATCGAATGACCCAAGAAGGACCGCTCCCTGTTTGTGTAACAGGCGCGGTCATCTCGATCTTTTCACCTTTAGATTGTGTTACAGGAGCGGTCATTGCGATTTTTGATTGCGACGTGTTGCCACCAAAAATATAACCCGCGAGCATACGAAAGCCCGCATTCACGGCGCTATCGCGATCACCTTCTACGACAACTTCGGCCACAATATAGGGTGCATAGTCGCGCAGTTCAAAATCACCCTCTTTCGCGATGATTTTATATTGAGGCTCTTCGATGTCAGCCATCACCGGTCCTGTAATAATCAAGCCCAAGAAGAGCAGCGCGTTCCAAAAGAACGAACGCCTCACACTGAGCGCGCTTCTCATCGCTCAATAGACTCCAAGGAAATCGCGTTTCGTAAGTTCAACGCCATTATGCCGCAAAATGTCATAGGCTGTCGTGGTGTGAAAAAGGAAATTGGGTAATGCGCCATGACGAAGATAAACAAGTGCGTTAAACACGCGTGGTTCCGGCCGCATCGGTACGGTAATATCACGGCTTTCAGCGCCGACAAATTTATCTTTCGGGATTGAAGTGATGAACGAAATTGTCTTGGCAATCCGTGCGTCTAAATCTTCAAAGCTCGCTTCGGTATCCGTATAACTCGGGACATCAACACCGGCGATGCGTGCCGCTCCGCCTTTGGCAAAATCAGAAGCCAACTGAACCTGTCTTGTAAGAGTGAACATGTCGGGAAAGAGGCGGGCCGACAGCAAGACTTGCGGTTCGATCTTGCGGGCTTCGGCATGGGCGACCGCCTTTTTCAAAACGGCGGCGAGCGCCTCAAGTGATTGCACAAAAACCGGAACGGAAAGATCATATAGGCTAAGCGACATATTCAAACTCCTTGCTGCCGAGCGCTGACATTGTCATGGAATGATACGCGCGAACAGGTCCTTGGACGCCTCTTTTATAAGTCGTTCTGCGTACGGATCCGGCTTGCTTTTGGCGTTGAAAGTCTCTATCCCGACGCCAATCACAGGGTCTGGCGGAGTTGTGGCGTCCCAGGCCCCGGGGGGCTGTAGCTCAGTTGGGAGAGCGCCTCGTTCGCAATGAGGAGGCCGGCGGTTCGATTCCGCTCAGCTCCACCATTTTATTCAATTAAATCAATGTATTAGAAGATGGCGGCGGTTTCAAATCCGGAGCCAAAAAAGTTATAAAGAGTTAGAGAGTTTGTGGCTTCAAGCCCATATTCGAACATCCGCCTCAAAAATTAGTAGATCTTCTTTGCAGTAAAATCTCAGTTCAACCAAATTAAGGGGCTCTGAAAAAGGAGGATAAGAAATTTTTTGACCAATTCTTCAAAATTGTCACCTTAAAAAATTAAACTTATTTTTGGGTGAGCTCTAAGTTAATTTGTGAGGCCATCATGCTAGATCTTCTTATTAAGTCGGCAAAATTAATAAGCATTCCGAACCTCGTTGACGTTGCTGTGAAGGACGGCAGGATTGTCGAGATTTCGCCGGTCATCATCGGCGAAGCAACCCGAGTGATTGAGGCACGGGGTAGGCTCGTTTCTCCCCCCTTTACCGATCCTCATTTTCACATGGACGCTACGTTAAGTCTCGGGTTGCCGCGGATTAACCGTTCTGGAACGCTGCTTGAGGGTATCGCGCTTTGGGGTGAGTTGAAATCATTACTAACAGTAGAAGATGTAATGGAACGAGCACTTCGCTATTGTGATCTTGCAGTTTCACAGGGCCTTCTAGCCATTCGCTCACACGTCGATGTGTGTGACGATCGATTAATTGCCGCGCAAGCGCTGATTGAAGTGAGAAAGCGTGTAGCACCTTATATTGACCTCCAGCTTGTGGCTTTTCCTCAAGACGGCCTATATCGCGACCCCAAGGCTGAAGCTAACTTAATTAAAGCGTTGGATCTTGGTCTTACTGTTGTCGGCGGAATTCCGCATTTCGAGCGCACGATGCAAGATGGAACACGTTCCGTTATACGCCTGTGCGAGATCGCCGAAAAGCGCGGCCTTACTGTTGATTTACATTGCGACGAATCTGACGACCCAATGTCCCGCCACATCGAAACCTTAGCGAGCGAAACGGTGAGGCTTGGTCTTCAAGGCCGAACAGTTGGATCGCACTGCACATCGATGCATTCGATGGATAATTATTATGCTTCCAAACTTCTGCCGCTAATAGCTGAAGCAGGTGTCCATATTATTTCAAACCCTTTGATCAACATCACTCTTCAGGGTCGCTCCGATAGCTATCCGCGTCGGCGTGGTCTTACGCGGGTTGCCGAGCTGCGCGCTGCCGGCGTTAATGTCGCCTTTGGTCAAGATTGCACGATGGACCCGTGGTATTCCCTAGGCTCGGCTGACATGCTCGAAGTGGCCCATATGGGTATTCATGCCGTTCCCATGACCTCTCGTGAGGCAATGGCGTGGGCTTTCGAGTCTGTTACTACTAATGGTGCTAAGGCCATGGGTCTTCCTGATCCCACTTTAACTGTTGGCGGGCCAGCTAGCATGGTCTTGCTCCAAGCGCGTGATCCAATTGAGGCGGTGCGTATGAAGGCGACCAGAATTGCTGTCATTCGGAATGGAAAAATAATTTCAGAAACCACACCGCGTCTTGCTAGCCTATTCCTTCCGGGTAGGCCGCAAATGCTTGATCCTGCAAATTTTGCTCCTCTTACTGAAGACTGAAACTTAACCTCGAAAGGACGTTTTTATGCCTATTTTATTGACCGGCGACAAGCGCTTGCAGCAGCTACTCGGACCTTCGCCGTTCGTGCCCATCTTCGTAATGCTATAGTGGCAGACCTAGTGGAATTTGCAGGTATTAATTCTATACCTATTGAAAATGCTTGGAGCTAGTATATACCTCCTGCGATGTAGCTTGCTATTGATGATGGATAAATGTAATCTAAATCCTTAAGAGGTGTTGCTGTAATCGGTGACCTACATGCCTTGCTCAAATAAACTTAAAGTGACGCTTTATTCCTTTGGGGTGAAAGCTATACGGTTGAAAAAGATGCACTTTTTATCGGAGCAGATTATCCAAAAATAGCGTTTCTCATTGCTTCATTCAGTTGACCTGCTTGAAAGATTTAGATATTCTTGGGGTGTACAATCGCAATGCGAATTATTTTACCAATATGCTATCAGACAGTATGTAGAGGTTAAATATTTTTTGCTCTTTCGATGAATCTACAAATTACTGAGTCAATATGATGATCAATACTGAGTGCTTTCCAATTCTGTTGAAATTCCCACGGTTGGAGTTGTTGATCAAATATTATTGAGGATAAACCGTTAATCACTGACCGCGGCTCGCTATACCCTTTGATAGGATCGTTCTAATACATTTTGGTACAATTTACAGGCGCAAAAAAGATCACTAAGCTAATGCCTCGATTGCCTGTAATTTGCCATCGGAAGTCGTTAGTCAAAACTATAAATAAGGGAGATAAAACTTATGAAGTTACATATAACTCGCCGCCATTTTGTGCAAGGTGGATTGGCTCTGGGTGCATTGTCTACGCTCTCAGGCACTTCTCTTGCTAGTGGCAAAATCAAAGTTGCCGGAGTACATGCATCGCCAGTCGAGAATGCTTGGAATTCTCGCGTCCACCTTGCCCTCAAATCTGCAGCCTCTGACGGGCTAATTGATTATGTATTTTCTGAAGGTGTGGCTGCTACCGATTATCCAAGAGCGCTTCGTGAATATGCAGATCAAGGCGCACAATTGATATGGGGCGAATCCTATGCAGTTGAAAATGAGGCTCGCCAAGTTGCATCCGACTACAAGAACACACCGTTCCTCATGGGATCTTCAGGCGGGCCGCAGGGGGATAATTTCGGCGTATTTGGAACTCGCACGCATGAGGCCTGCTATCTTGCTGGCATATTGGCTGGCAGACTTTCTAAATCGGGAATCTTTGGATCTGTTGGAGGATATCCGATACCGGAAGTGAACCTAGTAATAAATACCTTTCGAGCTGGTGTAAGGGAGACGCGCCCAGATGCAAAATTCCTTAACGGCTTTATCGGCACATGGTTTGATCCCGCGAAAGCGAAGGAAGCTGCTCTTGCCCAGATTGATGCGGGAGCTGACGTTTTATATGGTGAGCGTATTGGCACCGCAGACGCCTGCAAGGAACGAGGGGTGCTGGCAATTGGCTCTTTAATCGATTTTTCAGCACAATATCCCGGTACAGTATTCGCTAGTGCTGTTTGGAATTTCCGCCCGACGATAAATGCGATTGTGGCGGATGTCGTGGCCAAGAAACGTGTTGGCAAGGACTATACTGAATACTCCTTTATGAAGCATGGTGGCTCCGAACTTGTGTATGTAAAGGACGGTATTCCAGATGATGCCATTAAGGTAATGAAGGCCAAGCAGGCCGCAATCAATGCGGGTCAGTTCGAGGTGGCAATTAACTTGGCGGAGCCAAAGTAATAAGGGATATTTGGTTGATCCACTATTATAAATTATCATCCAAGTGATTCCCCAATTTATTATACTGCGTCGCTTTCCGCTGCCGTTTGCAGCGGAAAGCTGACAGCACAGAAGGCTATTAAGACTGCAATTCAGAAAGCTACCGCGTAGGGTAAACTTGGCACAGTCGGTTACGTAAACGTTCAGCTAGGTCTAACCTAAACTGTAGTGCTGGATGCGACATTCAAGATTGCCGAACGCGGGCCCTTTTATGGTGTTCCATTGTTAGTGAAAGATCTCGGCAATGCGGCAGCAGGGTTACTAGTGGCTGCAGGTTAGTTAACGTGGTTGAAGCGGCAAAGAGGGTAGGCGAGGATAGTGCGTTAGCACGGTAATCCCGCATTTCAGGATTATTGTATTTTTGGTTTCGGCACTGAGCCCGAATTTGGATTGGCCCGCGCGCCCTCGCCGACGATAGGCCTGATTGCTCGAAGAACATGGCAACCAGAATTTAGCCCCGATGGCTTCTTCGGCGGAGCAGCGGCCGCAATCGCCACAGGCCTTTTCGCTATCACTTATGTAACTTATACTGCCAGCTGCATGTCGCGGAGTCTTAGGCTTAAAACCAACGCGTGGCACAACACCGAACGGACCATTATTCAACAACCGCCTCATCGGCATTGTCGGTGAAATTGTCGTGGCGAGATGAGTTTGCAATAAACGAATAGTGCTTCTCGCCTGCTGCGTTGCCACCTAAGGACGTGCTCCTGATCTTCGTTTTGCTACCCAAGGGTTGAAATGATTCGGATCGGCGTAGTCGAAACAAAACCAGGAATTGCAAAAATCTCTAATGCTCAACACGCGGCAGCACAAAGAGCGGTCGATCTTTTTACCCGTAAGCGATATATCATTTGGCAGGTCGATGAGTAGGTGTTTACCAAGCTTGGACAAAGAGCCAACGAGATTATAAAGATAACGCTATCCGTCAACCTTTCGTACTGGTTTACTATCGCCTTTATTAGCGATGATGAACCAGATGTCTCGTAAATTGCCTATGCTATGGTGCTATACGTTCGCAGCATTAACGCTACCAACCTTTTTTGCAGCAGATCTCGACAGAGTGAGGATTGAACATCTGTCATGGAACATCTTTGACGATAATGATGTTATCAAAACGCCCGTGCTGCCTATTCCTTCGCCCACCATCGCCTTATTCCCGACTGACCATAAAGTTATTCGGCATTTCGGTCATATGGCGGAGATTGCATCAAACGCGACGCTGGCGAATATCGTTGGAATACGTGTAATATCAATCCACTAGAGACGCGACTCTATGGATATGCCGTTTGCGGTGCGCTTGCTCTATCCCATTGGAAGTGATCTGGGTCTCATCAAACTAGACGGCACGCTGGAAATTGAAGCAAAATTGTTTTATCTGTGGCCCAATTCAGGAGAGCGTCGTGATTGGACCCAATGTACTTGAGTTAAAGGACATTACCAAAAAGTTTGGTCCCATACTCGCTAATTCTAATATCAGTCTCACATTAAGGGCGGGAGAGATCCTGGCTTTGCTCGGCGAGAACGGGGCCGGCAAAACAACCTTGATGAATATTCTATTTGGGCATTATCAAGCCGATTCGGGTAAGGTAACGGCTTTCGGAAAACAACTTTCCTCCGGTCGCCCACGAGCCGCGATCATAGCCGGCATTGGCATGGTGCACCAGCATTTTACACTCGCTAACAACATGACCGCACTCGATAATGTAATGATCGGCACCGAGCCGATGAGGTCAATTTGGACCAAACGTCAGGCAGCGCGGAGTAAGTTACTGGTCATTGCGCAGAAATTTGGCCTTGCTATCGATCCAGACAAGAGAATTGCCGACATGTCCGTTGGCGAAAGGCAGCGTGTAGAAATTCTCAAGGCACTGTTCCGTGAGGCGCGCATCCTGATACTAGACGAACCGACAGCTGTGCTCACTCAAATCGAAGCCGAGCAATTATTCTCAATTCTCCGTGGCATGGCAAAAGAAGGCCTGTCACTGATTTTCATTTCACACAAACTCGGCGAGGTAATGCGGGCAGCTGATCGGATCATTGTCCTGAAGAGTGGACGGGTCATTGCGGAAAGATCTGTTGCCGAAACAAACCGTGACGAATTGGCTGAATTGATGGTAGGCCGGCACGTATCCCGTCCCGTGCGTCAGGCATCAATTCGCGGCGAGGTTATGCTTGCGGCGAAGGGGCTGAGTGTCTTCGAAGACGGCCGCGCAAGTTTAGAAAATATTTTCTTTGAAGTTAGGTCCGGAGAAGTGCTGGGCATCATAGGTGTTGCAGGTAACGGCCAAGCCGCTCTTGGAAGGCTTTGCTCCGGATTGGTTCAACATTCAAATGGAACTCTGACATACAACGGTCAATCGATTACTCACGTTTCAGCGCGCGAACTTGTCTCGTCAGGCGTTGCCAGGATCCCGGAAGACCGGCATGCGGAAGGTGTGGTTGGAGAAATGAGCGTTTGGGAAAACGTAATCCTTGAAAAAGTGAGACAGAGAGAGCTTTCTCGCTATAACCTCGTCAATCGTAAGGCCGCGCAAGCCTCTGCGGATGCCCTTATTAATCAGTTTGATATCCGCGGCGCAACGCCAGACACAAAGACAAGACTTCTTTCGGGGGGCAATCTGCAGAAGCTGATACTTGGACGAAATCTTACAGCTTCGCCACGCTTGCTGGTGGCCAATCAGCCTACGCGAGGGCTCGATGAAGGCGCAGTCGCCGCGATCCATTGTGAACTCCTTGATGCCCGCCAAAAAGGTGTTGCCATCCTGCTTATTTCGGAAGACCTTGATGAAGTAGTCGCGTTGTCTGACAGAGTGCAGGCGGTATTCAAAGGGCGAATGTCGAAAGCGGTGGAGACTGACAATATCGACGCTCGCAAAATCGGTCTCATGATGGCTGGTATCTGGGAGGAATGACCGGTGCGGCTTGAACGAAGGACACATGTTCCCACGATAAACCTATTAATGGCACCCGTCTGGGCGATACTGGCGGCACTTTTACCGAGCGGGTTGCTTATACTTTCTGCCGGCGTCAACCCGTTTGATGCATATCTACAAATTGCTGTTTCTGCCGTTGGCTCGCGGCTCTCGATAACCGAAACACTCGCGCGTGCAACGCCCCTTATCCTCACTGGTCTGGCTGCCTCAGTAGCCTTTCGTGTGAGGCTCTGGAATATCGGCGGAGAAGGCCAATTTTACTTGGGCGCCCTCACTACAGCCGCAATTGGCCATTCAATGCTGTCGGGTGTTCCTGTATTGATTAGTATCTTCGCACTGCTGCTGGCGGGAGCGGGGGTAGGAGCCCTTATTCTGTTCGGGCCTGTCTTACTTAGGCTGAGGTTTGGGGTTGACGAAGTTGTAACCACACTCCTTTTAAACTTTATTATCATCTTATTTGTGTCGATGATGATTGAAGGTCCGCTCAAGGACCCCCTCGCATTTGGTTGGCCGCAGTCGGTGCCAGTGTCTCCCGAATTTAAACTACCCAAACTCGTACCTCGAACGCGATTGCACATTGGGTTTATAATCGCGGTCGTCGCAGCGATTTTGGTTTGGGCGGTGAATGCGAAGACGGTTTTCGGCTTCGAGTCCCGAGCTGCTGGCCTAAATCCAAGGGCAGCGAGCTTTTCAGGTATATCACTTTCAAAAATACTCATCCTCGTATCATGTCTGTCGGGCGGACTTGCTGGCCTTGCTGGGGCGTTAGAGGTGACGGGTATCAAGGGTTACGTAACGACAGATCTCTCTCCTGGCTATGGCTACTCTGGAATTGTCGTCGCCACGCTTGCTGCGCAGAATCCTATCGGCGTGATTGGCGCAGCATTATTTGTCGCCATTTTGTTTGTTGGTGCCGACGGCATGAGCCGGGCACTCGGAGTTCCGACTTTCATTGCCGACGTCATCGTGGCGATATCGCTATTGACTATGCTTATTTCGGTCATGCTTACTAATTATCGGGTGCGCCTGTGAGTGAACTTCTTGATATACTGCTCTCAGCTAGTCTTTGGGCAGCAGTCCTCCGAATTTCAACTCCTTTAATATTTGGTACTCTTGGCGCTCTGATATGTGAACGTTCCGGCGTTCTCAATCTCGGCATTGAAGGAATCATGACAATCGGCGCTTTCGTTGGTTGGATCACTGTGTTTAAGGGTGGCGACTTATGGCTTGGCCTTGCGTTTGCAGCAACGGCCGGAGCCATTTTTGGATTACTGCATGCTATTCTTACAGTACCGTTTGCTTTATCACAGCATGTGATCGGACTTGGTATTACCTTGCTTGCATCGAGTCTTACATACTATGTTTTCCGGCTATGGTTACCCGTATCGGCGACCCCGCCAAAGATTGTTCCATTCCAGTCGTTATCAATTCCATACTTGTCAGATATCCCCTTTGCTGGCGAGGTTTTGTTCAGCCAGACGATGCCGACCTACCTCTCTATACTGCTTGTCATACTTGTATCCTATATCTTAGCTAGAACGCCTGCTGGACTTGCCATACGCATGACAGGAGAAAATCCACATGCCGTGGAGGCGCAAGGGTTGGATCCCGTCATCATTAGGATTGTCGCGGTTTCCGCTGGAAGCGCCATTATAGCGCTTGGAGGGGCCTTCCTCACCACTGCCGCGTTTGACAGTTTCTTTCCAACAATGGTGCAAGGGCGAGGTTGGATCTGCATTGCCTTGGTCGTCTTTGCATCTTGGAAGCCGGAAAAGGCCTTACTGGGGGCAATTTTGTTCGCACTGTTTGATGCATTCCAGCTTCGACTGCAGCATGTCATTGAAGGTGTGCTACCTTACCAAGTCTTTTTGATGATGCCCTACATGCTATCCATTGTTGCGCTGGTTGTAATGGCTAGGCGCGCCGGCGTCCCGCAAGCGCTAATGCAGGCCTATCACAAAGGTGAACGCTAAATAATATTGACGAAAGGGAATCAGGATGAGCCTAGACCTGATAATTAGAAACGCGACGCTTCCCGACGGCCGTCAGGGGATTGATATTGGCGTCAACGGCGAGCGAATTGTAGAGACGAGGCCGAAACTTCAAGCCTTGGCGGCGACTGAGATCGATGCGCTTGGAAATCTGGTGACACCTCCATTCGTCGATCCACATTTTCACATGGATGCTACGCTGACGACTGGTATCCCACGCCGGAATGTCCTCGGAAGCCTGTTCGAAGGCATTGCCATATGGGCGGAATTGAAGCAGATCATCACTGAGCAAGAAGTTTACGACCGCGCGGTAAATTTATGCCAATGGGCCATTGCCCGGGGAAATCTTGCAATCCGCAGTCACGTCGACGTTTGTGATCCGAAGCTCACGGGTGTCAGAGCGCTTCTGGAGGTAAAGAAGCGGATGAAACCGTTAATCGATATCCAGCTTGTTGCCTTTCCTCAAGAAGGTTTGTTTCGGTTTTCTGAAGGCGAGATGCTCCTCCGCCAAGCGCTCGACATGGGCGTTGATGTTGTTGGTGGCATACCGCATTTCGAACGTACAATGCAGGACGGACACGACTCGGTGAAGACACTTTGTGAAATCGCCGCTAATCGTGGACTGCTTGTTGATATGCACTGTGACGAGAGCGATGATCCGATGTCGCGTCATATTGAGATGTTGGCTTATCATGCGCATCGTCTTGGTATGAATGGACGGGTTTCGGCGTCCCATGTCACATCAATGCGTACTATGGACAATTATTATTTCAGCAAACTGGTGAATTTGGTTCGCGAAGCCAACATCAATGTGATCGCTAACCCTCTGACGAATTCGAAGGGTGACGGCGACTCGGAGCATTATCCAAAATACAGGGGTGTTACTCGTATCAAGGAACTGATGCGACGTGGCGTCAATGTTGCTTTTGGACATGATTGCTGCCTTGATCCCTGGTACCCTTTGGGAACTTACGACATGCTGGAAGTCGCCCATATGGGCATACATGAGGCGCAGATGAATTCTGTTGCGGAGATGGAGAGCGCAGTTCAGTCCATTACCTATTCTGGGGCAGCTGCGATGTGCCTGAAGGGATACGGACTGGAGCCTGGATGTTACGCAGATATGGTGGTTTTGGGAGCTGCGGACTGCATCGAGGCGGTGAGATTACGTGCAGATCGCCTAAACGTCATTCGTCGTGGCAAGATTATTGCGCAAACGAAACCTGCTGAGGTTTCGGTATTCATTGACGGTATGCAAAGCCCAGTTCATTTCTCTCGAAAACAACACGACCGCTGTAATCACTGATCACACTGATTTCGCTGACCTTAGCCTCTGTCTTAGCCCCCTAAAGTTGAGCCATTATTGTGGTGTCAATGGGAGGGGTTGGAGATGGCTCGGAAGCGATATTCGGATGAGGATTGTTTGAGGATTTTGCGGCCAAGTTGAACTGGATTTGGCGGCGGGTGCGGATGTTGCCAAGGCATGTCGAACGGCGGGGATTAGTGACGCAACCTATTATATCTGGCGCAAGAAGTTCGGCGGGATGGCGAAGCCGCAGCTGACGGAGTTGAAGGCTCTCGAGAAGGAGAACCAGCGGCTCAAGAAGATCGTTGCGGATCTTGAGCTCGACAAACTGATCCTGAAGGAAAGCCTGGATTTTTTAAAACCCAAGATCTGAGTGCTGAAGACCTGAAGGGTGCGGTCGTTCAGGCACGCCAGAAGCTCGGCACATCCGAGCGGCGGACATGCGAGGTTCTTGGGATTGCCCGCAGCACCCTGCGCTATGAGAGCACCCAGAAGAGCGATGATGATCAGCGCTTGGCCGTGATCCGGCTGGCCAAGCAATATGGCCGATATGGATATCGCAAGATCCATGAGCTTTTGCAGATCGAGGGCCTTTTGATCAATCACAAGAAGGTCGAGCGGATATGGCGGGAAGAGGGTTTGCAGCTGCCCGCTCGCCATAAGCGTCGCAAACGGCTCCACCACCATAATGCGTCCATCATCCAGCTACGACCCTATTACCCGAACCATGTCTGGTCGATTGATTTTGTCCATGACAAGCTCAGCAATGGCCGTCCCTACAAGATGCTGACAGTTCTTGATGAATACACACGCGAAGCCCTCGCCGTGACGGTTGCCAACAAGATGGGATCATCTGAGGTTCTGGAAGCGCTTTACCCCATACTGCTTAAACGAGGGAAACCTGACTATCTGCGCTCCGATAATGGCCCGGAGTTCTCTTGCCAACCCTTCACAGATTGGCTGACCAAAGTCGGTATCAAGCCCATCCGGATCTATCCCGGGTCACCGTATGGTTTGGCACCACCCGCCAGGCCCAAACTGTCATCAATCAATGGATTAAACAATATAACCATATCCGGCCACATCACGCCCTCGACATGCGCCCACCAGTCCCTAAAACCATCTTAGTAAAATCCCACTTCACTGGTACATAAAAAGGGGGCTGGACAAGGGCGGGTATCAAAATCAATATATTAACGACCATGACGTTTATCTTGGCTGGCGCAATTGCTGGATTTGCCGGTTGGTTGCTTGCACTGAGGACATCGGGAGCAACCGCCAATTTGGGTACGGGTATGTTATTTCAGGCATTTGCTGCTGTTGTAATTGGTGGCGTGAGTTTGCAAGGTGGTCTAGGTTCATTGTCCGGCGTCTATGCTGGCGTTCTTTTGCTTTCATCAATCAATACGGCAATCAATTTAATGGGCATGCCTGCGCATT
>Ga0194134_10004546_pt1 | contig 13814 bp, 5 predicted proteins | sample TA2KigOff0mmetaG_FD_148602 | JGI IMG/M metagenome (GOLD analysis project Ga0194134, IMG submission 148602) | Freshwater microbial communities from Lake Tanganyika, Tanzania - TA2015056 Kigoma Offshore 0m | ecosystem: Environmental > Aquatic > Freshwater > Lake | place: Tanzania: Lake Tanganyika... | reverse complement strand
TTGGTTGGGTTGCAATTAAAAATGGAGTGTTTGAAAATCTAGAGTATCCTTGGTTTGCACCACAGATGCAAGTCTTTGAATCTGGAAACGTTCAGGACATGTGTGGAGAGGATGTTTCATTCTGTCTCGATGCAAAGAAAAAAGGTTATGAAATCTGGTGTGATCCAAAGATTCGTGTGGGTCATGAAAAAATGCGTGTTATTTGAGGTAAGTTATGGCAAAAAAATCGATCAATGCAATGAACAAGACAAACTATGTTCCTGCAAAACCAAAAGGAACACGTCAGGGTGATGGTGGACACACTAAATACTCTGCGAGTAGTCGAAACTCTGCTCGTAAAAAATACAGGGGGCAAGGTAAAGGATGAATCGTAGAGAATGGGAGTTATAAATGAGTCAATTAGTTGTTAATCTACCAACCCGAAAAGTATGGGTACGTAAAGAGTATTTGCGTGATCTAAAAGATGGTCATGGAGAATTTTTAGAAGGTATATGGGTAGCAGCAAAAAGTATACCTGGACGTGCATTTTATTTTGAAACGTATTTACCAGAATATGGTGCTCTTTATGATAAGTTACCTATTACAGCATTTGTTGACAAACCAATCACACCAAATCCAGATTTAGATTTACCTAATTTGCAGTTTTGGAACTGTATGGATTATGGTGTTATTTGTATCCGTAAACAATTCATTAGTCCTATGGATTTTGAAGTGTTTTCTCGTAATTATGGTATCATTAAAGGTCAGTATTTGTTTACTCTAGATAACTATCATCAAGACCCTGACATTGTAGATACAAATGTTAGTGAGTTGACGGATGAACATAAATCTCATAACTGCATTCTATTAGAGAATGGGCAATTTGCATTGTATCCTACAAATAGAATGAAGATGTATGATTTATCACTTACACCTCAAGAACCAAAGATACCTGATTTCAAAGTATCAACTACTGTTTATCAAGTTGAAAATGGTGTTCGCTGGGGTAGACTTGGTGACTGCGATGAATATTTTTGGCAAACACCTGAAGAAAAACAAAATAAATAAATTTTTACCAAAAATCGAGTCGAAAATAGTTATGAACGTCTTGCAATGGGCAATGAGGACGAATATTTCTGGAAAACAGCACAAGAACGGGATAGCAACCCCGAAAAAAGTTCTGATTTTCACTAATCAGGTGCTAAAATGGACGAAAAACTAGTATTAACCGAAATTTTACATGACAATTTGACTCAAAAAAAGCATAATTTCAAAAAACAAGAAGAAATTCATGAAAAAATTCGAAATGATGATGATTATGACGATTGGAACTATGGAACTGAGCCAAGTTATGGAAAAATCGTGATGTGAACTGCTATAAATAATCGTTAGAACGTATATTTTGGCGATGGCATTTCAAATTTCGAGAGCATTTAAGGATATTAGTCTGTCTTTTAAAAGACATCCAGTGACTAATGACCTCATTACACTCAAAAATGAAAATGCCATCAAAAATTCTGTTATTAATTTAGTTAGAACTTATATTGGAGAAAGATTTTTTAGATCTGACATTGGAACTCCAATTAGTAGGTCATTATTTGAAGTTCAAACCTCAGAATTTGGAATCGAAGTTGAAAACCATATTACACAAACTTTAGTTAATTTAGAACCCAGAATTCAACTTAAAAAAGTAAATGTATCATTTCCATTAGATAAAAATGAATTGAGTGTGGATATTAATTATGACATTATTGGATTAGCGTTTCCAATTCAAGAATTAACCTTCGTACTCAATCCAACTCGAATATAATGCCATTTACTCAGTACACTAATTTAGATTTTGATCAGATTAAGACATCGATCAAAGATTATCTAAGAGCAAACTCAAACTTTACAGATTTTGATTTTGAAGGATCAAATCTAAGTGTATTGATAGACACGCTTGCCTATAACTCTTATATTACTGCATATAACACGAATGCTGTTGCGAATGAGGTATTCATTGATAGTGCAGTTTTAAGAGAGAACGTAATTTCACTTGCAAGGAACATTGGATACGTACCAAGGTCTAAGAGGGCGGCCAGGGCGCAGATATCGTTCTTAGCAGAGGTTCCTGCAACAAGCACCACGCCTACGGCCACATTAAAGGCAGGCATTGTTGCTACTGGATCTGCTGAGGATATGTCCTTTGTGTATTCAATACCAGATGATATTTCGGTTCCAGTAAGTGATTATGATGGAGTGACTCCAAGATTTGCATTTTTTGAAAATATTGATATTTTTGAAGGAAGTCTTATCACAACAAACTTTACGGTTGACACTTCAGTAAACGATCAAAAATTTGTTCTTCCAAATCCAAACATAGACACATCAACACTTATCGTAAAAGTAAGACCTTCGATTAATGATAATTCATCAACAAAATATCAAAAATTAGATAATATAATTGGAATTAGTAGTACAGCGTATAATTATTTTTTACAAGAAATTTCAGGAGAAAAATATGAGATTATTTTTGGTGATGGTGTAATTTCAACAAAATTAAATAATGACAATTATGTAGAATGTTCTTATATTGTCACTAATGGACCAGATGCAAATGGATCTGCTAATTTTTCATTTGCGGGAATTATAGAAAACAGTACGTCCAACGTAATTACGCAAAATACTGGATTAGAAATTACAGTTAATCAACCATCTGCAAATGGTGATGTAATTGAATCAATCAATTCAGTCAAGTATTATGCACCACGACTTTATTCTTCACAATATAGAGCCGTTTCAGCAAGTGATTATGAAGCAATTATTCCATACATTTACCCAAATGTAGAATCTGTATCTGCTTATGGTGGTGAGGAATTAAATCCCCCACAGTTCGGTAAAGTATTTATTGTGGTCAAACCCCGAAATGGTGAACTTTTGGGTGATTATACCAAACGAGAAATCCTATCAAAACTTAAATCGTATTCAGTTGCTGGTATTGTACCTGAATTTGTAGATTTAAAATATTTGTATGTTGAATTAGAGTCTGCAATATATTACAATTCAAACTTCTCAATGAGTCCTAATGAATTATTAACCAAAATACAATCCGCATTATCTTCATATGCTTCTGGTTTAGATGTGAATAAATTCGGTGGAAGAATTAAATATTCAAAACTTGTAAGTATTATTGATAATGTCGATTTAGCAGTAACTTCAAACATCACAAAAGTGAAGATGAGGAGGAATTTGAAAGCAGCTGTTGGTCAGAATGCTCAATATGAACTTTGTTATGGAAACTCATTCCATTCAAGATCTGAAGGATATTCAATAAAGTCATCTGGATTTACTATTTTTGGACAATCTGATACTTTATTTCTTGCAGATCAAAAGATTTCAAAAACTCGCGGATCACTCTTTTTCTTTAAACTAGATAGCACTGGAAATCCTTCTATAGTTAAAGCAAATGCAGGCACAGTCAAATATGACGTGGGTGAAATCCTTATAGATACTGTAAATATAACCTCAACTACTGCATCAAATAATGTAATTGAAATACAGGCAATACCTGACTCGAATGATGTTCTTGGATTAAAAGATTTGTATGTTCAGTTGAGCATTTCATCCAGTAAGTTTGAAATGATTGATGATGTTATTTCTTCAGGAGATAACACTTCAGGAACAAGATTTACTCCAACCTCAAGTTTCATAAACGGTTTGTATACAAGATAGAATGTTAAACAAGAATCTTCAACGAGTAAAAATAAGTCAGGTCATCCGCAATCAAATTCCTGATTTTATTGCGGAGGAAAATCCATTATTTTTAGAATTTCTTGAGCAGTATTATAGATCTCAGGATAGTCAAGCATCTCCTGCAGACATCAGTGAAAACATTGACACGTATTTAAAGTTAGAAAATTTTCAAGAAGTTAATTATTTAACAACTTCTACCAAATTAACCGCTGACATTGAATATTATGATGAAACTATTAATGTAGAATCTACAGATTCTTGGCCTGATCAGTATGGATTGTTTAAGATTGATAATGAAATTATCACATATACTGGAAAAACCGCAACTAGTTTTACTGGATGTGTGAGAGGATTCAGTGGAATCGAGAATTTACACGAAACTAATAATCCAGAAAATTTAGTTTTCAATGCTACGACATCAGAAGATCATAACAATAATTCAACAGTAACTAATTTAAGTAATTTATTCTTACAAGAGTTTTGGAAAAAGTTAAAAATACAATTTTTACCAGGATTTGAGAACAGAGAATTATACGAAGATTTAAATCAATCATTTTTTCTATCAAGAGCAAAAGATTTTTATCAAACAAAAGGAACTGATGAATCTATAAAAATATTATTTAAAGTTTTATATGGTCATTCTGCAACTGTCATCAGACCTAGAGAATATCTGATTACCCCATCTAATGCGGATTGGAGTGTTACTGTAAATTTAATTGCAGAGAGAGTTTCTGGAAATCCATTAAACATCAAAGGACAAACTTTAATTCAAGAAAATCCCGATGCAAGTGGTAATATTTTTGATGTTGAATTATACAGCTTAGAAGATAATGATTATTATTTGATTAAACTCAGTAGAGATTCTATTGTTGGTGATTTTGTTGTCAATGGATTTGCAAAAAATACCATTGAAGTTCAAATTGGTGCTGATAAGATTACGGTAGATTCAACTTTAGGATTTCAAGAATCTGGAATTCTATATGCCGATGGTCAGATTATAATATACACCCACAAGAACTCAACTCAGTTTTTAGGATGTACTGGAATTACGGGAGTCATTTCTCAGTACAGCGGTATTCATCAATATAATTTTGTATATTCATACGAATCAGTTGATGGTAGAGTAGATGTAAATTCCGAAAATCAAGTAGTTTTAAGAATCACTGGAACACTTTCAGACTTCGATCTTTCTAATTCTGAAGCAAAATATTTATCGTCAGGTGATGAAATTTTTGTAAAGCAACTTGGAGAAAAGGTAGACCCTGGGGAATATAATTATAAATTTGATAATTGGTTTTATAATCATGCAATAAATGTAAAATTAGTAGAAAATTCTTCAAGATTTACAAGTTTAGTCACACCCACTATTGTGACTACAAAAACGAATCATAAATTTAAAATTGGTGATAGTGTAATTTTAAGTTCCACTGTAGGAATTGTTGAAATATCAGGAACTGTGACTGATATTTTATATGATGATGATACTGCAAGAGTTCAAAATATTTCAAATAAATTTCAGTTTAGTTTTTCTAATGGAGTAACTTTAAATAACTCAATAGATTATATTGCAAAAAGAAATATTTTAACTGTAGAGAATTCAACTTATCCTAAAATATCTGGGATTGTTGCCGATATTCAAAACACTTATATTGATCGGGATCTAAAAAATTTATATGTAACTGCTTCTGGATTACCATCATATGAAATAAATGCCCCCTCAAGAAAGAAAGAATTTATTTCATCATCTACGCCATCGGAAACAATCACTACTATAGGTAATCATAATTTTAATACAGGGCAGAAAGTGTTCTTTAGCGTTAAAAGTGGAACAATATCTGGACTTTCAACGAATACCTCATTTTTTGTTAAGAAAATTAATAACACATCATTTAAATTAGCATTTAATCCTACAAATATAGTTACATCAAATTTCATTTCCTACAGCGGAATTGGAACTGGAATTTTAACCGCAATCGAAGTTAATAATAGAGATTTAACGGATCAAAACTTACTTAAGAGAATACCGATAACTCCAAAGGCAAAATCGACAAATATAAAATTAGAAGATTTTACATCGTCAAGAACTACAGGAATTTTTGTAAATGGAGTTGAAATTTTATCAAGTCAATCATCAGATGTTATTTTCTATGGCCAAATAAATCGATTGAATGTATTAAGTGGTGGAAAGGATTATAATGTTACTATTCCCCCACAAGTTGTAGTTTCTGATAATTACGGTAGTGGAGTATTGGCAAATGCAAATACCACAGGTGTTATTGATGACATCATTGTAACTGATCCTGGGTACAATTTCAAAGATATTCCAACTGTAAATATCATTGGAGGAAATGGCAAAAATGCTACTGCTGAATGTTTCCTAAAATCATCACAATTTTCTATTAATTTTGAAGGTGGGATTACTGGAATTAACACTTTAACAAATGTAATTGGGTTTGCAACTTTTCATGGATTTGAAAATGGAAGTGAATTAATTTACAAATCTCTAGGAAATGCTTCAATTGGAATAGGAAGCACAATTGGAAGTACTTCTGTAGATGAATCATTAGTAGATAATTCAATATATTTTGCACGTAAAGTATCAAATACTTCAATTCAATTGATGAATACGTCATCCGACGCTTTAGTTGGCGTGAATACAATTAATATCATTGGAGTTTCATCTGGATCTCATCAATTTATTGATAGTAAAATTAGAAAAATTATTGATTTTGTTCAGGTTACAAATCCAGGAGAAAATTATCAAGTTAGAAATATTGAGGTAGATAGTATTGAATATCCACCTAAATTTCCTGGTATATCCACGGCTTTTGTTGGTATTAACACTGAAAATAATTATATCTTTGCGAAGGGTCATGGATTTGAAACTGGAGAAGAGATAATATATTCAAATAATGGACAAGTTATATCTGGACTTAATACACTCACCAAATATTTTGCAATAAAAATTGATGATTCTAAATTTAGGTTAGTTGAAACATTTGTTGGAGTTTCATCTATAACTGGAATTGCCACCACAGCATTTGATTCAAATCTAGTAAATAACAATTTTGTTAATTTAAATTCTACAGGAGTTGGAACTCATACTTTTTCATACCCACCAGTGCAAGTTATTATCACTGGTCTTACTGATTCAACTTTACAAACTGGTATATCTACATCAATAACTGCTACTCCAATTGTAAAAGGATCTATAAAAGATATTTTTACAAAAAATGGTGGTCATGATTATGGAGCGGAAATACTTAACTTTGAAAGACAACCATCAATTACTCTGTCAAGTGGATCTGGTGCGTTACTTGGTGCTAGAATTACTGATGGTAAAATTGTAAATGTCATTATATTTGAACCAGGGTCTGGGTACATCTCCGAACCAGAGTTAATAGTTGAGGGAGATGGAAAGTTTGCTAGATTAAAAGCAATTGTTTTTAATGGGGAAATTGTTGATGTTCAAATTATTGATGAAGGGAAAGACTATAATCAACAAACTACACAAATTGTAGTTAGAACTTTAGGTAGTGGTGCAAAAGTATCTGCAGATATTCAAAAGTGGGTAGTAAACTCATATGCCCAAAATGAGTTTAATTCTGATGATGCAATTTTAATTACTGGACTTAATGATACTACAACTAGTAAGTTAGTTTCAATATATGCTCCTAAAAAATTAAGAAGATCTTTAGGCGATAATTTAGATTCTAATCTAAATGAAGTTGGTATAAACACAGTCCACTCACCCATTATTGGATGGTGTTATGATGGAAATCCTATTTACGGCCCTTATGGTGGGTCAAGTGTAACAAATTCAATAAATCCTCGTTTAATGGTAAGTGGTTATTCATTAATTACAAAACCGAACAGACCATCTTTAGCAAGTTTTCCGAATGGATTTTTTGTAAATGATTATGAATTTACATCGAGTGGTGATTTAGATGAAAATAATGGAAGATTCTGTATTACTCCAGAATTTCCAAATGGAACTTATGCATATTTTGCTATTAAAAATATTTACCCATATGTTGTCAAATCATTTAAAAATGATCCAGATCTATTTAACTATGATTTTACAATAGATCAAAATGCAAATTTACTTTTAGAGGGTGATATTTTTAGAAATAACACTCCGTATAGAATAAATGAATCGAATGCATTTTATGAAGGATTGAATAATTTTGGTAATAAAAAAGAAAAATTTGTAGTTAATTCTGTTATTTCTTCTGGTATATCTTCGGTTAGAATAATAGATGGTGGAATTAATTATCAAGTTGGGGATAGAGTATCGTTTATAAATGAAAAGTCTGGTGGACTTGGAGCAAGAGCAGAGGTTTCATCATTAAAGGGTAAAGAAATTAGATCAATTACATATGATAACACTACAATTTCAAATATAACGTTCAGTTATTCTGAAAATGTTGTTACTGGATTTACAACAAATCCTCATGGACTTATTGACGGGGAAACGGTAATTATTTCTGGAATCAGTAGTTCTTCTTTTAAATTCTTTGAGGGAAATTACAAAGTTGGAGTTTCAAGTGTAAGCACTTCATTACTTGTGGGAATTGGTGAAACTGCATCTACCGGAATTGTGACTAGTATCGTATTATCTGAGTCTGCAACTTCTGGAAGAATTAGGACTGATGATCTTCTTACAGTTGGAACGGAACAGTTATTAGTTCTTAATGTTCTTGAAAGTACAAATTCATACCGAGTACAGAGATCTTATAATGCAAGTGTTGGGTCTGCTCACAGTTCTGGAGACTCTGTATTTTTAAATCCAAAAAGATTTACTTATAATGTTTCAGATAATAGCGGTCTTAATCTATCTGTAAGAGATAATAAAACTACATATTTTAATCCAGATAATTCTATTGGATTTGGAACTCAAGGAACCAGACATTTTGTTGGATATGGGGTATCTAACACTACTATCGGGATTCAAACTGGATCTATAACTAGACTATTCTTCAGTTCTCATTCATTTTCTCCTGCAGATCTTGTTCAAATAATTAATGGAACTCCAGCAGGCATTAATACTACCGAAGCTAGAGTCGTATCTGTTGGATCGACCTTTGTAAATATAGAATTCGATAGCACATCAGTTTCTGGTGTTGGTCTGACTGCGGCAGTATTTTTAAGAAAAAATAATTTTGTTAGAAAAAAAACAATTAATATTGAAAATTTAAACTATGGAGATTCGATAGCATTTCAAACTTTTGAACCATTTACTTATTCTACGAATTCAGGAATTGGTATTAGTGTATCTGAATACGATGATTTAAGTAACCCATTTAAATTAGTAGATGGACAAACAATTTTTGTAACTAGAATTTCCGAATCTAGCGATGATATTGGAATTAGAACTACTAGAATTGGAATTGGATCATTAAGTACTTTATACTTTGTTGGAACTGGAAATGAAATTGGAATTGGTACAACTGGTGGAGATAATCACAGTATTACTACACTAAATCCAAATGTTACAGGGACATTAGAAAAATTAGACGCAAATATTACAACAGAAATTTCTCATGGAATTTCAACCTCATCTGTAATTACTTTAAATGTTACTCCAGATAGAACAGAAAGTGTAATCGCTAAATATAATTCTACTATTGATACAATAGTAATTAATCCAGTTTCATTTGCATCAACTGCTATTGGAGTAGGGACAACAGTATCTACAATTAATATAAACAATCATAGTTTTTCAAGTGGGGATAAGGTTTTATATTCTGTTGTTGGATCTGCAGCCACAAGTTTAGTATCTGGAAATAATTATTTTGTAATTAAAGATAGTAATAATTTTATTAGACTATCACAGACATATTCAGAATCAATTGGAAATGTTCCTCGAAGTATTGGAATAACAACCATTGGTTCTGGAACACATACATTGAGTTTAATCAATCCAAAGATTAATGCTATTAGAGGTAATACAATTTCATTTGGAATGACAGATACCTCTTTAAGTGATTTTGATCTTCGATTTTACTTAGATTCGAATTTTATAAACGAATACTCCGATGTAAATATCACAAGAACATCTTTCCCAAAATCTGTAAGTATTAATACAAATTTGGATACTCCCGAAATATTATATTATTCTTTAACAAAAAAAAATATTACAATTGGAGATGATTATAAAGTTTTAATTGATAAAGACGTAAAGGATTTTTCAAAAATTATTTTGAATAATAGCGTATATAATAATAATTTTGTTGCAACAGGAATTGGGTCTACTACATTTAAAATTAACTTATCCAGAATACCAGAACACACTTCATACACATCAACAAATACCACAACCTTAGAATATACTACAAAGTCACCAAATGTTACTGGATCAGTTGATGGTATTGAAGTTAATTTTGGTGGAGTTGGATATGAATCTTTACCTAAAATTAATTCAATAATTTCTTCGAATGGATCTGGTGCAATTTTAAGAGCATTTTCTGAGGATATTGGAAAACCTAAAAATGTATCTGCATTAACTTTTGGATATAATTACTCTGCGGATAAAACGATTGTACCCAAGGCAGAAATTCCTACATTAATTGAAGTTAAAAATAATTTCACTTTATCGAAAGTGGGAATTTCTAGTGGTGGAAGTGGATATCTGTTTCCACCAACTTTAATCGTAGTTGAAGATCCTAATATAATTCTGAAATCTAAATTAACCGGATCATCTGTTTCTAATGTAGAAATACTTATTTCAACTGGTGGTCTTTCTGAAATTACTCCGACAATTGTTTCTACAAACAATACTAATGGAGTTACAGTTACAAATGCAGAATCTGATGGTACTTTTAACACATTAACTCTTAGAAGACCAATCAATGGGTTTAAAAATTTCCCATTTATAGTGGGGGAAAAAATATTTGTAGAAGGAGTAAAAACTTCAACTATTCAATCTTTGGGAGGTGGATACAATTCTGCGGATTATGATTATTCTACATTCACAATTACAAGTTTAGTTAATGATGCAAATATATCTTCAGTAACTTATCAAATACCAGTTGGACTTGGAACAACAGGGGGAATTTTTGATTTTGCTAATAGTTTTGGAAGAGTCATTAAAGATAGTAATTTAGCAAAATTTGTTGCAACAATCGAAGAACAAAATTTCAGTTCCGATGAATTAGTTTTTGCATCAAATGGATCAAGCGGGAGAGTTTTGAAAAATGGTTGGAATAATTTAAATAAAATACTTAAATTAACAAACACATCGGGAATCTTTGAACCTGGATCTGCTTTAAATGGAAGTGTTTCAAAATCCAAAGGCACCATAAGTGATATTATTACATTTGATGATAATTTTATTAGTGGTTCTTCAGCAATAAAAAATAATGGATGGCAAACTGAGAGTGGAATTTTAAATAATTCATTCCAAAGACTTCAAGATAGCTTTTATTATCAAAATTTTTCATATTCTATTAAAAGTAAAACTCCAATTTCTACATGGCAAGATCCAGTAAATTCATTAATTCATGTTGCTGGATTTAAAAATTTTTCAGATTTAGATGTTATAAGTCCAATTAAAACAATTGATATTATTCCTATGAGGGTTTCTATTGCCTCAAGTGAGGTTGGAACTTTAGTTAATATTGATTCATTATTATCAATGTATACGAAATTCAATTTCGACCTTGCATCAGAAGAAACAACCACTGAATCGGTGTCTAAATTCATTAATCTCAATTCTCAAAAAGCTGCTTCATTCTCACAGTCTATTACAAATAAAGTTTTATTAATTGATGATATAAGTCCACAGTTCACAGGATTTACTACAACTTTAGGTGGAAATATAGTAGGACTATCATCATTTACATTAAAAACAAATGGTCAAAATCTATTAACCAAATCATTTAATATCACCAATGCCTCAGTTATTGGTGCTGGTAGATCTACTATTCTTATCAATGGACACGATTTTTCTACTGGAGAAAAATTATTTTATAGTCCTGAAAATGGATCTAGAGTTGGCATTGTAACAACTTCTAGAGTTTCTTCTGGAATTTCTACGGATTTACTTCCAACCGAAGTGTATGCTTATAAAGTAAATAATACAACAATCAAACTTGCTGGAATTAAAACTGATGTAACAACTAATGATACATTCTTTATATTCCGATCGGCAACTGGAATAGGATCAACTGTTGTTGGATCTGGTACTACACATACTTTATCAGTAGATACTAGTGTAGCAAACACTAGGGCTTTAATTACTATCGATAATGTTATTCAAAGTCCACTCTTCCGTAAGAATGTTTCGACAGGACTTTCAACTGAAGTTGGAATTGGATCAACAACAATTACACTTACAGGCATAACATCTATTAGCGCAAACACCTTACTACAAATTAATGATGAGATATTAAAAGTAGGAGTAGTTGGGTTTGGGTCCACCAATGTATTAACAACAGCAAGAGCACAGTTTGGAACTGTTGCTACAGCGCATACTGTTGGTGCTGCTGTAACAGTGTTAGATGGAGATTATACAATTAATAAAGGTGTTATTTACTTTGATAGCGCACCATATGGACCAGTTGGAGTCACTACATTATCCCCAGGCATATCCACACAGTCATCATTCCATGGAAGAATATTTTACAGAAAAGATTATGAAACTAATTATATTTTTGATGATTTATCGAATAACTTTACTGGTAACGCTGGAACAGGTAAAACATTTGTATTAACAACATTCAATCAAAATACTACTGGAGTAAGTACTAATAATGGAATTATATTAGTTAATAATATTTTCCAAAGACCTGATGGAACTGCTACCACAACAGACTATGAATTGTCTGATGACGGAGTGTCTGGAATTACAACAATCACATTTACTGGTAATGATAGGGAGACTCTACCTAGAAGTGGAATTATTAATGAAGTCGAAGTTGGTGTTGGAACAGGATACACTACAGGATCATATTCAAATAGATTACTTACGGGAGGATTTGGTACTGGTGCAAGAGTTGACGTTGTTGTTGGAGCAGGTGGGAGTATAATAAATTTCACTATCATAGATCGTGGAATTGGATACAAGCAAAATGATGTTTTATCACTTCATCCAGCAGTCGTTAGTTTAGGTACTACTGCTACATTTACAATACGTAGCACTTACTTGGACAAGTTTTCTGGTTGGTCATTTGGAAAATTAACTCAAATTGATGATTTTTCAAATAAATTTGATGGATTTAGAAGACAATTTTTATTAACTAAAACTATAGGATTAGCACCAGAACCTTTTAGTATTGAGGGTTCGGATAGTATACCTGATGTCCAGCCTAATTTACTTGTTTTTATAAATGATGTTTTACAACAACCAATTAAAGATTATGCCTTTAATGGGGGAACTCGAATCACATTCACTTCTGCTCCCGAGGCTGGTAGTAAGGTTAAAATTTTATTCTACGAAGGTTCCACTGCAGATGTGATAACAAAAATTCCTTTACAAACTATTAAAGTTGGAGATATACTTAAGTTAGAAAAAATAAATGACGTATTGCCTCAATTGGATAGAACTGTAATTGATATAACTTCCTCAGATCAAGTGGAAACAGTTGCATATTCTGACACTGGCATTTCAACAAATAGCACATTATTAAGACCAGTATTTTGGACAAAACAAACATCAGACTTAATTATTGATGGGGAACCTATTTCTAAAAATAGAACTTACTTGGAACCAAGAATTAATCCAACAACAAGATTAATTAAAGACTTTTTATCATCGGATACCGAACTTTATGTGCAAAATACTAATCCAGACTTTTCAATTTTAGATGAAAATGGAGAAGATGTTACAAATATTACAATTATTTCGGATATTAATGTATCTTCTGCTCAAGCTCAGATCGCAAACGTTTCTGTTGCAGGAACAATAACTTCATTTACAATTACTGATCCTGGATCTAATTATACAAGTCCACCAACAGTATCAATTAGTTCCAAAACTCAAATTAAAGAAATTGGAAAAACTTGGGAAGTTGGGGTTACAACCACAATTAATCAAACTAATCTAAGAGATATTGAATTTGAATCCGATGATCTATTATATGTTGTATGTGATGATAATG
>Ga0194134_10004542_pt1 | contig 13820 bp, 13 predicted proteins | sample TA2KigOff0mmetaG_FD_148602 | JGI IMG/M metagenome (GOLD analysis project Ga0194134, IMG submission 148602) | Freshwater microbial communities from Lake Tanganyika, Tanzania - TA2015056 Kigoma Offshore 0m | ecosystem: Environmental > Aquatic > Freshwater > Lake | place: Tanzania: Lake Tanganyika... | reverse complement strand
CGCACGCCAACAGCAGCAAACAGCATCAGCGTCAAATTCAGGTCACCACTGAGGTTGCCGAACAGATTGCGCAAGGGGACCGCCGAATCATCGGCCTGATGATGGAGAGTCACCTGCAGGAGGGCCGCCAGGAGTTGTCGCCCGGGCAGGCACTTCGTCGGGGCGTCTCCATTACCGACCCTTGTATTAGTTTTGCTCAGACACAGCCGTTGTTAGAGTTGCTGGCAGAGTCGGTCGGTCGTCGCAGGGCCGTGACCAAAGGAGAAAAAAGATCGTGATCAAAGTCATCGGACTTATCAAAATCTTAGATGCCTCAGCCTTTGAAACCTATCGAGGTCAGGTCGCAGAGACAGTAGAGCGCTACCGAGGCACAGTTGAATTTCGTGGCAAGAAAAGTCTCATGCCGTGGAATGAACTGGGCATCGGGGACTTTGATGCCTTTGTGGAACTGTCGTTTCCCTGCCGCGAGGATGCCGAGCGCTGGGCCACGGGCCCTGAATATGCTCGGCTGCTGACGGTGCGCGCCCAGGCCATGGCATTAACGCTGTTTGGTATCGAACCCTAGGCGATACCCGTCGGGGCTGTACTAGGGCCTGGGCCGCCGCTGACCGAGTATTGTTGCTTTCGGATCGTCTGCCAGCGTCGCAGTCAGCGTGGATCCGTCGACTGTTCCCGTTACCGTCTGCAGTCGATGCTGCGAATCTTTGAAGCGGAATTGAAATTGGCTTCCGTTAAAACGTCCATCTTCAATCATTGTCAGCCGCCGGGCACCCAGATCCAATGCACCGTCAAAAAACTGCGTTCCTTGACGAATCCGCATTCGAGCGCTGCTCGCGCCCGGGACTCCGTTTAGGTCCCACTCGCCCTCGAGCCGGCCAGGAACAATCCAGAGATAGGCATTCTCTCCGCTGGTGAGCCGAAGCTCACGGTCTGGGGCCCAGGCATCGATGCGAAAAGTGTTGGAGACGATCCGCGTGCCGGGCCGCATCTGGAGCAAAGTGGGCCGCAGACGATTGTTGAGCGCCTCGCCCAAGTAGAGTGTCAGCACGGTCGCATCAGAGAAATTTTCTACAAAAATATCGCCTTGGCGAAAACTCACCAGATGACTGACATTGGCCCGCTGCGCATTGCGCTGTGACAGGGCGACCAGATCCGCGTTGTACTCGATTCCTCTGGCCCGAACACCGAATTTCTTCGCCGCTTCGATTGGAATCACGCCATCCCCTGATCCCAGATCAATCACGATATCTTGTGGTCCCACTCCGGCCAGGGCCAGCATCTCGTGCGCCATTTCTGTTTTGGTGGGAATCCACATGACATCTTTACCACCGGCGGCATGCTTTAAGTGAAAAAGACTGTCGCCGTAGTTCCGGCCAGCACAGCCTTGCAACACCAACACCACTGCGGCCATCGCCAGTAGGATTTGAATTCGCATTGAATTAATGCCCCTGCTTCTGGCCGGGACCGGCCGTGGGGGAACTCAATTGTTGAATCTCAGATGCTGAATAACCGATTTCTTGTAAGAGTTCTTGATTGTGCTGACCGAGCGTGGGCGGGTCCATTCGTACGGGCAGCCGTTCAGAATTCAGCATCAGCGGCAGCAGCGCGGTCGGAACCAATTGTCCGGCCCGCTCGCCATCGGGCAGACGCATTGGCACCAGCCCGCCTGAGGCGATGAGATGTGGATCCTCAAGCAGTTCGTGCGGTGCTGTAATTGGCGCAAACGGCAGGCCTGCCTGCTCAAACCGGCGGGCCAATTCTGCGGCGCTCAAGACGCCGAGACGCTCCCGAAGCTGCGGGATGAGCCAGTCGCGTGAAGTGACACGGCCATTATTGGTCGACAGTCGTGTGTCGGTCCAGAGATCATCGAGCCGAAAAGTCTTGCAAAAAATTTCCCACTGCGTATCGCTCACCACACCAAGAAAAATCTGATCACCATCTTGGGTGGGAAAGATGTCATAAATGCCCCAGGCAGAGATACGGGCAGGCATCGGGTCGGCGGGTTTTCCGGTCACCAAATACTGCATCATGTGCTGGGCAACTAAAAAAATATTATTCTCAAAAAGACTGCTCTGGACGGCTTTTCCGACTCCAGTTTTTTCTCGTTCGGCCAGGGCCGACATCACCCCGATTGCTCCAAAAAGACCGCCCATGATGTCGTTGACGGATGATCCTGCACGCAAAGGATCGCCTGGCCTGCCCGTCATATAGGCGAGCCCGCCCATCATCTGAACCACCTCATCAAGTGCGGTCCGGTCTGCATACGGTCCGGGAAGAAATCCCTTGTGGCTGACATAAATGAGGCGTGGATATCGACGCCGAAGCTCAGCCTCACCGAGGCCGAGCTTTTCCATCGTTCCGGCTTTGAAGTTCTCGCTGATGACATCGGCGGTTGCGATCAGGCGCATTACGGCCTCACGGCCTGCATCGGTTTTCAGATCAAGCGCGATGCTCTTTTTATTGCGATTAAACAGTGGATAAAATCCGGCACCCGAACCCAGAAGTCGGCGTGTTTGATCGCCTTCCGGCGGCTCAATCTTGATGACCTCTGCACCAAGATCGCCAAGCACTAGCCCGCAAGTCGGGCCCATCACCATGTGCGAGAACTCCAACACCCGAATGCCCGTATAGGGCAGCGCGCGATTCATTGGGATGGCGTTGCTGGCCATTGGAAACCTTTGGGCAATCCCACTCCGGGCGTCATGCCATAGAGCGGCTCATTGGGAAGAAATTCCTCCAGAAGGGCCCGGGCTTTGAGCAGCTGCTCGTAGCCAATACCGGTCGAGATGCCCATGGCTTCGAACATAAAAACCAGGTCTTCCGTCACGATGTTGCCCGAGGCCCCGGGCGCGTAGGGGCAGCCCCCGATGCCACCTTGTGAACTGTCAAATGTTCGAACGCCTGCTTCATAGGCGGCAAGCGCATTCGCCAGGCCCAGGCCACGTGTGTTGTGAAGATGGGCAGCCCCCGCGCGATCGCCCAGATCATGATGCAGCTGGGTAAATAGCCGTTTGACTTGTGCCGGATTGGCCATCCCGGTGGTGTCCGATAGCCCCACCTCTTGAGCCCCGATGGCCGCACACCTGGAGGCCAGTGTCAGCACAGCGCGCTCGGATACGCTGCCCTGGAGTGTGCAGCCAAATGCGGTTGAAATACCGACCTCAACGGCAACTGGCGGCTGGGCAGACGTCGCATTGTATTGTTCAACGGCCTGGATAATTCGAGCCAGCTCATCCAGCATGTCCGCAATGCTTTTGCGCACATTGGCCAGGCAGTGTGCCTCACTTGCTGAGATGGGTATTGATAGCTTGTGGGCTCCTGCGGCCAATGCGGCTTGGGCGCCTCTGAGATTGGGCACAAGTGCAAGCACACAGACGCCTGAATGCTGTCGACTGTGGGCCACTACGGCGCCGGTATCGGCCATCTGCGGCAGCAGTTTTTCCGAAACGAAAGACCCTACCTCGATTTCTTTTAGGCCTGCCTGCACGAGGGCATCAATCCACTGGCATTTCTGTGCCGTTGTCATGATCGATTGAATCGACTGCAGGCCATCCCGAGGCGCAACTTCGCTGATCAAGACCTCAGGCTGTTGGGCTGCCATCCTCGGGTCCTATTGGGGCCTGCCGGTTTTTCCAGCGCTGATAGAGAGGCTGTGCCAGCAACAGCATGACTGCGATGGCCAGCAGAGTGGCCGATATCGGCCGCGTGATAAAAGTGCTCCACTGGCCCTGGCTGATGGTGAGCGCCTGCCGCATGGACTGCTCTGCAAGCGGCGACAGAATAAGACCAACTAAAACCGGTGCAGCAGGAAAGTCGAACCGACGCATGATGTAGCCAGCCAGGCCAAAAACAAACAAAAGCCCGACATTGAATAATGACTGGCCGGCTCCGTAGACGCCAATGATCGATACGACAATGATTCCGGCATACAGCCATGGAGGAGGGATCCTGAGTAATTTCACCCAGAGCCCCACCAGCGGCAGATTGAGCACGAGCAAAATGAAGTTGCCGATATACAGGCTCGCGATCAGGGTCCACACAAGGCCGCTGTTGGTGGAGAACAGTTGCGGTCCAGTCTGAATGCCGTAACTCTCAAAGGCCGACAGCATGACCGCAGCGGTTGCCGATGTTGGGATTCCCAGTGTGAGCAATGGCATCAGCACTCCGGCAGCCGAGGCATTGTTGGCCGCCTCTGGGCCTGCCACACCCTCAATGGCACCGTGGCCAAATTCTTCGGGATGCTTGGAGAGTTTTTTCTCCGTGTAATACGACAGCAGCGTGGGAACCTCGGCTCCTCCGGCGGGCATAGCACCAATTGGAAAACCAAAAAGTGCCCCACGAATCCAGGCCTTCCACGATCGGGCCCAGTCTTGTGTACTCATCCATAAACTGCCCGAGAGTTTCGTCAGGCTTCCCGGCTGACTACTGCGGCCCTGCCAGGCGAGATAAAGCGCTTCACCCACTGCAAAAAGCCCAACGGCTGCCACCGTGATCTCAATACCATCCAGCAGCTGGGGCTGGCCGAATGTGAATCGCATCTGCCCAGTCTGAAGATCAATGCCGACCATGCCAATCAGGAGCCCGAGCCCGAGCGATACCAAGCCGCGAAGCAACGAGTTACCCAGCACCGAAGAGACAGCCACCAATGAGAGCACCATCAGGCTGAAATATTCGGCAGGACCAAAAGCAAGCGCGACTTCGACCACCCAGGGGGCAATAAACGTCAGGGCCAAGATGGCAATTGTGCCCGCGACAAAGCTGCCGATGGCTGCAGTGGCGAGGGCCTGGCCCGCGCGCCCACTTCGCGCCATTTTGTTGCCCTCAAGCGCCGTCACGACCGATGAGGTCTCACCCGGAGTATTCAGCAGAATCGAAGTCGTGGATCCGCCATACGCGGCGCCATAATAAATTCCGGCAAACATCACAAACATGCTGGTGGCGGGCACGTGGTAGGTCAGCGGCAGCAGCAGCGCGATGGTCAGGGCAGGTCCGAGGCCCGGCAGGACCCCCACCATGGTGCCCACAAAACATCCAATAAATCCCCACATCAGAGTGGTGGGCGTTAGGGCCGAAGCAAATCCGGCAAGCAGCGCTTCAAAGGCTTCCATGGTGGGACTAGATCAGAGTGAGCGCCGGGCCGAGACCAATGCCGAGAATTTTTGAAAACAGAAACCAGAAGAAAATCACGATGGCTCCGCAAATCAAAAAAGACTTCAAATTGATCGGCGCATCAAAGGCCCGGGCGATACAGACTCCGCAGAGCGTTGCGCTGGGAACAAAGCCCACGAGACCAACTAGCCCAATAAAAATTGCGCCCGCACCCAATAGAAACAAAAACCGCGTTGTGCTACCGGAGAGGGCGGCCTGCTCCGGATCGGCGGCATCATCGGCCTGCAGGCCCCGGTAGGCACCAATGCCGTAAAGCAGGCTCACCAGCGACAGGCCGCCCACAATCAGGGCCGGCATCAAAGCGGGGCCGACCGCCATTTCAATTGCGGACTCGGGAATCTGGATGACCTGCCAGCCAGCTACCAGGCATACCAATCCCAGCAGCAGGCTGACTCGGATTGGCGTCATGCGAGGCCGAGATCTTTCATGACGGCGGTCGTGCGTTCAATATCCCAATTCACTTCACGCAGAAAAGGCTGCTCAGTCAAGAAAGCGTCAGACCACTTTCGAGTCACAAGCTCGTTTTTCCATGCACTGGTGGCCACGGTTCGGGTCATCAGATCGATGAGCGCATTGCGCTGGGATTCATTAATTCCGGGAGGCGCAAATACACCCCGCCAGTTGGCGAGCACCACATTGAGGCCCAGCTCTGTCATGGTCGGTACATTCACCCCAGGAATTCGTGTTCTGCCTGAGGTCGCCAGGGGAATCATGCGGCCAGCCTTGATTTGCTCTTCAAACTCCGAATAACCTGAGATACCTGCGGTGACTTGGCCGCCAATGATGGCCGCATTGGCGGGCCCACCGCCTGCAAATGCGACATAAGCACCCTCTTTGGGGTTACGGCCAAGCGCCTTGATCATCAAGCCGAGTATCAGGTGGTCAGTGCCTCCGGCGCTGCCCCCTGCAACGGAGACCGCTTTTGGGTTTGCTTTTAGCGCGGCGATCAATTCATTCCAGGTTTTGATTTTTCCGGAGGACGGCGCAACGATCACGCCAGCCTCCTCGGTCAGACGCGCAATCGGCGTCACGTCGCGCATCGTGATGGGGCTCTTATTGGCGATGGCCGCTCCAACCATTACCGATCCGCCGATCATCAGGCTATTGCCTTGACCTTTGCGTTGATTCACGAATCGAGGCAGGCCCACCATGCCGCCGGCGCCGCCAACATTTTCAAACTGCATGTTGCCCACTAAGCCACCGGCCTTTGCGGCCCGCTCAATGGCCCTCGCCGTGCTGTCCCAGCCGCCGCCCGGGGCAGCGGGCACAAACATATTGATGCTTTCAAATAAGGGCTTGGCCTGCGCCCAGGCGGGCAGTGAGGCAGTTGCCGCTGCTGCGGCACTGAATTTAACGAAATCTCTTTTTGAAATGATCACTCGCGTTCTCCTCGAAAAGTTTTTTATGAAACGGGGGCTGATGGGCTGCGGATGGCGAATCACTTGCGCATCATAGGCGTTGAGTTCGGCGGGATCAACTTAAAGGCAGAGGTCATAAAAGCGCTGGGCAGCTGGCTGTAGGATTCGGCCTTTTTTCTTGATCAGACCGATTTTTCTGCGAATCACTGGATCATGAAGCGCAACACTCACCACCAGGGGGTGTTGCTTTTTGGGAGCGGCGATCGAGGGCACGACCGCAATCCCAATTCCCGCTTCGACCAGTCCGAGCATTGTGGTGACATGCTGCGTCTCAAACATGCTCTCGGGCAGCTGCCGACTGCCCGCAATGGCCTGATCCAGGATGAGGCGATTACCGGAATTCTTGCCCACAGAGATATAGGTATGGCCCGACAACTCCGACCATCGAATTTTTTGTCGCCCGGCCAGCGGATGATCACGCCGGCAGGCCACCACAAACTCCTCCTCTAGCAGAGGAGCAAATTCAAGATCTGGCTGCTGAACTCCGATGAAGTTCAGGCCAAAATCGGCCGTGCCCTCGGCGACAAGCCGCAGGACGCCCTCCGCGTTGTCATCAAGGATTCTTATCCGGACATTCGGATGTTTTTTGTGGAATGCCAGAATAATTTTGGTTAAAAAATAATTCACTACCGAAGGCACACAGGCAATGGCGATTGTGTTCTGGACGGCCGCCGCGGCGCCGCGGACATGAAGCACGGTCGCCTCGAGTGATGAGAAGACCTCTTCGAGCCGGCGTTCAAATTCTTTGCCAACGGCCGTCAGGGTGATGCGGCGTGTGGACCGCTGAAAGAGCTGAACCCCCAGGCCCTGCTCGAGTTTCTCGATGCGCCGGCTAAAGGCAGGCTGCGACAGATGAATATGCTGGGCGGCCTGCGTAAAGGTTGGAAATCGGACCGCCGCCCGAAAGGCGGCCAGCTCATTCAGATCAATGGCGGCAAAGTCAGTGGGTTTCATTCATTTGTATTTTGCATCAATTAATTTAAATAATGCATTTTACAAATGGTATTCGCCCCGCCATCATGGCCCCAATCACGACGCATCAGGGGCAGGGAGGGCGCGAGCGATGGAACTTCAAATCAAGGGAAAAACGGGGCCCCGTCGGTGAGTGATCGAACCTCTACCGGCGGGATCTTCTGGAGTTTGACGTGAGCGATGTCCCCACCCAACTGGCCGGCTGGATTGGCCGCCAGGAAAACCTGAGCGACAGCATCGGCGCTACGCCGATAAAAGCGCTTCACGCGACCCTGGATCACCCCGCCATTGAGGTGTCGAATGGCACCGCCCTGCCACCGCTGTGGCACTGGTTGTACTTCCTGCCGCTGCACCGCCAAAGCGACATCGGTGCAGATGGCCACGCCAAGCGAGGAGGGTTTTTGCCACCCGTGGCGCTGCCACGGCGCATGTGGGCCGGCAGCCAGTTCGAGTTCCGATCGCCCGTGCGCGTGGGCGATGCGGTCAAGCGCACATCGACCATCGCCAATGTCACCGAAAAAGAAGGCCGCACCGGCAAGCTGGTGTTTGTCAAGGTGCGCCATGAGTTGCGCTGTAACGGCGCAGCCGACCCGGCGCTGGTGGAGTTCCATGACATCGTTTACCGCGAAGCCAAACAGCCCGGTGACGTCGAGCCAGCGCCGCAGGCCGCGCCCACCGACGCCGCCTGGCAGCGCAAGATCGTGCCCGACGATGTGCTGTTATTTCGCTACAGCGCCCTGACCTTCAACGGCCACCGCATCCACTACGACCGCAAATACGTGACTGAGGTCGAGGGCTACCCCGGCCTGATCGTGCACGGCCCGCTGATCGCAACGCTGCTCATGGACTTAGTGCGCCGCGAAATGCCCAGTGCCGAGGTGGCGGGCTTCAGCTTCAAGGCGGTGCGCCCGACCTTCGATTTGCATGCATTCAAAGTCAACGGCGCTCCACAAGACGATGGCAAGACCGTTCGGCTGTGGGCCCAGGACCACGATGGCTGGCTAACCATGGACGCGGTTGCAACGCTTTGTTGAAAGGCCCATTCCATGCAACCTTTAAAAGGCATCACGGTGGTCACCCTAGAGCATGCGATTGCGGCTCCGTTTGCCACGCGCCAGCTCGCAGACTTGGGTGCGCGGGTCATCAAGATCGAGCGCCCTGGCGTCGGCGACTTCGCGCGCGGCTATGACACCCGCGTACGCGGCCTTGCCTCGCACTTTGTCTGGACCAACCGTAGCAAGGAAAGCATGACGCTGGACATCAAGCAACCGGAGGCGCAACGCATTTTGCAAACCATCATCACCGAGCAGGCGGATGTGGTGGTCCAGAACCTGGCACCCGGTGCGGCGGCGCGATTGGGTTTGTCGTATGCCGATCTAAAAGCCGTCAAGCCCAACATCATCGTCTGTGACATCTCAGGCTATGGCGAGAACGGCCCCTACCGCGACAAAAAAGCCTATGACCTGCTCATTCAGAGTGAAGCGGGTTTTGTGTCGGTGACTGGTACCGAGGAAACGCCGTCCAAAGCAGGTCCGTCAATCGCCGATATCGCCGCTGGTATGTACGCGTACACCAACATCCTGGCGGCGCTGCTGCACCGCCAGCAGACTGGGGAGGGCCAGCACATCGACATTTCCATGCTCGAGGCGCTCACCGAGTGGATGGGCTATCCGCTGTACTACAGCCTTGACGGTGCCGAACCGCCCAAACGCACAGGGGCCAGTCACGCCACCATTTATCCCTACGGTCCGTTCCCCGCCGGCGATGGCAAGACCGTCATGCTCGGCTTGCAAAACGAGCGTGAGTGGAAAGCCTTTTGCGCCCAAGTCTTGATGCAACCCGAGTTGGCCGACGATCCGCGCTACGCCAACAACCCCAAACGTGTGGCAGCGCGCGCCGACCTCTACCGCACCATCGTGGAGGCATTTGCGGGATTGACGGGTGCTGAGGTGGTTCAACGTTTGGAGGCGGCTCAAATCGCCAATGCTCAGGTCAACACCATGGCCGAGGTGTGGTCGCACCCGCAGTTGCGGGCGCGCGGTCGATGGACCACGGTAGAGACCTCGGTGGGAACGGTGCCGGCGCTCACACCACCAGGCTCCTGGAGTTTGTCGCCGCCACGCATGCAGGCGGTGCCGTCGCTGGGCGAACACACCGCGGCCATCCTTCGCGAACTGGGCTACAGCAACGACGACGTGGCTGGTTTGCGCGAGCAGGGGGTGGCGTGACGGACTGGGTCATTGTGGTCGACAAACCGGTTTATCTGCGGGCTCGACGACTGTTGGCCCAGCTCTCCGTTTTCGTTCAACCCAACAACACCAAGAGGATTTAATGGCCGCCACCATCATCGATTCACGCATCTTCGGCGATATTTTCAGTGACGCACGCATGCGTCAAGTCTGGTCGGACGAGAACCGCACAGCCAAATACCTGGACATTGAACGTGCACTTGCCAAGGTGCAGGGCGAGTTGGGCCTGATTCCCCAGGAAGCGGCTGACGAAATTGTCAGGCACTGCGAGCTGTCCATGATCGACTGGGACAAGCTCAAGGCCAAGACCGAACAGATCGGTTATCCCATCATCGCGGTGGTCAACCAGATTAACGCCAATTGCCGCGATCGCTTGGGTGAGTTCTGCCATTGGGGTGCCACTACCCAGGACATCACCGACACGGCGATGATCCTGCAGATGCGCGAGGGCCTGGATCTGGTCGAGCAGGACTTGGCTGACATCTCGGACGCGCTGGCCGTGCTGGCCAAAAAATACCGCGACACGCCGATCATCGGCCGCTCTAACCTGCAGCAGGCCACACCCATCACCTTTGGCTACAAGATGGCGAGCATCCTCGCGGGCATTGAGCGCCACCGTGAACGCTTGCAACAGCTCAAGCCTCGGGTGCTGATGGGCGAGTTCGGCGGCGCGTCGGGCACGCTGTCTTCGCTTGAAAAAGGCGCGATGGAAACCCAAGCTGCGTTGATGAGGGAGCTCGGCCTGGCCCAGCCGCTGATCTCCTGGCACACGGTGCGCGACACGGTAGCCGAGGTCGGCGCTTTCCTTGGCATGGTGGGTGGCTCGCTCGGCAAGATCGCGATGGACGTGAAATTACTGATGCAGACCGAGGTGGCGGAGGTGTTCGAGCCGTTCGCACCAGGCCGTGGCTCGTCGTCGACCATGCCGCAGAAACGCAACCCAATTTCTTGCCTCTATATCCATGCCAATATTTCCGTGGCGCGGCAGCATGCCGCGGCGCTGATGGACGCGATGGTGGCTGACCACGAGCGCTCGACCGGCCCTTGGGAAATCGAATGGGTCTCAGTGCCCGAAATCTTCTGTCTGATATCGGGCGCACTAAAGCAAACCAAGTTTGTGTTGCAGGGCCTGGAGGTCGACACCGACCGCATGCGCGCCAACATGGATATGGCCAATGGCTTGGTAATGTCTGAAGCGGTGATGATGGGGCTGGGCCCTTATCTGGGCCGTGAATACGCCCACGACCTGGTCTACGACCTGTGTCGCCAAGCCCTCAAGGAAAACCGGCCCCTGATCGATATTCTTGAGGCCCACCCCGAGATCAACAAACATGTGGACCGTGCCCGGCTGGAATACCTGTGCGACCCAGTGCATCACGTCGGCCAGGCCGGCGTGATGGTCGACCGTGTGCTGACCGCCCGAGAGGGTGCTTAAGACATGATTAATGGTCTCGCAATTGGTGGTGGCAACTTAGCGATGATTTATTTTTTGGCCTCGCCCCCGGCACAGTATATTCTCGGCACCAACTTCCGGGCCGATGGCGGGCTTTGCCGATATCAGTTCTCGTCGATCACAAAAAATTAATTTATAGGAGAGAAAGCTCATGACGAATTCAACGCGCCGCAGACTCACTGTTTCACTCTCACTGGCGGGCGGCTTGGCCGCGCTGAACGCCCCGATCCGATCGCAGGCCCAGACATTTCCATCGCGCCCGATTCGCATTGTTGTGCCGTTTGCTCCGGGGGGCACATCCGAGATCGTGGCCCGGTCAGTGGCCATTGAGATGGGCAACTTTCTCAAACAGAACGTGTTTGTTGAAAATAAACCAGGCGGCGCCGGCGTCATTGCGATGAATGATGTTTTGAAATCGCCAGCCGACGGCCATACCATGGTCATCAGTCACGTGGGGACCTTCGCCGTCAATCCATTTGCGATGGCCAAACAGCCCTACGATGTCAATAAGGATTTCACTTCGGTGGCCCTGCTCTCGAAGGTCCCCAATTTATTTGTGGTGCATCCGGATCTGCCTGCGCGCAACCTCAAGGAGTTTGTCGCGCTTGCCAAGGCCAAGCCTGGGTTTATCAATTACGGCTCAGCGGGTAACGCCAGTGCTGGCCATTTGGCTTTTGAATATCTGCAGTTCGCCACTGGCATGCGGCTGACTCATATTCCTTACCGCGGCACTGGCCCGCAGCTGGTGGATTTGGTGGCGGGGTTGACCCAGGCCGCGTCGGCGGGGGCCCCCGCCTTGCTTCCGTATATTCGCGATGGCCGGGTTCGTGCGATTGCCGTCGGCATGCCTCGCCGGATTCCGGCCCTGCCGGATGTACCCACTGTCGCCGAGCAGGGCTATCCCGGTTTTGAGACCTCACAGTGGTACGGTCTATCGGTGCCATCTGGGACTCCGCGTCCGATCATTGAGCGGCTCAATGCCGCCGCCAATCACGCTCTGAAATCAAAAACGGTTGTTGAAAAATTCACGGCAGACAACGCAGTATTCACGGCGGGCAGTCCCGAGGAATACACCAAATTCATCGCCGAGGAGCAATCCCGCTGGTCCAATGTGGTGAAGCAGTCTGGCCTGAAGATTGACTAGCGGCGTGGATGCAGTTGATGTTCTTGTGATCGGTGGTGGAAATGCCGCGTTGTGCGCGGCGTTGACCGCCCGAGAACAGGGATGCTCGGTTCGGATTCTGGAGTTCGCGCCGAAAGTATGGCGCGGGGGAAATAGCACCCATACCCGCAACATCCGTTGCATGCACGACCAGCCGGAAGATGTCCTCACTGGAGCGTATCCCGAGGATGAGTTTTTTGAGGACCTTCTGAAAGTCACGGGGGGCCAGATGTCGCATGACCTGGCCCGACTGGTCATCCGCGAATCGTCCACTTGTCGCGCGTGGATGAAACATCATGGGGTCCGCTTCCAGCCCTCACTGGGGGGCACGCTCCACCTGTCGCGAACCAACGCCTTTTTTTTGGGCGGCGGCAAAGCGCTCGTCAATGCCTACTATCGCTCAGCAGAATCGCACAGGATTCAAATCGACTACGAAACTTTTGTCGAGTCTTTGGACATTGAACATGGCCGTTTTAAGTCGGTACAGATTCGCCTGCCGGATGGCCGTAAAGAGAGCATCGTTGCAAAAACGGCCATCGTTGCCAGTGGCGGATTTGAATCAAATCGGGACTGGCTGCGCGAGGCCTGGGGGCCGGCTGCCGATAATTTTCTGATTCGAGGCACAAGATTTAACACCGGTGCGGTCTTGCGCGATTTGATTGCAAAAGGAGCCGCAACGGTGGGAGACCCGACGCAGGGCCATGCGGTTGCAGTGGATGCGCGGGCACCCCTTTACGACGGAGGAATCGTGACCCGAATCGATTGCGTTTCCCTGGGAATTGTCGTGAACAAGAATGCGGATCGGTTTTATGATGAAGGGGAAGATTTCTGGCCAAAGCGCTATGCGATTTGGGGAAGACTGGTGGCACAGCAGCCCGATCAAATCGCATTTTCGATCATTGATCACAAGGCCCGCGGCCGGTTCATGCCCCCGGTCTTTCCCGGCGAGACAGCCCAATCCATTTCAGAGTTGGCAGTCAAGCTGGGACTGCCCCCCGAGCGGCTTGTTTCGACGGTTGAGCAATTCAACCAAGCCGTGCGGCCCGGACACTTTGATCATGCGGTGCTCGACGATTGCCAGACTGAGGGCATCCATCCAGCAAAAACCCACTGGGCGCTTCCCATCAATGAACCGCCTTTTACCGGCTACCCATTGCGGCCGGGCATCACCTTCACGTATCTGGGCCTGAAAGTGGATCACGACATGCGTGTTCTTATGCAGGGCGCAAGCGGCGCCGACCATTCTGAGAATCTATTTGCGGCAGGAGAAATCTGTGCGGGCAATGTGTTAGGCAAGGGCTATGTTGCTGGCGTGGGCATGACGATCGGAACCGTTTTTGGTCGGATCGCGGGAAGAAGCGCTGCCCGCGCAGCAGGACATCGAGCTCAATCAGCAT
>Ga0194134_10004540_pt1 | contig 13828 bp, 10 predicted proteins | sample TA2KigOff0mmetaG_FD_148602 | JGI IMG/M metagenome (GOLD analysis project Ga0194134, IMG submission 148602) | Freshwater microbial communities from Lake Tanganyika, Tanzania - TA2015056 Kigoma Offshore 0m | ecosystem: Environmental > Aquatic > Freshwater > Lake | place: Tanzania: Lake Tanganyika... | reverse complement strand
CCAGTACTACTCCATGATTTCCGACACCGTGCCGGCGCCGACCGTGCGGCCACCTTCACGGATCGCGAAGCGCAGACCCTTGTCCATGGCGACCGGCGTGATCAGCTCGATTTCCATCTGGACGTTGTCGCCCGGCATCACCATCTCGGTGCCAGCAGGCAGCTTCGCCACACCCGTCACGTCCGTCGTGCGGAAGTAGAACTGCGGGCGGTAGCCGTTGAAGAACGGAGTGTGACGTCCGCCTTCTTCCTTGCTGAGGACGTAAACTTCGCCCTTGAACTTCTTGAACGGCTTGATCGAGCCGGGCTTCGCGATAACCTGACCGCGCTCCACATCGTTCTTTTCGATGCCGCGCAGCAAGAGACCAACGTTGTCGCCAGCGCGACCTTCGTCAAGCAACTTCTTGAACATTTCGACGCCCGTGACGGTCGTCTTGCGGGTTGCCGCGAAGCCGACGATTTCAGCTTCTTCGCCAACCTTCACAATGCCCTGTTCAATACGACCGGTAACCACGGTACCGCGGCCCTGGATCGAGAAGATGTCTTCGATCGGCATAATGAACGGCTTGTCGATCGCGCGCTCCGGCATCGGGATGTAAGAATCCACGGCGGCCATCAGTTCGTCGATCTTGGCTTCCCACTGGGGTTCGCCGTTGAGAGCGCCGAGAGCGGCAACCTTCACCACCGGCAGATCGTCGCCAGGGAACTGGTAGCTCGAGAGCAACTCGCGAACTTCCATCTCGACCAGCTCGAGCAGTTCGGCGTCTTCCACCATGTCGGTCTTGTTCAGAGCGACGACGATGTAGGGCACGCCTACCTGACGGGCGAGCAGGATGTGCTCGCGGGTCTGGGGCATGGGGCCGTCGGTGGCGGCAACCACGAGGATCGCTCCGTCCATCTGGGCGGCGCCCGTGATCATGTTCTTGATGTAGTCGGCGTGGCCGGGGCAGTCGACGTGAGCGTAGTGGCGGTTCGCCGTCTCGTACTCAACGTGGGCGGCAGCAATTGTGATACCGCGTGCTTTTTCTTCAGGCGCATTGTCGATCGAATCGAAGCTGCGGAACGAGTTCTTCGGGTTGTGCTTGGACAACACCTTGGTGATCGCCGCCGTCAAAGTCGTCTTGCCGTGGTCGATGTGGCCGATGGTGCCAACGTTGACGTGGGGCTTACTGCGGTCAAATTTTTCTTTAGACATTTCCGTTGCTCCTGGTTAGCGCTGGGCGCCCTTCGTTTTAGCGATAATTTCGTCGGCCAAGTTCTTTGGCAGATCTTCGTATTTGCCGAAGTGCATCGTGAACGCGCCGCGGCCCTGTGTCTTCGACCGCAAATCGGTCGCATATCCAAACATTTCCGACAACGGAACCATCGCATTGATGATCGTCGTCGAACCTTGCCGTTCCGTGCCTTGCAACTGGCCACGGCGAGAAATCAAGTCGCCGTTCACCGGTCCCATGTATTCGTCCGGCACCACAACTTCCACCTTCATCACCGGTTCCATCAGCACGGGCTTGGCTTTTCTCACGGCATCCTGCAGAGCCAGCGAACCGGCGATCTTGAACGCCATTTCGCTGGAGTCGACTTCGTGATAGCTGCCTTCGTACACAACCACTTTGATGTCCGACATCGGGAAGCCGGCAATGATGCCCATTTCCAGACGTTCGGCAACACCCTTCTGAATGGCCGGGATGTATTCCTTCGGAATTGAACCACCGGTCACTTCGCTGACGAACTCATAGCCGCCGCCAGTTTCCTTCGGTTCGATGCGCAGCTTGCAGTGGCCATACTGACCACGGCCGCCGGTCTGCTTCGAGTACTTTTCTTCGCCGAGCGCCGTTTGGCGGATCGATTCGCGGTAAGCCACCTGCGGCTTGCCGACATTCGCTTCCACGTTGAACTCGCGCTTCATGCGGTCCACAATGATTTCGAGGTGCAACTCGCCCATGCCGGCCAGAATTGTCTGATTCGTCTCGGCGTCCGTATTCACACGCAGCGTCGGATCTTCGGCCACGAGCTTGGCGATCGCCATGCCCATCTTTTCCTGGTCGCTCTTGGTCTTCGGCTCGATAGCGAGCTGAATCACCGGCGCCGGGAAGTCGATCGATTCGAGAATCACAGGCTTGTTCGGGTCGCAGATGGTGTCGCCGGTGATGACCGACTTCAGACCCACAGCGGCGCAGATGTCGCCAGCCAGAATGTCCTGAATTTCTTCGCGCTTGTTGGCGTGCATCTTCACGAGACGGCCAATGCGTTCGGTCTTGTTCTTCGAGACGTTCATCACCGAATCGCCCGAATTCAACTTGCCCGAGTACACGCGGATAAAGCTCAACTGACCCACAAACGGGTCGGTCATGATCTTGAAGACCAGCGCCGAGAACGGCTCGTTGTCGTCAGCCTTGCGGATCACTTCGACGTCGCGCTTGTCGAAGTCCACACCCGTCATCGGGGGCACATCGATCGGCGAGGGCAGGTAGTCGACAACGGCGTCAAGCATGTTCTGCACGCCCTTGTTCTTGAACGCCGAGCCAGTAATGACCGGGAAGAACAGTTGCTCGAGCGTACCCTTGCGAATCGCCCGCTTAATTTCGGCTTCGGTCGGCTCTTCGCCATTCAGGTACTTTTCCATGATGTGGTCGTCGGCTTCGGAAATCGCCTCGAGCATCGCATCACGGCATTCCTTGGCCTTGTCCATCAAATCGGCAGGGATGTCGACGTCATCGTACTTCGCACCCAGGGTTTCTTCCTTCCAGATGCGCGCCTTCATCGTGACGAGGTCAACGATACCCTTGTAGTGATCTTCGGCACCCACCGGGATCTGAATCGGAACTGGCTTACAGCCCAAGCGATCCACCATCGTCTTCACCGAGTAGAAGAAGTCCGCACCGATGCGGTCCATCTTGTTCACGAAGCAGATGCGCGGAACCTTGTACTTGTCAGCCTGGCGCCACACCGTTTCGGTTTGCGGCTGCACGCCCGCCACGGCGTCGAACACCGCTACGGCTCCATCGAGCACACGCAGCGAACGCTCCACTTCAGCGGTGAAGTCGACGTGGCCAGGCGTGTCGATGATGTTGATCTGAATGCCTTCCCACGAGCAGGTCGTCGCGGCGGAGGTAATCGTAATTCCGCGCTCTTGCTCCTGCGCCATCCAGTCCATGGTGGCGGTGCCTTCATGCACTTCGCCGATCTTGTAAGAACGGCCAGTGTAGTACAGAATACGTTCCGTAGTTGTCGTTTTACCGGCATCAATGTGAGCCATGATGCCGATATTGCGCATTTTCTCTAGCGGTACGAGACGTGGCATAAGATCTTCAGTGTTTCCCCAGTTTTTTTGAACTACCAGCGGTAATGAGCGAAAGCCTTGTTGGCTTCGGCCATCCGGTGGACGTCATCTTTCTTCTTAATCGCGCCACCACGCAGGTTGGCGGCGTCATTCAATTCATTGGCCAGCTTTTCGACCATGCCCTTTTCGGCGCGGCCGCGCGCGTTGGACAGGATCCAGCGGATCGCCAGCGAAGTCCGGCGGTTCTGGGGCACTTCGATCGGCACCTGGTAGTTGGCGCCGCCGACGCGGCGGGTCTTCACTTCAAGCAACGGCTTGCAGTTTTCGACGGCCTTCTTGAACACCTTCAGCGCATCATCCTGGGCGCGTTCAGCCAGAATCGTCAGCGACGAATAAAAAATCCGCTGCGCTGTGTTCTTCTTGCCGTCCCACATCATGCTGTTGATGAACTTGGTCGCGAGGGTCGAATTATAGATCGGGTCGGCCCCTACTTCGCGTACTTCAGCTCTACGACGTCTTGCCATATAAGATCCTCAATAACCCCTTAGCTCTTCGGGCGCTTGGCGCCATACTTCGAGCGGCTCTGCTTGCGATTCTGCACGCCACCGGTGTCGAGCGTGCCGCGGACTACGTGATAGCGAACGCCAGGAAGATCCTTCACACGGCCTCCGCGGATGAGCACAATCGAGTGCTCCTGCAGGTTGTGACCTTCACCGGGGATATAGGTCGTAACTTCGATCCCGTTGGTCAAGCGGACACGAGCCACCTTCCGGAGGGCCGAATTCGGCTTCTTAGGCGTGGTCGTATACACACGGGTGCAGACGCCACGACGCTGCGGGCACGCCTGCAAGGCCGGGCTTGCGGTCTTGTAATTGATCGGCGTGCGGCCTTTGCGCACGAGTTGGTTGAACGTTGGCACGAAAAGTTACCCTTTCAACGTTTGGGCGTCCAAGCGCAAAAGCACATGAACGCGACAAATTTTACTGATTCTTAAACTGTTAACTACTCAAGTGGGCGTTGCAAGTGCAATAAAACTAACGACTTGCGATTTGAAGGTTCTGGACTAGCCCTTGCCGGGGTGCGTCGCGCAATCTTTCGACCGGTACGTCCCAGTAGCGGGGCCGGCTCCCAGCCGACGTTTCCCTAAGCTTCCCCTGAGGTAGGATCGGCGGAAAACGGGTAGCATGAGAGCAGAAGCACTACTCGCCAAACCTTATCACTCTAACCCATATGTCGCGAAGTTGTCAAATATGCCCTGTGGAAAACTTTTCGCGACCCACCCGCCGCACATCCCAATTCCCCACCCCCCATTCCCACAACCGCACCAGCCCCAAGCCTTCCGGCGGCTCCTGTCCCAAAAACCGCAACGCCCGCGCAAGCAAATCAGCAGCCTCCCCCACCTCAATCCCCGGTGCCAGATTCTGCTTCGACAACTTCTCACCATCCTCGCCAAGCACCAGCGGCACATGCAGATACCGCAACTCCCGATACCCCAGCAACCGCTGCAAATAGATCTGCCGCGGCGTCGAATCCATTAAATCCGCGCCCCTCACCACATCCGTCACCCCTTGCACCTCATCATCCACCACCACCGCCAACTGATACGACCAAATCCCCCCATCCGCCCGCCACAACACAAAATCACCCAGATCCCGCTCCAGCCGCGACCCAAACCGCCCCTGCAATCCATCCTCAAACCAGATCTCCTCATCCGTCACCCGCAAGCGCCGCGCTCGCAACACCTTACCCTCGGCCATCCCCGCGCGACAGGTCCCCGGATAGCGCCCCTCGCCAATCTCCTTCCGGCTACACCCACAATCAAACACCAAACCACCCAACCGCTCCATTTCGCGCTGATACAGATCCCCCCGAGCGCTCTGGTAAACCACTTCTCCATCCCACACAAACCCCATCCCCGCAAGCGCCCCCAGTATCGCCTCGACCGCTCCCTCCCGCGACCTCGGCCCATCCACATCCTCGATCCGCAACAGCCATTCGCCGCCCCGCTGCCGCGCCTCCAAATAACTGGCCACCGCCGCCACCAGCGACCCAAAATGCAGTGGGCCGGTCGGTGAAGGAGCAAATCGTCCTCGATACATGGCTGAGAGAGGGGAAAGTGAAGAATGGTGGGCGCGCAGGGACTCGAACCCCGGACCCCCTCGGTGTAAACGAGGTGCTCTAACCAACTGAGCTACGCGCCCGAAACGGTTACAACTCTCCTCTTAGTCTAACATCGGCCAATGCCTTACGATGAGGAGTACCGCCCGTGAAAGCCTGCCTGCTGCTGATCGCTATTTTGTTGCTCCAGTCCTGCACGAGCAAGCAGGTGGAAGCCAGCGGCTACACGGACGTCCCACTCGGCGCCATCGCCACACTACGCCTTCCCGCTCAATTCCAGCCTCTGCAAAACCGCGCCAAGCCCGCCTCGCCCTCGCTCATCCCCAAACCGCTCGGCGAAACCGCCGGCCCCGCGGAAGATCAGAACTTCTGGGCTGTCACCCACGCCTTCGCCTTCCGGGAAACTCCGCAAGGCATCCCCGCCCTCCTCACGGTCAGTCGCGTGGCCGACAAACAGTCCTTCGCTGCCGCGCAGCTTTATTACGAAAATGTCGTCCGCCTCACTCTCGATCCCCGCTGGTCCACCGCGAAACGCCTCGATTGGAAGCCGAAGAACCTCACAAAATCGCAAACTCTATTCACTGCCGACCTCGAAACAGGTGTGAACGGTTCCACTGTCTACGTAATCGTCGATCGCGACAATCTGATCCAGGCCCTGTTGATGGGCGTCAACACCGTCCTCCTCCCCCAAGCTGCCCAACAGGTTCTCACCGCACTGTCCGCAAACTATCGGCTCTCGACACCGCTCGAAGACTACTTTCACCAGGCCTCTCAAGCCCTGCAAGCCCACGCCTCCACCCGTCGAACAAACTACCTGGGACTACTCGAAACCCTGCAGAAAGAAGAGCTCGACTACACCCCGACGCCCCGCGTCGTCGTCTTCAATCCTAACCTCACCGGCCAATTCCACTGGCCCGGATTCGACCGCAGCGCCGTTCCATCTCATTTCGCAATTGCAGGCCACCTCGGCGCATTGCAAAGCGGCAACAAAGAAGCCTGGGCCAATCTCGAAGCTTTCTTCCCAGGCACTCACCTCATCGCATCCAACCCTACCGGTCTTGAGAGCCTGACCAGCACCAGGCCTGCCCCCCGTTCTCTCACACTATTGAACGATTCCGGCTGGACCAAAGACCAACCACCCCAAGCCTTCGCGACCCTCGAATTTCCCTTCGACAAGCCCATCCCCAATCTCTCGGAATGGCTCACCGCACTTGAAGCCATAGGCCGCCAAGCCAGCGCACAAGGCCTGGTGAATTAATACCGGCGGCCAGCTTCAAAGGGTCTTTAGAAGATGTACTTCAGCGCGAACTGAATTCGCCGCGGATCTTCAGCACTGATGATACGACCGGCGTTCGGGTTGCCAATCGCCGTATTCGGATTGCCAAAGTTCGGCGTGTTGGTCGCATTGAATGCCTCAGTACGGAACTGCAGCGTATGTCCCTCAAACGGCAGCCGGAACGTCTTGCCGATCGAAGCATCCAGGCTCAGGCGTCCCGGGCCTTCGATCACGTTCCTGCCAACGTTCGACACAACACCAGGCGCCGAAGGCACTGCGAAACCAATATCGAACCAGCGGTCAATCGTTCGTTCGCCGACGGGGAGATTTGGATTGCGCAGCCAGTCGCCACGCACCGCACCACCCAGATTCTGGTTGTTGACGTTGATGCTATTGCTCAGCAAGAACCCAGACGAAGAGGAGAACAACCCGCCCAGCTGCCAGCCACCGAGGAGCCAATCCAGCGGGCCTCCGCCCGACAGGAACTTGCGCCCCTTGCCGAAAGGAAGTTCATACACGCCGCTGCTGACAAAGCCAAGCCGCCGATCCAGATTCGAACTCGCCTTTTCGCGGGAAAGATCGTACGGCGTCACGCCACCAGCGGAACCGTCCAGCAGATCCTCATTGCCATAGTCGATGTTGTGCGACCACGTGAAGGAGCTAAGCAGCGTAAAACCTGAGGAGAAGCGCCGCTCCACCTTCGCGGTGAAAGCATTGTAGTTGGCATTCAGGCCGTTTTCGTGCAGCGTCACCGAGCCAAACTGCGGACGGATCAACCTTTGGTTCGACGGGACCGTTGCCGAAGGCGTAAGCGGCTGGTTGATGTTTCGCGTCGTCGCGAGCGCGGTCGATTTCGTGCCGATATAACCCAAAGTCACCAAAACGTCGCCCGGCAGCGTTCTCTGCAGATCGAAGAACCACTGGCTTGCATACAGATTCGACCGGCGGTTGGGGAATACAAACACTTCGATGCCCCTTGAAATGGTGTTCGTGCTGAAGGCAGGGAATCCATTGCGAACCAGCTGTGTGGTCGTCTCGAAGTTCTGCTGGATGGCCACGTCTTGCGACTTCGGAGCTCCAGACCGGTAGTTCGCACCTTCAGTCGACAAGCTGTTCGGCTCACCGTAGAAGATGCCGCCACCCGCGCGGAGAACGGTCTTCGGCGTCAACTGATAGGCCAGCCCCAGCCGTGGCGCCCAATTGTTCAGGTCGTTCGCGCAACCACAGGATCCCGAAGACGTCGGAAACTCGAAGGCCTCCGTTCCCAGGTTGTAGCGGCCAATGCTCTGCTTGTTGAGATCGGGGAAAATCCCTTTGCGGAAGATCTCATAACGAATCCCTGCGTTAATCGTGAGCCGTGAATTCACCTTGAAGTCATCCTGCACGTAACCGCCGTAGTACCAGCTGACAATGTCTTCGCCCTGGTTGTTGCCGTAGGTTCCGCCAGAAACTTGCCCGAGAATCATGTCCGCCAACCCGTTGCCGCTATTGCCGCGGCTCGTACCATTGTTCGGCTGTTGGCTGGTGTAGGCCCCGCTGAAGGCAAACTGGCCGCGGCGGAAACGTGCGGCATTGCGGAAGATGTTGAGCCGACGGACCTCGCCGCCAACTTTGACCGCGTGCCGCCCGCGCTGGATCACCAGCCCATCCGTCAGCATGATGTTGCGCAGGTTGTTCACGTTCGGCCAAAAGCTGCGGGGTCCCAACTCTGCAAATGCGGCCGGCGAGAAACGGGTGAATCCGTTGTTCGGCAAGCCATCGTTCAATTGCTCTCCAGGCGAATTCCGGATGCCGAATCCGGGGTTCAGATTTTCAGTGAAAGGAATATCAAACTTCGTATCGAACTGAGAGTAACCAACACGCAGTTCATTGAACATGGTCGGCGACACCGTCGAGGAGATCGAACCTACAATGTTGGGTCCCTTCAGGGAAACGGTTTGCCCGCCTCCACCGTTGGCGGGATTCGGCAGCGGGCCATTCTCGTTGCGGAACTGATCGCGATACGAATAGCGCCCAAAGATCCGGTGCTTGTCGCCAATGTTGTGGTCAACACGGACGTCGTATTGGTCGGCGTCGTCGGCATCCGAAGGGCCAAAGAAGTAGTTGTCAGGGCTGTTGTCGCGACCAGCGATATTGGCGGTCGGGTAGAGCTTCAGCAGGTTTGCCACCACTGGGTCCACACGCGTCGCGGGAATCCGGTTGTTGGCAAACGGAGCCCGAATCGCAGTCGCTCCAGTTCCGGTCAAAGTGGCGGGGTCGAAAATGTTGCGCCGCACAGCGGGCTGCTGGCTGAAGTCGAACCGCTCGATGATATCGCGCGAAGGCACAGAGGAAATAAACGTCTGCCCCTTACGAATGTTCGTCCGCTGAAAGCTGCCAAAGAAAAACGTTTTGTTCTTGCGGATGGGCCCACCCAAAGTCGCGCCATATTGATTCTGGCGAAGCGTCGGCTTTGCCGCACCCGAGCGATTTGCGAAAAAGTTCGAGCCGTCAAACTTGTCGTTGCGCAAGAACTCATAAGCGGATCCATGGAACTGGTTCGTCCCGGATTTTGTGGTCACGATCACTCGCGCCCCTGCGCGATAGCCATATTCAGCGCTGATGTTGTTGGTCACAACTTTGAATTCAGCCACGGCATCCACAGAAGGCTTGTTGGCCTGCGCCTCGAAGCCAAGCGGCCCCCCCGAGGTCCTCGAGCTATTGTCGTTACCGTCGAGCAGCACGTTGTTCTGCGCAATCTGCATCCCCACCGCCGCGAAAGCGCCTTCATTGCGGGCCCGGCTACCGACGCCCTGTCCCCCGCCAGGCAACACGCCAGCAGTGAACTGAGCAAGCTGTAGGTAGTTGCGGCCATTCAGCGGCATTTCGAGAATCCGCTTGGAGTCGATCACCTGCCCCACCTCGCTGGTCTCCGAATTGATCAGCACAGAAGAGGCCGAAACCTCGATCGACTCGGCGACCGTACCCGGCTTCAGCTCGAAGTCGAGTCGCGCCGTCTGGCCGGTCTCAATCCGAACGTCGGCAATCTTCTGGCTGGAGAAACCGCCACTCGATACCTCAACCCGGTAAGAACCCGGATCGAGAAAGGGGAAGCTATAAAGCCCCGTAGCGCTCGTGGTGGCGGAGCGCGCAACCGATGTGCCGTTGTTGGTCAGGGTCACCGTGGCGTTCGCGATGACAGACTTTGTGGGGTCGGTGACAACACCCTGCAATCCAGAGTTCTGTGCAAATGCGGAGGCGATCGACAAGACCGCAAACAGGAAAAGCGATTGGAGACGTTTCATGAGATTGAAGCAATACCACCTCAAGGCTCGCACACATGGCTTGGGCTTTGCAAAGAAGGACCACGCCATCCTCTCAACTGCGGATTATGGTTTCTTCTCAGCGTTGGGCCGGCGCGGCTTCTTCGCAGTAGCGGGTGAATTAGCAGCAAACCCGGTAATCTCAGCAATCCGCTGATGGAATCGCCGCTTCCGTTCTGAACTGATTTGCCAATTCACAGGGACAGACTGATAGCCTTCATCAAACGGCTCATCCTTCCGTCTCCAGTCAAACCAGCCCCAGGAAACATGCTCTCCTACGGTGGCAGCAAGACGTCCGTCGGGCGCCTCGAAATCGTTGTGGTCGTCCTCATTCACAAGCACTGGGATCGTTCTGTTGGGATCGAGATTCCGCGTTTCACGAATCTTCTCAACCAGGCTGGCTGCAGACGGGAACGCGTTGCCGTGCAACAGCACAAAGTCCGATTCCACAACCACCTCAAACGTCGGCATCACCTTAACCGGGAAGGACGTTCCCACCAGCAGCCGGCGCCCATCGGCACTCCGCGTCCTACGCACCCTCGCAATCAATTCGTGCACTCGATCCGGTCGAAGAATCGGCGGCTGGTAGCCAGGATTCGATTCGTTATTGATCTCGACCAGAACGTTACGCCAGCCGCCATCGAGAAGCCAGCGCGTCAGCGCATCGGCTCCGCGAATCGCGTTCTCGTCCGTCATCAGCCGACGCGATTGTCCGAAATAAAAATACCCCACGATCGGCACCATCCCGAGACGATCCGCCTCGTCCAGGATCCGCTTCATACGGTCCAGGATTGCCGGCCTCAGGGTCCCATCCGCTTGAACTGGGTTGTTCTCCCATGGCTGACCCTTTGAGTAGCCTTCGGGAGAGCCGCCTTGGAAATTCACGGTGAAGGCAAGCACTCCATGCTTTTTCCATTCCGGCATCGCAGCCAGGAACTCGCGAAGGTTCCGCTCAGGATCCCACCTACCCGTGTCCGGGTACACCCAGCGCTTTGCGGTCTCCGGATTCAGATCCTCAAAGGTTCCATTCACTACGCGGTTGTTGAAAAGCAGCCCTTCAATGCGATGGCCATTCCATTTGCGCCCTTCGTAGGTCAACCGCCCATTGATCAGAAAATCCCCTCCGGAGATGGAAACGACGTTTCCTGCAAAAACAGGCAAAACACTCGCAGCCATCAAGAAAGTGAATAGGTAAAAGGTGCCCCGCCGGGACGATTTCGCTTCGTGGTGATTCAATCAGATCTCGCTATCAATGCTATCGGGAATTCTATCCTCACAGGGTTGATGTGCAATGCGAATTCTCTTACAGTGAAGAACACCATGTTAAGCCGACGCAACTTCCTGGCGGGAGCAGCTGCGCCTCTGCTCAGCGCCGCCCCACGCACGAGACCGAACATCGTTTTCATTATGGTCGACGACCTGCGGTGGGATGCCCTTGGCATCACTGGCCATCCGTTCCTGAAGACTCCCAACATCGACCGCCTCGGCCGCGAAGGCGCCGTTTTCGAGAACACTTTCGTAACGACGCCGTTATGCTCGCCCTCACGCGGCAGCTTTCTCACCGGGCAGTACGTCCACACCCATAAAGTCACCGCCAACGGCGACAACACCGAGCTCAGCAAGAAGCTGGTGACCCACGCCATGCACCTCCAGAAATCGGGTTACGAGACGGCCTTTGTTGGAAAGTGGCACATGGGCAACTACTCAGGCCCGAAACCCGGTTGGGACAAGTGGGTCAGCTTCCGGGGACAGGGCCAATACGATAACCCCCTGCTGAACATCGATGGGACGGAGCAGAAAACGGAAGGCTACATGACAGACCTGCTCAACAAGCAGGCTGTCGATTTCGTGAAGAAAGAGCGATCAAAGCCCTTTTTGCTATATCTCCCGCATAAGTCGGTGCACGGCCCATTTACTCCAGCGGCGCGTCACAAGAGCTTGTATTCGAGCGAGACGATTCGCCGGGCACCAAGCGCTCAAGACACTCTTGAGGGCAAGCCGATGCTCCAGCGGCCAGTGGAAAAAATGCCGCAGCTGAAACCGGGCATGGGCTCCGGAGACGAACTGATCCGGAACCAGTTGCGGTGCCTGCAGTCGATCGACGACGGAGTTGGGGACATTTTGAAAGCGCTCAAAGAGAAGCAGCAACTCGACAACACTCTGTTTATTTTCACGAGCGACAATGGCTACCTTTGGGGCGAGCATGCGCTGGGAGACAAGCGGCCGTCCTACGAAGAGTCGATCCGGATTCCGATGCTGGCCCGTTGGCCCGGCGTCGTGAAAGCGGGAACAAAGATTCCGCAAATGGCACTCAACATCGACATCGCACCCACGTTCCTCGAAGCGGCTGGATTGCAGCCAACCAAGGAAATGCAGGGGCGCTCACTAATGCCGCTGCTGGCTGGCAAATCGGTGAAATGGCGCAAGTCCTTCTTCTGCGAATACTTTGCCGAGCCAAATTTCCCGAGAATTCCAAGCTGGCAGGCGGTACGGACCGAAGAGTGGAAGTACACCCGCTACCCGGACCTCCAGGGAGCGGACGAGTTGTACAACCTCAAAGCCGATCCTTATGAGATGAAAAATCTCGCTGGAGACGCCTCGGCGAAACGAACTCTGACGAAGATGAAAGCGGAGATCAACCGCTTGGCGAAAGAGACCGGCGCCTAGCCGCCACTGCCGCCGAAATCGAAAAGACCCGCCAGTGGCGGGTCTTCAAACCATTGATCCTAAAAAAAAGCATTTGAACCCCTCACGCCTGGCTATTCAGCAGCCGTCCCGTCCGCTTTTCCGCAGTGAAGTGCTGAAAAATCCACCTCAGCATCACCACCCAGCGCTGGCTCAGCGCCAACTGCTCCGCCATTGTCTTAAATCTTTTGAACCAGGCACTAATCTTCGCCAGTCAGTGCACCACCTTGCCAGCCTTGGCGTGCATACTTTGGATCGTCAGAAAGTTCTGATTCCCGCTGCGCGTCTTGCGCGCCAGGCTGAACAGGAACAGCGGCCTTGTCGTCAGCGCCTCGCGGTGCATATTGCGCGTGGCCATGCGCGTGAAGATGCTCCACCAGTTGAAGATCAGCGCCACGATCCGCGCCATCAATTGGCTGCGTTTGTGATCCTGCGTGGTGAAGCCTGTCCAGCCCCATTGATTCTTCAGTTCGTCGAACATATTCTCGGCGTCGGCCCGGTCACGATACATCTGCGCGACCGCGAGCAGATGGCGCTCCGCCCAACTCGTCACCAACACCGCATGCTCGTAGCGTTCGCCTTGCCGGTCCTGCCATTCGAGTCCCGGCAGGGCCATCTGTTCGTTACCCGGCTCAAGATCTTCGAATGACATCGGCGGCGCACCCACCTTCCGGCGCATCACGATGACGCGCCGCTCGCGGCTCCAGCCCTGCAGCCGAATCCTGCTTTCGATTCCCTTCCAGTGCCCGCCAACCGATTGCCATTCCCCGTCTCGCGCTCCTAGCTCGGCAATCAACTTCAACACTCCCGGCGAGCGCTTCAGCTTGAACAGATAGGGCAAATTGCGCGCCTCGGCCTCCTTCATCATGTTCTCGGAGGCATGCGCCACATCGCCGCGCAACAGCGCTGGCCACGACTCGCGCGGCCTTGCGTCGAGCCATCCCCACAGCACGGGCTGCACAAACTCGCTCGCCGTTTGATTGCCCGCTTGCACATCGACATTCAGCACCAGCTTGGCCACCGCGCACAAGAAGGCCTGAGCCTAGAAACGGCAGTTTGAGCGCTTAAGACGGCACCGGAAGCGGTTTAGGCGCGGGGATCGTCTCGTAGAACTTCTTGAAGATCAGCCTGAGCAGCATCGGCCAACGAAGTTCCTGTGCAAACTGCT
>Ga0194134_10004531_pt1 | contig 13848 bp, 12 predicted proteins | sample TA2KigOff0mmetaG_FD_148602 | JGI IMG/M metagenome (GOLD analysis project Ga0194134, IMG submission 148602) | Freshwater microbial communities from Lake Tanganyika, Tanzania - TA2015056 Kigoma Offshore 0m | ecosystem: Environmental > Aquatic > Freshwater > Lake | place: Tanzania: Lake Tanganyika... | reverse complement strand
CCACCTGGTGTTCGCCGTGCGTGGAGGAGATGGGGCTTTTGGGCCGCTGGCGGGACGGACTCAACCGCGAGGGGGTCCAGGTTGCGTTCGAACTGCTGAGCGTGGACGAGACGGCGGCAGAGCCGAAGCTCCGCGAGTGGCTCGGCAAGAATCTCCCCGGCGCGGTGACGTGGGCGAAGTCGCCCGAGGACTTCCAGCAGTGGCTCGGCACCGCCGTGGGCCTGGACCCGGACTCGGCCATTCCCCTGCACTTCGTGGTGGACCCGGCCGGGAACCTGCGCTGCGCGCGCGTGGGCGCGGTACACGCGCAGGACTACGGGACGGTCAAGGCGCTGCTGTCGGGGAATTGAGTCCCGCGCCGCCTACTCCGGGAACGCCGCCACCACCTCGGACATGTCCGGCGTGGAGGCGAGCGAGCCGACCTCCCGGAACACCTGCACCGTGCGGTCATACAGCGCGGGGGTGAGCCGCTCGTCGCCCGTCCAGGTGCCCATGCGCTGGTAGGCCCCCAGGGTGGCCGCGAGCGCAGTGACGCTGCTGCCCGGGAGGAACGGGGCGAGCCGGGCCGCCAGGGCGGAGGGCTCCGTCCGCTGCGCGTCCGCGCGGGCCTTGCGGAAGACGCCCATGAACGCACGGGCCACCTCCGTCTGGAGCCACTCGGGCCGGGCGCACAGCGTGCTGAAGGCCAGGTCCCCGGTGGCCTCGCCCACCATGGCCACCACGCGGCACAGCCCCTCCTCCTCCATCTGCTGCGGGACGGGCCCCTGCATGTGGAAGAAGTCCCCCCTCCCCTCCCTGAAGGCCGCCTCGATGCCGGCGGGGTCCCCCGCGTCCACGAAGGTCACGCGCGATGCGTCCACGCCCTGCAGCCGGAGCGCGGTGCGGAAGAGCGCCAGCGGCTGGAAGAAGTGGTCCACCAGCACCGACCTCCCCTCCAGCGACTTCCAGCTGAACGGCTCCGCGCGGTCCCTGGCCGCGAGGAAGAGGCCGTCCCGCAGGTTCATCACCGCGAAGTGGCGGTACACCGGCACCTCGCCGCGCAGCACGGGGGCAAAGCTGACCGCAGTGGCCGACTGCGCCACCTGCACCGTCCCATCCCGCAGCCCCGCCTCGTTGGTGCGCTCGGGCGTCACCTTGTCGAACGTGGCGGCGAGCCCCGCGGCGGCGAGCCGCTCCTCCTCCAGCGCCAGCAGCAGCGGCGCGTAGAAGGCGGAGAAACGGAGGAAGCGGACGTGGAGGTGCTGGAGGGCCATGGGCGGGCCGGTCCTCTATCTCAAGCGAGCGCCATCTCGAAGCCCGGCCGGCCTTCCGGCCACTCGGTGCGGGCCCGTGCGCTGCGGGTGACGCCGTACAGGTGAAACGGGAGCCGCTGCACCAGGAAACCGCGGAGCGCAGGGGAGAGCGGATCCGGCGCGCCGCCAGGGCCGTCGTACAGCGGCAGCGAGAGCAGCTGCGCGCGCGCCTCCCACGCGCGCGCGTAGCCCGCCTCCAGCAGCGCGCGCAGCACCACCGGGTTGTCCTGCTCGACCGACAGGTTGGTCATGTACAGCCCGCGGAAGTCCTCCCCTTGTGCGGGCAGGCGTGGACAGCCGAGCACGGTGGAGGCGGCCGCCACCGCCAGGCGGGCCACCTTCATGGCGCCGCCGTAGCGCACCACGCGGTAGCGCTTCACCGGGGACACGTCCCACAGCGTGCAGCAGCCCACGATGCGCCCCCCGTCCGCGCGAGCGACCAGCGTGTCCTCCAGCGTGAAGCCCGGCCAACGGGCGAGCCGGTGCTCCAGCTCCCCGTCGTCGAAGCAGTAGCCGAACGGGCGCTGCTGGTGGTCCGCGTGCAGGAAGGCGGCGAGCGCGGGCACGTCCGCGGCCGTGGCGGACTGCACGAAGAGGCCCGAGGGCACGCGCACGCGCCGAGGCAGGAGCAGTTGCACCGAGGCCATCTGGTAGGTTCGCAGCAGGTGGTAGTACGGCTGGTCCGCGCGCGCCTTCTTGCCCCGCCGGACGAGCGACTGCAGGGCCAGCGCGTTGTGCGCGAGCACCGCGGTGTAGAAGTCCTCACAGCCGGTGCGCGCCGCGTGCGCCTCGAAGAAGTGGCCGAAGAGCGCCGGGAAGTGCCGCCGCGCGCGGCCGGTGCCCCGCAGCCGCATGTCCCCCAGGTAGCCGACCTTCTGCTTCCCTCCCCCCAGCCAGCCGTCCCGGACGATGGAGCTGCCAACCCCGGAGAAGGACGGGTCGTCGTAGACGAAGGACTCCGCCACGCCGCGCTGCAAGTCGTAGAGCCCGAAGAAGTCAGGATCCCTGCGCGTGGAGAGAACGAGCGAGCCCTCCATGGGCACGTGGGCCATCAGCTCGGTGAGCCAGGGACCGTCCTCCCGGCCGGCCAGCCGGACGCGTGAGCGGATCTCATCGAAGCCCGGAGCGTTCTTTCGGTCACCCATGCGTGGCATGGGTCTACCTCCCTCGCACACGGTCCGTCGACTTCGCTAAGCTGTGCATCCATGTCCGTCGCCATGACCGCAGTGCCCGCGCCACCGGGCCGCCAGGGCCTCTTCGAGGGGTGGACCATTCCCGCCCGGAACGACCCACGCTGGCCCTTTGCCGCGGTGCTGGGGCTCTACTGCGTGCTGGGATTCCTCTTCTTCGGCTTCAACCGGACGCCGGGGCAGATGCTCTTCATCGTGGCCTCCGGGGCGCTGATGGACGTGGCGCTGACCTGGTGGACGCGGGGGCAGAAGGTGCTGCCGCTGTCGGCGTGGATCTCCTGCACGTCGCTGGCAATCCTCCTCAACTACTCCAAGCACAGCGCCATCCTCTTCCTGCCGGTGCTGCTCACCATCGGCAGCAAGCACCTGATCACGCTCAACGGGCGGCACTTCTTCAACCCGTCCATGTTCGGGGTGGCCACCTCGCTGCTGGTGGGGCAGGAGCTCATCACTGCGGCGCCGGCGTACCAGTGGGCGGGCTCGTCGCTGACGGTCAGCTTCTTCGTCCTGACGCTGGGGCTGATGCTGTTCGTGTTCCGGGTGGGGAGGGGGTGGCTGGTGGGGAGCTTCCTGCTCTTCTACGTCCTCAACACGGCCATCCGGGCCTACGTGATGCGGCACCACCTGCCGCCGGAGATGCTGTTCATCGGCACGCTCACCACGCCGCCGTTCTTCCTCTTCACGCTGTACATGCTGACGGACCCGGGCACCTCGCCGGCAGACCCGAAGATGCAGGTCTTCATCGCCTTCTGCGTGGCGGCGGTGGACCTGGTGCTGCACTTCAAGGAGAGCGTCTACACCTTCTTCTACGCGGCGCTGGCGGTGGGCACGGCGCGCTTCCTGTACCTGCACGCGCGCAAGCTGCGGAAGGACGGTTGGGCCTGGCCCAAGGGGCGGGCGGTGGCGGCCGTGGCGGGGGTGGCGCTGGCCTACGCCGGGGTGGCGTGGGCCACGTCACGTGACGGGGGGCTGACGCGCGAGCCGGGCTTCCGCATGGCGCAGGTGGACGCGAAGGCGGCAGGACTGGGAAGCAGCATGGGCACGCTGCTGGAGGAAGTCGACCCGCGGCTGCAGCACGTGGGCAAGTGGCTGCTGTCCGTGGGGGACGCGGTGGCCGCGGGGGACGTGGACGGCGACGGGGACCTGGACCTGTTCCTGAGCAACACGATGAAGTCACCCCAGGACCGCGCTGCGCTCTTCCTCAACGGGCTCTCCGAGGGCAAGCCCTTCACCTTCACGCGCTTCCCCATCCCGGCGCTGGCCGGGCGGGTGGCCCACCCCGCGCAGGACGGCGTCCCGTCCGGCGGCACCTTCGCGGACTACGACGGGGACGGGGACCTGGACCTGGCGGTGCCCTTTGGCTACGGCCCGGTGCGGCTGCTGCAGAACCGGCTGAAGGAGGATGGTGCGCTTGGGTTCCAGGACGTCACGCGGGCTGCCGGGGTGGAGGCGCACGCGGTGAGCCTGGGCACCACGTTCCTGGACCATGACAACGACGGGGACCTGGACATGCTGGTCCTCAACGCCACCTCGCCCTGGCTGAACGCCTACGCACCCCCGCGGCCGCTCAACATCTTCAAGCTGCCGGCGCCAGAGCACGCCGGGGACCGGCGGATGTTCCACTTCATGCACGACGGCTGGCACGACGCCAACAACGGCGGCGGGCAGGTGCTGTACGAGAACCGCGGAGATGGGACGTTCCTGCGCCGGCGCGGCGAGGAGGTGGGGCTCACCTCCACGCGCTGGTCGCTCGCGGTCACCACCGCGGACTTCAACCGCGACGGCTTCGTGGACCTGTACGTGGCGAACGACTTCGGGCCGGACGAGCTGCTGCTCAACGAGGGCGGGAGGCGCTTCCGCCCCGTGCGCGGCCCCCGGTTCAACGACGTGGGCCATGACACCTACAAGGGCATGAACGCCACCCACGCGGACTTCGACCGCAACGGGTACATGGACGTCAGCGTCAGCAACGTGCACCACAGGCTTCAGGCGGAGGGGAGCATGCTGTGGATGGTGCGGCCCAACCCGGCAGACCCGTCCACTCCGCTCTTCACCGACGAGGCCACGCAGCGCGGGGCGCTCAACGAGCACCGCTTCGGCTGGGGGGCCCAGGCCGGGGACCTGGACAACGACGGGTGGCCGGACCTGGTGCAGGCCAACGGCATGGTGGATGACCGGCTGGATGCCCGCATCCCGGATGGCGAGCGGAAGGACTACTGGTACGTGAACCAGAAGCTCATGCAGTCCGGCCCCGAGGTCCACACCTACGCGGACATGTGGGGGGACCTGCGCGGGCGCATCATCTACCCGAACGAGAAGCGCCGGGCGTACCTCAACCTGGGAAAGGCCGCGCCGGGCCACTTCGTGGACGTGGCAGACGCGCTGGGCCTGTCCACGCCGGACAACTCGCGCGGCGTGCTGCTCGCCGACCTGGACAACGACGGGGACCTGGACACGGTGGTGACCAACCAGCACGGCCCGGTGAGCCTGTACCGGAGCGACCTGGTGCAATCGCGCCCGGACGGCGCGCACTGGGTGCAGCTGGAGCTGCGCGGCCAGGGGAAGAACACCCGCGGCGTGGGGGCGGTGGTGAACGTCAGCTGGACGGATGAGTCCGGCGAGCGGGTGACGGCGCGGCAGGAGCAGCACCTGCTGGGCGGTTTCTCCTCGCAGCGGGAGCCGCGCCTGCACTTCGGCCTGGGCAGCGCGCAGGGGCCGGTGGACGTCACGGTGGAGTGGCCGGGCGGCGGCCAGAGCCGGCTGCAGCTGCCGGTGGACGGGCGGCACGTCGTTGAGCAACCCACGCCCCCGGTGGGGATGCGCCCGTGACGGGGGGGGCCGAGCCCCAGGCCTCGTGGGTGGCGCGCGCGCTGCTCCTGGGCTCGGTGCCGGCGCTCGCCGCCTTCGGCGTGTCCTTCTACCGCAAGCAGCGCGGCGGCCAGCTGGGCGGGGCCATCTCGCGCCCCAAGGCCTTCTGGCTCCCGTTCGCCATCTGGTGCTGGTTCATCGTCTGCCCGGTGGTGGCGTGGGACGGGGCGCACCTGTCCCCTGTCCTGCGCTGGGCGCTCGGCAGCTTCGCGGCCTTCATGTGGCTGCGCGGTGCGGTGGAGATGGTGATGCTCTACCGCACGTTCAACTGGCGGCCGCCGTACGGCATTGGCCACGACGTGGCGTGCATCCTGCTGCTGCTGGGGGTGCTGGGGGCCAACGCCCGGGAGGTGATGGCGCTCTCCTCGCCCGCGGACTGGTGGGCCCTGGGGCTGTGCGGGCTGGTGCTGGTGTCGCTCTGCGTGGAGATACACCACGCCTGGTCCTTCTTCCACGCGGTGCAAGGACGTACCACGGGGCAGGACGGCGTCTGGTTCGCGGACGACGAGGCGGAGAATTTCCGGGCCATCAACCGGAACACCCTGCGGTGGAACTGGGTGCTGGGGCTGGGGATGGGGCTGTTCGTGGCGCGGTACGTGGCGGCGGGGAGCTGGCCGTGAAGCTGCCCGTGCAGGCGCTCACCTACCCGTTCGCGGCAAGCACCTGGCCGCGGGCCACCGCGTTCGAGCACGCGCTCTCGGACCCCCACGAGGCCCAGCAGGAGGTGTTTTCCCGGCTGCGCGCGGTGCTGCCGGGGCTCCGCCGGTGCAGGCGGATGGAGGACGTGCGGGAGCTGCCGCTGCGGGGATGGGACGAGCTCTCGGCAGACGTGGAGGCGGTGGCAGACGGGGACGTGACGCGGCTGTCCACCTCCCCGCTCGTCCGCTTCGAGCGGTCCGGCGGCTCGTCCGGCCCTCAGAAGCTGGTGCCCATGACGCGGGCGTCCCTCTCGGAGATGAACCGGGCGCTGCAGCCGTGGCTGTGGAACCTGTACGCGCGCCGGCCGGGGGTGGCCGCGGGCTGTGCCTACTGGTCCATCTCCCCACTGGCGCAGGCGAAGCAGGTGACCCGTGGCGGGACGCCCATTGGTGCAGAGGACGACACGGAGTACCTGCCCCGCGCCGCGCGCGCGCTGGTGGGGCGGCTCCTGCCGGTGCCGGGCGCGGTGGCTCACCTGCCGGGCGTGGAGGTGTGCCGGTACGCGACGCTGCTGTGGCTGCTCGCCCGCGAGGACCTGTCGCTCCTGTCCGTGTGGAGCCCCACGTTCCTGACGCTGCTGGTGCAGGCGCTGGACGCCCACCTTCCGTCCTTGCTGGAGGACCTGGAGCAGGGGCGCTTCACCCCGCCACCAGGGAGCGGGCCGGTGGACGCGGCGCTCCTTTCGCAGCTGACCCCGCCTGCAGACCCGGAGCGGGCGCGCACCCTGCGGAAGCTGGCCGCTGGGACAGGCCCGCTGCCCCTCCCGGAGGCGTGGCCGCACCTGGCGCTGGTCTCCCTGTGGACGGACGCTGCCGCGGCGCAATTCCTGGGCGAGGCCACCGCGCGCTTCCCCGGGGTGCCCGTGGAGGGCAAGGGGCTGCTCGCCACGGAGGGGGCCATCTCCGTGCCGTGGGTGGGGGCACCTGCGCCGGTGCTGGCGGTGCGCTCGCACCTGCTGGAGTTCCTGGACGCGGCGGGGCGGCCGCACTTCGCGCATGAACTGGAAGAGGGCGAGTCCTACGAAGTGGTGCTCACCACCGGGGCGGGGCTTGTGCGCTACCGGTTGGGGGACCGGGTGCAGGTGGAAGGGCGTTGCCGGGCCACGCCCTGCGTGCGCTTCCTGGAGCGCGCGGGGCTGGTGTCCGACCTCGTGGGGGAGAAGCTGGCAGCCACCTTCGTGGAGACGGCCCTGGGCGAGGTCAAGGCGCGGTCGCGCTTCGCCATGCTGGCGCCGGTGACGGCCGGGACGCGGCGCTACCGGCTGTACGTGGACTCGGCCGTGGACGACGGGGCGCTGCGGGCGCTGGCGCGGGGGGTGGAGCAGGCGCTGGCCGCAGGACACCCCTACCGCTACGCGCGGGAGCTGGGGCAGCTGGGGGCGGTGGACGTCATGCGCGTGAAGGACGGGGCGCAGGCGTATGAAGCGGGCTGCGTGCGGCGGGGCCAGCGGGCGGGGGACATCAAGCCCACGCCGCTGCACTGCAGGGACGGCTGGGACGAGGTGTTCGGCGGCGAGCTGCTGGCGCCGGGGATGGGGGAGCGCTGACGGTGACGGCCCTGGACCTGGACCTGGAGCGCGAGGCAGACCTGGAGCGCTGCGGGGCGCTGAAGGACTATTGGTACGTGGCCTGCCTCTCCGGGGAGCTGGGGCGGGACAAGCCGCTGGGGCGCACGGTGTTCGGGGTGAAGGTGGCGCTGTACCGGGACGCCTCCGGTCAGGCCGTGGCGGTGCGGGACCGGTGCCTGCACCGCGGGGCGGCGCTCTCCGAGGGCACGGTGTGGGGGGGCAAGCTGTGCTGCCCGTACCACGGCTGGGTGTACGACCGCTCCGGCCGGTGCGTGAACGTGCCGTCCCTGGGTCCCTCCCAGCAGGCGCCGCACGCCTTTGCGGCAGACGCGCAGCAGCCGCCCCTGCACCGGACGCCCGCGGAGGTGGGGTGCCTGAAGACGTTCCCCACGCGGGAGCAGGACGGGCTGGTCTACGTCTTCATGGGAGGATCCGGGCAGACGCCGCGCAAGGAGCCGTTCCGCGTCCCGCACTGGGGCGAGCCGGGGTGGGCCGTCTACTTCATGGTGACGCGCTTCCCCAACGGCGTGACGAACCTGGTGGAGAACTTCATGGACGTGCCCCACACGGTGTGGGTGCACCGGGGGTGGTTCCGGGAGAAGGAGCAGAAGCGGGTGCCGGCCACGGTGGAGCGGCGGGACGGCTCGGTGGTGGTGACGTACCGACAGGAGAAGGACCAGCTCACCGGGGCGGGGCGGCTGATGAACCCGTTCGGCGAGGACATGGTCCACACCGACAAGTTCTACGTCCCCAACGTCACGCGCGTGGACTACGGCTGGGGCAAGGCAGGCTTCGTCATCACCAGCCAGTGCACGCCGGTGGGGCCCACGGACACCTGGGTGTACACGGCCATCAGCTACCGGCTGGCGGTGGACACCCCGGGCGGGGCGGTGGCGAAGCTGCTGAGCCGCGGGATGAAGTGGTACACGACGCAGGTCATCACCCAGGACGTGGAGATCATGGGCACGCAGCAGCGCGGCCTCCGGAGCGGGCCGGAGCCGGTGACCTTCTCCTCCACCGAGGCGGACCTGCTGCACGCGGACATCGAGGCGTACCGGGCGTGGCTGCTCTCCGGGCAGGAGGGAGAGGGGCCGGCGCCCATGGCGCGGGAGATCGAGTTCTGGCTGTAGCCCCGCGCCGAGGCTTCTTCTCTGGCACCCGGACCGGGCGCGCCGTAAGGAAGCGGCCATGGATTTCTTTGATGCCGTCAAGGCCCGCCGCAGCATCCGCAAATTCAAGGACGAGCCCATCCCGGAGGCGGTGATGGAGCAGGCCTTCGAGGCGGCGGTGCTGGCGCCCAACTCCTCCAACATGCAGACATGGGACTTCTTCTGGGTGCGCAGCCCGGAGAAGAAGGCAGGGCTGGTGGAGGCATGCATGAAGCAGTCCGCGGCGCGCACCGCGGCGGAGCTGGTGGTGGTGACGGCAGACCCGGCGCTGTGGGAGCGCGCGAACCCGGAGATGATTTCCTTCGTGGACCGGGTGAACGCGCCGGAGCCGGTGAAGGACTACTACCGGAGCTACATCCCCGCCTCCTACCGGTTCGGGCTGGCGAGCCCGCTGGGGTTTGCCAAGCGGCTGGCCGCCACGGTGGCCGGGCTGCGCAGGCCCGTCCCCCGCACCCCGCACACGCTGCGGGACTTGCAGGAGGTGGCCATCAAGTCCGCGGCGCTGGCGTGCGAGAACTTCGTGCTCGCGCTCTCTGCGCAGGGCTACGCCACCTGCATGATGGAGGGGTTCGACGAGGACCGGGTGAAGGCGCTGGTGGGCGTGGACGGCAGCAGCCGCGTGGTGATGGTGATTGCCGCGGGCCGCGAGGGGGCGCGCGGCACGTGGGGGCCGCAGTTCCGCATTGCCACGGGCAAGGTCGTCCACCGCGTCTGAAGTCCCGACCGAGCGCCCACGGCATGAACCCGCCTCGCCCTGCCCTCGCCCTGCTGCTGTGCGCACTCGCCGCCTGCAGCACCTCCGCCCCCCAGCGCCCCGCTGCGCCGGAAGCCGCCGTCGCGCCGAAGGTGGTGCGGGTGGACGTGTGGCACGACCTGGTGTGCCCGTGGTGTCGCATGGGCCTGCACAACCTGGACGCCGCCGTGGCAGGGCTGAAGGACGTGCGGGTGGAGGTGGTGCACCACGCCTACCAGCTGGAGCCGGGCGCGCCGCAGAGCGGGACGGACATGCGGCGGCACCTGGAGGAGCAGTTCGGCGCGGACAAGGTGGACGCCATGCTGGCGCGGGTGACGCAGGCCGGGGCGCAGTCCGGCGTGGTCTTCCACTGGGACGCGGTGAAGGTGTCCCCCAACACCGCCGCGGCGCATGCGCTGGTTGAATGGGCGCCGCGGGGCAAGCGCTCCGCCGTGGTAGCCGGCTTGCACCGGGCGCACTTCGACGAGGGGAAGAACCTCGGGGACCCGGAGGTGCTGGCCGCCGTGGCGGCCGCGGCAGGGCTGGACGGGGCAGCGGCACGGGGTGCGGTGCAGGATCCTTCCAGGCTGGACGGGGTGCGCGCCGCCGGACAGGCCGCCTCGGCGCGCGGCATCACGGGCGTGCCCTACTACGAGGTGGGCGGGCGCGTGCTTCGCGGTTCCCAGTCCGCCGCGGCGCCCACCGAGACCCTGAAGGCGGCGGCCCGGTGAGCCGCGTCCGGGCCTTCCTCGCCTCGAGCCTCGACGGCTTCATCGCGGGCGAGGGGGACGATCTCTCGTGGCTCCCCCACCCCACCCCCGACGAGGGGGACTTCGGCTTCGGCGCGTTCCTCTCGGAGATTGGCGCGCTGCTGATGGGCCGGCGGAGCTACGGCGTGGTGGCCAGCTTCGGCGGCGAGTGGCCCCATGGGGACCGCACGGTGCTGGCGGCCACCCACCGGCCGCTCTCCGCTTCGGTGCCGTCCGTGCGAGCCCTCGGCGGTGACGCTGCAGCGCTCGTGGCCGAGGCGAGGCGCGCTGCCGCGGGCAAGGACGTCTACGTCAAGGGCGGGAAGCTGCTCCGGCAGGTGCTGGACGCGGGGCTGCTGGACGAGTTGACCCTGACGCTGGTGCCGGTGGTGCTGGGGCGCGGCCGTCCGCTGGGTGCAGGGCTGGAGAGGCGGCACGGCTTCTCGCTCGGGCACGTGGCGCAGCTGCCGCGGGGCATGGTGCAGCTCACCTACCGCCGGGCTTGAGCCCGGGTGCACGCGGGGTGACGTGCGGTCCATGGCCCGGGACGCGCGAACTCAATCCCTCTCCTTCAGTCGTCTCTGCGCGGCGTTCGGCTTCCTGCTCGGGTTGGGGATCGCGTCCGTGGCGATTGGAGAGAAATGGGGCCTGATGGTCCTCGTGTGCCCCCCGGCGGCCTTCCTCGCCGGTACCGTCACCTGGATCCTGGTGGCTCGAGGACCCGGGCGGGTTTCAGGCCTCCGTGGCGCCCTGGCCGGCGCCCTGGCCGCCACGCTTGCCCATCCCCTGAGGTGGGCCCTCCTGTTCGCCGGCATTGGCCCGGACGAGAGGGCGACCTCCGTGGCGGACATGGTGGGCGTCTTGATCGTCGCCAGCCTCATCCTCGTGGGCTGGCTGACGGTGCCGGTGGGGGCCATCCTGGGCGAGGGCATGGCACGGTGGCTCCGCACGGACGCGACAGGCTGAGCCTGCACCGCTGGTCCTGCGGGGGCCCGGCCATTACGGTGCAGCCCGTCATGCGGACCCACCACGCTTTCCTCCTGCCTTTCGTGCTGCCCCTGCTCTGCGCTGCGCTGGCGTGCAATGGAACGGGAGGCGGCCAGGATGCAGGCAGCGCACCCGACGGCGGCGCTCCCTCCGTGGATGCCGGCTCCCCCGCTGCGCCCGACGCGGGCAGCGTCCCGTCCACGCCGGATGGAGGCACGCCCGAGTCCAGGCAGGACGTGCTGACCACGGACCTCCAACTGGACCTGGCCGCGCGCACCGGGGTGGCCACGCTGTCCGTGCAGCCGGCGCCGGCGGCCAGTTCGGTGGTGCTGGACGTGCGCGGGCTTTCCATCGCGCAGGCCACCGTGGACGGGGTGGCGGCTCAGCCGGTGGTGGAGGCGGGGCTGGGCCACTTCCCCATCACCCGCACGGACGGGCCGGTGCAGTTGGAGGTGCGCTACACCTTTCCGGCGCGCGGCGAGACGTTCGACGGGTGGATGCCGTCCCTGGGCGTGACGTTCACCTGGCCGTTCTTCTGCGGGAACCTCTACCCGTGCAACCCGGCGCCGGGCGACGGCGTGCGCGTCACCCTGAACGTGGCGGGCGTGCCGGCGGGGCAGACCGCGCTCTACCCCCGGGACACCTTCACGGAGGCACCGGCCTACATGCCAGCCATCGCGGTGGGGGCGTACCAGCAACTGCCGCTCGGCAGCACGGACGCGGGGACGGCGGTGTCCGCGTGGTACCTGCCGCCCCTGGTGGACCTGGCCACGGCGCAGGCGGGCACGGCGCACCTGCTGGCGGTGCAGGACTTCTTCGAGCGCCGCTACGGCCCCTACCCGTTCGGCCCGGAGCTGGCGGCGGTGGCGGTGGACTGGGGCGAGGACTCGTGGGGCGGCATCGAGGTGCAGCCCTACTACCACGTGCCCAAGTACGACTTCGGGACCGAGGAGGTGCACGCCCACGAGGCGGCGCACGCCTGGTACGGCAACGGCGTGCGGCTGGCGTGCTGGGAGGACTTCGTCCTGTCCGAGGGAACCGTCACCTACATGGCGGCGCGCGGGCTGGTGAAGGCGGGCGGGCCGGATCCCTGGCCCCTGTACGTGGAATACCTGCGGGACATCTGCGACGGGAACTACGGCAACACCGTGGCGCTCCAGGACGCCACCTGCAACCAGCTGGACTTCATGAACGAGTGGTCGCTCGTCCACTACATGAAGGGAGCCTGCTTCTACGAGGACGTGGCGGACACCATCGGCTGGGAGTTGGTGGACGACGTGATCGCGGACTTCTACGCCGCGCACGTGGGCAAGGCGGCGCGGATGCAGCAGATGCTGGACGCGCTGAAGGCCCGGGCGCCTGCGCATGCGGCACGCATCGACGTGCTCGCCAACGAGTGGCTGCGCCAACTGGCCTGTCCGTCCAACTACGCGGGGCGGTGCGGGTTCCGCAAGCCGTGAGGTGACTGCCCGGCTCGTCCGCGAGCGCCGCTGTGGCGGCTAGGCCGCGGCCGTGTGCGGCGCGCGCCCGAGCAGGAACCAGGTGCGCAGCTTCCCCTTGCCCTTCACCTCCAACTCGCCGCGGTCCTCGAACTGGAAGTCGCTGCCCAGCAGCTGCCGGGTGGCGTCGTCCAGGTGGACGCGGCCCGGGGTGCCGTGGGACTCCATTCGCGCGGCGGTGTTCACCGTGTCGCCCCACGCGTCGTCGGCGAACTTGCGCGCGCCGATGACGCCGGCCACCACCGGCCCGGTGGCAATGCCCACGCGGACCCGGAGCCGGTCGTCCCCGGGGCTGGAGGACCGGATGGACGCGCTCGAGGTCCAGGCCGCGGCGCTGGCCGAGGCGGGGCGCGAGCGGAGCCCGGATGGGGACGAGCCGCTCCGCGCCGTGCTGGACCGGGCGCTCGCACAGGCGGCGCTCTCGGCCGAGGCGCGGCTGGCGGCAGGGCTCGGCATCACGAGCCACTTCGAGCACGAGTACGCCGCGGACGCCTCCGAGCTGCCGGCGCTGCACTTCGACGCGGGGCGCGCCGAGGCGGGCGGGGACGCGTTCGTCCCCGGTGGGTACGACCCGCTGCTCGCCCTGCTGCTGCGCGGCGCGGACGTGCGGCCGGGCCACGGGGTGTCCCGGGTGGACGCGGACGGGGACGGCGTGTCCGTCACCACCCCGCGCGGCACCTTCCGGGCCCGGGCCGTGGTGGTGACGCTCCCGCTGGGCGTGCTGAAGGCGGGCACGGTGGCCTTCGGCACACCGCTGTCGGAGGCGAAGCGGACGGCCATTGCGCGGCTGGGCATGGGGGCGCTGAGCAAGACCGTGCTGCGCTTCCCGCCCCGCACCTGGCCGTCCGACGCCACGTTCTTCAACCGCGTCCCGGCGGCAGGCGAGCGCGGCCGGTGGGCCGAGCCCATCTCGCTGGAGGGCCTCACCGGCACGCCGGCGCTCGTGCTGTTCAACGCCGGGTCCTACGCGCGGGAGGTGGAGGCGGCGGCGGATGGCGCCACCGCGGGCGCCCTCGCCGCGCTGCGCGGGATGTTGGGCGCGGGGCTGCCGGAGGCCGCGGCGGTGCTGCGCAGCGCGTGGAGCGCGGACCCGCT